>Ga0065721_10049520_pt1 | contig 32395 bp, 26 predicted proteins | sample Mesricmetagenome_FD_59108 | JGI IMG/M metagenome (GOLD analysis project Ga0065721, IMG submission 59108) | Mesophilic microbial community from rice straw/compost enrichment Sample: eDNA_1 v2 (version 2) | ecosystem: Engineered > Solid waste > Grass > Composting > Bioreactor | place: USA: Davis...
ACGGACGGCGCTCGTCCTGTCGGACCGATCCTGCGTCAGCCATGCCGACCTCGCCCGCCGGGCCGGGGACTTCGCCGCCGCGCTCGGCCGCGGTCGCCTCCTCGTCGCCGTGGAGATGGCACCGTCGGTCCACGCGGTGGTCGCCTGGCTCGGGGCGCTGGCCGGCGGGCACGCCGTCGTGCCGCTGCCCGCCGGCGACGGCGACCAGCGGGCTTTCGTGACGCGGCGACTGGCGCCGGACGTGGTGGTGCGACCCATAGGCGGGCGCTGGCGCCGCGAGCGCGGCGTCGGGGACGGCGGCGACCTTCATCCCGACCTCGCGCAGGTGATGACGACCTCCGGCAGCACCGGCGCCGGCAAGTTCGTCCGGCTCTCGGCCGCGGCCGTCGACTCCAACGCCCGCTCCATCGCCACCTCGCTCGCCCTCGGTCCAGACGACCGGGCCGCGCTGGTGCTGCCGCTGCACTACAGCTACGGCCTCTCGGTCCTCGCCTCGCACCTTGCCGCCGGCGCTTCGGTCGACCTCGGCTTCGGTTCGGTGCTCGATCCGGATTTTATCGACCGCCTCGCGACATCCGGCTGCACCGGCCTCTCCGGTGTGCCCTACACCTTCGAATTGCTCGAGGGCGTCGGCTTTCGCGAGCGCATGCCGGCGACCCTCGCGGTGATGACCGTTGCGGGCGGTCGTCTGGAGCCGCGGCTGGTCCGGCTCTACGACGAAACCCTGCGCCGGCGCGGCGGGCGCTTCCATGTCATGTACGGCCAGACCGAGGCGACCGCCCGCATCGCCGTGCTGCCACCGGAACGCGCGGCGGACGCACCGGACCGCATCGGCACCGCCATCCCCGGCGGAAGGCTCCACCTCGTCGACGAGGCCGGCCGAACGATCGAGGGCGCCGGCCGGGTCGGCGAACTCGTCTACGACGGGCCGAACGTGATGATGGGCTACGCCGAGGAGCGGGCCGATCTCGCCCGCGGACCCGAGATGGCACAGCTCGCCACAGGCGATCTCGCCGAGCGCGACGCCGACGGCCTTTTCCGGATCGTCGGCCGCAAGGCGCGGTTCTCCAAGATCGCCGGCTTGCGCGTCGGACACGACGCCCTGGAAGCGATGCTGGCGCGGTCGGGCGTCGAGGCGGCCGTCACCGGAGACGACCGTGGCCTGAACGTCGCCTATGTCGGCAGGGACAGCGACGAGACCGTCCGCCGCGAGGTCGCGAAGGCGGCGGGCGTCACCCTTCGGCATGTTCGCGTGGCGGCGGTTCCGGCCCTGCCGAGGACCTCGGCCGGCAAGATCGACCTTCCGGCCGTCCGCGGGCTCTTCGCAGACCGGGAAAAAGGCGAGACGATCGCCGCCGCCTTCCGCGAGGCCTTCTGGCCGCACCGGGTGCGGGACGGCGACAGCTTCGCCGCGCTCTCCGGCGATTCGCTGCGCTACGTCGAACTCTCCTGTGTCCTCGAACGCCGCCTCGGCCGGATTCCCGATGGGTGGGAGCGGATGTCGGTCGCCGAGCTTTCCCGGCTCGAACCCGCGAAGCCTTCGGCAACGACGGCGGTGCGCACCGACCTTCTGATCCGGGCCCTCGCGATCCTGATGGTGGTCGTCCAGCACGAGACGCTGTGGCCGATCCCGGGCGGGGCGGCGGCGATGATGGTGCTGATCGGCTTCGGTCTCGCGCGCTTCCAGATGGCGGCGCTCGCCGCCGGGCAGGCGGGTCGGTTGCTGCGGCCGCTGCTGTCGGTACTGGTGCCCTACTACGCGATCGTCGCCGGTTACGCGTTGGCCTGGGGCGAGGTGCCGTGGGCCTCGGTCTTCCTCGTCGGCAACGTCGGCTTCGCCGATCCCGAGCGGCACTCGATGGTGCCTTTCCTCTACTGGTTCGTCGAAGCCTACGCCCAGACACTCGTTCTCGTCGTCGCGATCTTCGCGATTCCCCGGGTGCGGGCACTGGCGAGGAGCGATCCGTTCGCGTTCGCGCTGGCCCTGCTCGCCGCCGCCCTTCTGATCCGCATCGCCGGCCAGGGGCTGGTGCGGGCGGACGGGCGCCAGATCTTCGCGCTCCACTGGGTGCTGCACCTCTGCGCATTCGGCTGGTGCGCCGCGGTGGCCGACACCGCGCGCCGGCGGGCGATCGTGCTCGCGCTCGCGCTGGTCGCCATGCCGGCGGTCGCGATCGCCGGCGGCAACTGGATCGGCTCGTGGGTGAAGTTCGGCTCACAGGTGGCGGTGATCGCGGCGCTGCTCTACGTGCCGGCGGTCCGCCTGCCGGCCAGGGGCGCGAGGATCGTCCTCGCCGTCGCCGTGGCGAGCTATCCGATCTACCTCGTCCATCGCTTCGTGCCCGAAGTGCTGCTCGCGCCGTGGCAGGGGGCGGTGCCGGCGCCGGTGTTCCAGGCGGTGTCCGTGGTTGGCGGCGTCGGACTCGGCGCCGTGGTCTTCGCGCTCACGAAGGCGCTGCGGGGCCGTCTCGCGATCCGCGGCATGCTTCCGAAGCGGACACCGGGCCTTTCGGCCGAACGGCGGGCGGCCGGACCGCGTTGAAGTCCTACGTGGGATCGTTAAGCCGGGCGGCGGGCTGGCCGAGACGCTCGACCTCGAGGCGGGACCGGGGCGGCCTACATCCGCTCCAGCGATTCCCGGTTGCCCTCGAGTTCGCTCTCGGTATAGCCGGCCGCGGCCTCGACGATGGTCGGGACGATGGCTTCCGCGTCGGTGACGGTGAGGTAGCGCAGCTCGAAGCCGGGGCGGATGAAGGATTCCTCGGCCATGTGGGTGAGGAGGTGGGTGAGCGGTGCCCAGAAGCCGTCGACGTCGGCGAGGACGATCGGCTTGGCGTGGCGGCCGAGCTGGGCCCAGGTCATCTGCTCGACGACCTCCTCGAGCGTGCCGATGCCGCCGGGCAGGGCGACGAAGGCGTCGGACTGCTCGAACATCAGCCGCTTGCGGGTGTGCATGTCGTCGACGACGACGAGGTCGTCGACGCCGTCGAGCATGCGCTCGCGGTTGACCAGGAACTCCGGGATGATGCCGGTGACCTCGCCGCCGGCTTCGAGCACCGTGCGGGCGACGGTGCCCATGAGGCCGATCGAGCCGCCGCCGTAGACGAGGCGGATGCCGGATTTCGCCATCGCCCGGCCGAGGACGCGGGCGGCGGCCGCGTGGGCCGGATTGCGGCCCGTCGAGGAGCCGCAGAAGACGCAGATGCTCTGAATGATCGCCATGGATCTGGTGTCGCATCGCGAAAGGACGTCGTCAAGCGCGGCGAGACCGTTGTTCGACCGGAGAGAATCAACCGCGAAGAGCGGCGGGGAAATCCGGATCGGTGTCACCGTTCACGGGACTTCGAACGCACGGGCGAGAGGATGGTTCGCGGCCACCCGGATGGCGGACCGGCGCGATGCCGTGGCATCCCTGCATCACCGGAGCGCGGCAGTGGCGGATTTCGATGGAGAGCCGGGAAAACCGCCTCGCGTGTGACATGGCGCCCCTTGCTGGCCCGGAACCGAAGGTATAAGCCGAAACGAGTATTTCCGCGGTGCGGTCGACAGGGTTCGCCGCCGGGGGGTGGGGAACCAGGGGCGAGCGTGCTGGCGGCGGCGCGACGCTTCGAGACGTCTTGCGAAGATCCGGCGAGAGCCCCGGGTCGATGGCTGACGACAGTCCGGCAGGCCCTTTCCTGTCCCGAAGCGCGGAGACCAGGACGGGATTCGATATGTTGACGCAGCGCAGGTCCGCCCTCGCCATCGCCGCCATCGTCGTCGTGCTGCTGTTCGGGGCGCTCTACGGCGGCGGCTTCGACGCCATCTCCACCCTCCTGCGCGGCAGCGGCGGCGAAACCACGGTCGTCGGCGGTGGTACCGTGCCCGAGGCCGGCGCGCCGGCCACCACCGACGAGGCGGTGCGCGAGCGCGTCGTTCCCGTGTTCGACCTCGTCCGCGTCGAGCCGACCGGCGACGCGGTGATCGCCGGCCAGGCCGAGCCCGCGGACAAGGTCGAAATTCTCTCCAACGACAGGGTGATCGGTTCCGGCACCGCTTCGGCGACCGGCGAATGGGCGATCGTGCTCGCCGATCCGCTGGAGCCCGGCTCCCACGACATCGTCGTCCGCAGCATCTCCGCCGACGGCGCCGGCGCGGTGACGTCGCAGCAGCGCGTCGCGGTTTCGGTGCCGGAGGGCGGGTCGGGCGAGGTGCTGGTCGTCCTCAACGAGCCGGGCGCGGCGAGCGCCGTGTTGCAGCTGCCGAAGGACCAGGCGTCCGCCGGGGCCGCCTCCGCGGGCAAACTCGCCGCGGCCGACGCCGGCTCGGGCGCCGCATCCACGACCGCCGCGACCTCGGCCGAAGTCGCGGCGATCCTGCCGGCGCCGGCGGACGCGGCGGATCCCGCGACGGCCGCCGCCGACGGTATCGAGCCGGCCACCCCCGATTCCGACGCGGCCGCGGGCGCCGGACCCACTCCGGGCGGAGCCGCCGAAATCGCCGGGAACGGGGTCACCGGGAACGGGACCGACGCTGGCGAGAGCGCGCAGGTCGACGCCCCCGCCGGTGTGGCGACGACCGGTGACATGGCCGTGGCGAACGCGCAGCCGGGCGGAACCGCCGACGTAGCAGCCGCGGGGTCCGCTGGCACGAGTGAGCCGTCAGCCCCTTCTACCGCGACATCCACCGGAGCCGAGCCCGCCGGGTCGGCCGCAAAGTCGGATCAGGTCGGTGTCGCCGCCACGGCCGGCGCCGAATCGGCCGCCTCCGAGGCGAGCGCCGCGGGCGGCAGCGATAGCGCCGCGGGTGAGGCGCCTGCGCCGGACACCGCGTCCGCAGCCACGACGGCGGGCTCCGCGACACCGCAGTCCGCGGCCTCGGGCGAGGGTGCCACCGCGCCGGTGACGGCGGCCGACGGCCCGGCTGCAGCCGCTTCGACCTCCGGCGACCTGCCGGCTCCGGTCCGTTCCGATGTCGCCGCATCCGGCACCGTCGCCCCGTCCGAAGGTTCCGCCGTCGTGGCGGTCGCTCCGTCGACCGGGGCCGAATCCGCCACCGCGACGGCCGTGACGGCGCCGGCCGAGAAGCCGGGTTCGATCACCGTCGAGGCGGTCGAGATCGAGAACGAGACCATGCTGTTCGTCGCCGGCGCCGGTGACGGGCGCGGCGAGATCCGGGTCTACGTCGACGACCGGTTCGTCGGTGCCGCCGGGGCGCCCGACCGTGGCCGCTGGATCTTCGAAAAACGCCTCGACGCGGCGCTCGGGCCGGGCGCCCATCCGGTGCGCGCCGACCTCGTCGACGGCAGCGGCACCGTGGTGGCGCGGGCGGAAGTGGTGTTCGACACGCCCGCGGTCGACGTCGCGACGGTCGAGGGCGGCGCTTCGGCCCCGACCGGGGTCGCGGCTTCCGGGAGCGGGGCTGCCGGCGATGGAACCGATGCGGCCGGCGGGACCGCCGCCACGTCGGGAACGGGTACCGGTGAGACCGAGGTCGCGGCCGCCTCGATCGCCGCGAGCGGGTCCGCCAGCGGCGCGGCCGGGGAGGGCGACGCCGTCTCGGCCCGGGTCGGCGAGCCGGCCAAGGTGATCATCCGCCGGGGCGACAATCTGTGGACGATCTCGCGCCGGCTCTACGGCCGCGGGGTCCGCTATTCGACGATCTACCTCGCCAACACCGACCAGATCCGCAATCCGGACCTGATCTATCCCGGCCAGGTGTTCGTTCTCCCGGCGGGCGATGCCAACTGGCCGGCCGACGCCGCGCCGCCGCCGGCGCAGTGATGCCGTCGCCGCGCGACGAACGGCCGTATGGCGTCTTCGCCGTCGCGGGCCTATATGCGGGGCGACCCGACGGGTGACCCCGGCGGAGCTTCGGTTTGGAGCGGGCCGCCGGCCGGGGGCAGGTCGCGTGATCGCTTCCGAAGCCCCCCGGCCCGTCGTCGCCCGAGAGGAGCATTCATGGCAGTCGAGATCATGTCCGGGACGCAGGAGCTCGCAGGAGAGAGCGATCTTCCGCGCCGCCCGCTCGGTTCGGCGATGAAGCGCGGGCTCGCCTGTCGTTGCCCGTCATGCGGCAAGGGCCGGCTGTTCTCGGGCTATCTCAAGGTGACGCCGGTCTGCGCCGCCTGCGGCGAAGACCTCTCGCACCAGCGCGCCGACGACGCGCCGCCCTATTTCACCATCATGATCGTCGGCCACATCCTTGTTCCGATCATCCTCGCCGTCGAGACGGCGATGACGCCGCCGCTGTGGCTGCAGATGACGCTGTGGCCGCTGCTGGCGCTGGTGATGTCGCTCGCCATGCTGCCGATGATCAAGGGCGCCGTGGTCGGCTTCCAGTGGGCGCGTTACATGCACGGCTTCGACCCGCAGGGCGACGCCGACGACTCACGGCTGTTCTTCGCCACGCCCAACAGCGAGGCGGGGATTTCGGGCGGCGCCGCTCGATGACGGTCGCCCTCGACGGCCGCTTCGGCAACCGCGCAAACGCCGACGGCAGCCGACCGGGCTACATCCGGCCCAAGGACGCCGCGACCATCCTCATTCTCGACCGCTCGCTCTCGGGCATCCGCGTCCTGATGGGGCGGCGGGCGGCGAAGGACGCCTTCATGCCGGCGGCCTACGTCTTTCCCGGCGGCCGGGTCGACGCCGAAGACGGTCTCGCCGAGGCGGCGGGCGAGCTCGATCCGGTGATCGAGACCCGCCTGCTCGACCGGATGCGGCCGAAGCCGAGCCGGCGGCGGGCACGGGCGCTGGCGCTCTGCGCGATCCGCGAGACGGCGGAGGAGACCGGCATCCTGCTCGGCCGCGGCGGGCGCGACCACGAAAAGCCGGTGACGGGCGACTGGCAGGTCTTCCGCGAGGCGCGGGTGGTCCCCGATCTTTCGGGCCTGCGCCTGCTCGCCCGGGCGATCACGCCGCCCGGCCGGGTGCGTCGTTTCGACAGCCGCTTCTTCGTGACCTTCGCCGACGCCATCGCCCTCGCGCCGCAGGCGACGCTCGGCAGCGGCGAACTCGAGGACATCGTCTGGCCGACGCTCGCGGAAGCCGACGGGCTCGACCTGCCGCGCATCACCCGTGCGGTGATCGCCGATCTCGTCGCCCGGCTCGACAGCGATCCGACGCTCGCGCCCGAGGGCCCGGCGACCTTCTATCGTCCGGCCGGCGACGGCTTCGTCCGCGAGGCGATCTGATGGCGGAGGGGCTCCCCGATGGCCTTCACCCGGTTCCGCCGGGCAAGCAGGCCACCATCGTCACCTATCTGGAGATGACGGCGCCGCCGGTGCTTCTCCGCCGCCCGGCGCCGGACGGGGTCACCCTCGCGCGGCACGTCGACATAGACGTCTACGCATACCGGGCGCTGTTCCTGCGGATCGGCGGCGACCTGCTGTGGTGGTCGCGCCTCGCCATGGATGACGGGCAGCTGCGCTCGATCCTCACCGACCCCGATGTGGTGGTCTCGGTGCTGGAACGGGACGGCGAGGCGGTGGGGCTGATCGAGTTCGATCACCGCGCCGGCGCCGACGTCGAACTCGCCTTCTTCGGTCTGGTGCCGGGCGTGATCGGCGGCGGCCTCGGCCGCTGGATGATGACGGAGGGGCTCGCCGGCGCCTGGGCGCGGCCGGCGACGCGGCGCGTCTTCGTCCACACCTGCCATTTCGATTCGCCGGCGGCGCTGCCCTTCTACCTGCGCAGCGGATTCTCGGCCTATCGCACCGTCGTCGAAGTTTCCGACGATCCCCGTCTCGTCGGCCTGCTGCCGCGCGAGGCGGCGCCGCAGGTGCCGGTGATCGCGGCGGGCGAGGGCTGAGCGTTCCGGCGTCCACCCGCGATCCGGTTCCGGAGGCCCCGGTCCTTCCGGTCGCCGCGGGTCAGTCCCGCCCCGATTTCCGAACGAGTCCGTGCTCGACGGCGGCGGCGCCGGCGATGCGCTCAAGCAACTGTCCGGCGATGGCGGCGGCGAGGGTGGAGACGGCGTAGGCCCAAAGACCCCATTCGCTGGCTGCGCGGGCGAAGCCGCTGGTCTTGGCCGCGAAGATCACCAGCGCCACCAGCAGCACGTCCATCATCGACCAGCGCCCGAGGGCGTGGAGATGCCGGGCGAGCGCCGGCGCCGCGCCGAGGCCGGCGAGGTGGAGCGCGGCGAGCTTCACCACCGGAAAGGCGACGGAGACGAGGCCGACGACGGCGGCGAGCAGCCGGTCGCCGCCGATCCACAGCCCTGCGATCACGCCGAGCAGCGACGGGGTCTGCGTGAAGAAATAGAGCCGGTCGAGCGCGATCAGCGGCAGCGTCAGGCCGAGGGGCAGGGCGAGGGTCGCGAGCAGCAGAAAGAGGGCGAAGGCGATGCGCAAGGGGGGCTCCGGCGGCTCGTCGCGGACGACGCCTCCCCGGTCCGCGACGCGCTCGGGGGAAACGGCCGCGGCGGCGGAGGGCGAGGACCGTCGATAGCACGACACGCGGCCCCGCGCCGCATCGCGAGCTGGCGCGGGCCGTCCATTGTGGCCGTGGCGGGGGCGCGGAGAGGGGCCGCGAGAACGAGCGCCGCGCCCGGCGCTTTGCGCGGCGGGCGATATTGACATTCGGCGCTTTTCGACTAGTTTGCGCGCCAATCTGCAGCCCTACCCGGGCGGCACCGGCCATGCTGGCCGATCTCCTCGCAATCAGAAGGACCGAGGCGCCATGGCCAAGGCGACGACCATCAAGATCAAGCTTCTCTCGACCGCCGACACCGGCTTCTTCTACGTCACGAAGAAGAACTCGCGCACCATGACCGACAAGATGGTCATGAAGAAGTACGACCCGATCGCGCGCAAGCACGTCGAGTTCAAGGAAGCCAAGATCAAGTGATCCGCCGCCTCCGGGCCGCGTGATCGACGACGAAAGGCGCCTCCGGGCGCCTTTTTCTTTGGTGGCGCGGGGACGACAAGGCGCCCGGCGTGCGGGAGGCTGGCTGGGGATCGTCGACGAGCGAGTCGCCCCCCGAAGGAGGCGGTGTCGTTTGCGGGGGGAAGAGGGAGGATGGTCGGCCGTGGGTCACTGAGGAGGCCACTCTATCCACGGCCGACCAGCCGGCCCTTGCATATTCGGGAGATGCGGCGGACCCGAATACGCCAGGGTTGTTTGACGAGGGACCGGTTCGGGAGATCTTTCGTTCCGGCTTCCGTCGTCGTCTTGAGTTGACAATAGAACAACGGATTTTTAACGCCAATACCTGCGGGGGATGTCGCGCGTTCTATTCAAATTGTTCGTAAATTGTTAAGGTAAACAACCACTCCACGCCGCGAGACGGTTCAGCCCTCTCCCCCGTGGAGGGGCACGTCCGGCAGGCGGCCGTCGGCCCGGGCTTCCTGCCGCAGCCAGTCGCAGAACAGGCGGGCCGGCTCGGTCAGTTCGGCCTCGGTCGGGTGGACGAGGTAGAAGGCCTTCTGTGAGGTGAGGGCGACGTCGATCGGGCGGACGAGGTCGCCACGGGCGATGAAATCCTCGGCGAGTCGCTGGCCGCAGAGAGCGATCCCCTCGCCGCGCAGGGCCGCCTGCAGCAGCACCAGATAGTTGTCGAAGGCGATGCCCTTGCTCTCGGGCGCGGCGGCGAGGTCGACGGAGCGAAAGAAGCTCTCCCAGGTCACCCAGTTCGCGTCGAAGGAGCCGAGGTGCAGCAGCGTCTCGCCGACGAGATCGGCCGGCGTGCGCAGCGGCCGGCGGCCTTCCAGATAGCGCGGCGAACACACCGGCCAGACCTCGTTGCCGAACAGCCGCTCGGCGCGAAGGCCCATCCAGTGGCCGAAACCGTATCGCACTGCAACATCGACGCCGGACGAGACGAGGTCGGAAATCTGCGCCGAGGCGAGCAGGCGCAGGTCGATGTCCGGGTGCTCGACCCGGAATTTCGCCAGCCGCGCCACCAGCCAGTAGGAGGCGAAGCTGACCGAAGCCGCCACCGTCAGCTCCCGGGGCCGGCGCTGGCGGCGGCGGATGTCGGCGCTGGTCGAGGCGATGTATTCAAGACCCATCGTCACGGCGTGGCGCAGTCTTTCGCCCTGCTTGGTGAGCTGGATGCCGCGGGCCTGGCGGGTGAAGAGGGCGACGCCGAGGTCGGCCTCGAGGGTCTGGATCTGCCGGCTGACCGCGGCCTGGGTCAGGCCCATCTCGTTTGCGGCATGGGTGAAGTTGAGGTGACGGGCGGCGGCCTCGAAGATGACGAGGCTGTTGACCGGCGGCAGTGTGCGGCGCAGCGTAGGCATGACGAAAACTCATGGTATGTCAGATTTCCACGCCAATTCCGCGTGGATCGAACGGTCGCAGCATGGACGATGGTTTGCGGCTTGTCTCCCGCAAGCGCAAGGTTTTATCTGTCTCCTCGTCGGCGGCCTCCAGCGAAGCGGGTCATTCCTCCCAACGGCACCCGCTTCGATAGCCATGAGCCGGCCTCGGGTCTATTCCGCGAAACGTGCGTGACGTACGAAGGGATCCGCCCTCCCGGGGACCGGGAGGAGCCACGAGGCGAGGACGCGCGCCGCCGCGCAGAAGAGGGAATGAGATCGATGAGCTTCACCCAGTACAAGCCCGTGGCCACCCGGCTGCAGCGTTCCGAGCTCGCCTGCCCGGGCTCCAACCCGTCGATGATCGACAAGGCCGCCGCCTCCAAGGCCGACTTCGTCTTCCTCGACCTCGAGGATGCCGTCGCGCCCAACGACAAGGAGCAGGCGCGCAAGAACATCATCGAGGCGCTGAACGACATCGACTGGAAGGCCAAGGGCAAGACGGTTTCGGTGCGGATCAACGGCCTCGACACCCACTACATGTACCGGGACGTCGTCGACGTCGTCGAGCAGGCCGGCGCCAGGCTCGACACCATCCTGATCCCCAAGGTCGGCACGCCGCACGACGTCTACATGGTCGAGGCCATGGTGACGCAGATCGAGGAGGCCAAGAAGCTTCCGAACAGGATCGGCCTCGAGGCGCTGATCGAGACCGCGATCGGCATGGCCAACGTCGAGGACATCGCCCGCCAGCACTACACCTCCCGCCTCGAGGCCCTGCATTTCGGCGTCGCCGACTTCGCCGCCTCGCGCCGCTCGCGCACCGTCGTCATCGGCGGCCTCAACCCCGACTATCCGGGCGACCAGTGGCACGCCGCGATCGACCGCATGGTCACCGCCTGCCGCGCCTTCGGCCTGCGCGCCATCGACGGGCCCTTCGGTGACTTCAACGATCCGGACGCCTACATCGCCGCCTGCAAGCGCGCCGCGGTGCTCGGCTGCGAGGGCAAGTGGGCGATCCATCCGAGCCAGATCGAGATGGCCAACGACATGTTCTCGCCGCCGCCGGCCGAGGTCGACCGCGCCCGCCGCATCCTCGTCGCCCTCGACGAGGCCGCCGCCCAGGGCAAGGGCGCGGCCTCGCTCGACGGCCGCATGATCGACGCCGCCTCGGCCCGGATGGCGCAGAACGTCGTCTCGGTCGCCGATACCATCGCGGCGAAGTCGGCTGCGTGAGGACGGCGCCGGTTCGGCGGTGCCGGACTGCCTTCCTCCGCCCCTTCCACCGTCATTCCCGCGAAAGCGGGGATCCAGCGGGCGGCAAGGGAAAGGCCGGAGAGGGCGTCCCGACGGCGCGGCGGCGGCCACCGTCCCTCGAAGGCGGTCCCGCGCGGAGGGCTGGATCCCCGCTTTCGCGGGGATGACGGCGGAGAGGTGGGAGGGGGGCGTCCCTTGCCGCCGCCGGCGGACGTAACCGATGGCGGAGATGTGCGGGGCGGTTCGTCGCTCGCCGCCGCCGGCAGACGTAACGGACGGCGGAGAGGCGGCAGGGTTCGTCCTCTCCGCCGCCGACACGACCGGCGAGCGGCGCCTCCCGGTCCACCGGGAGGAAGGGGACGTCCTTCCTCCGACCGCCCCGTCGAGCCGGGCGCCCCGAAAGAAGATCCCCTCGACAGGAGGAAACCATGGACATTCACGAATACCAGGCCAAGGAGATCCTGGCCAAGTTCGGCGTGCCGATCCCGCGCGGCGGGCTCGCCTACAGTCCAGAACAGGCGGCCTACCGGGCGCGCGAGATCGGCGGCAGCGTCTGGGTCGTGAAGGCCCAGGTCCACACCGGCGGCCGCGGCAAGGCCGGCGGCGTCAAGGTCTGCAAGGGCGAGCACGAGGTCGAGGCCGCCGCGGAGGGCATGCTCGGCCGACGCCTCGTCACCAACCAGACCGGCCCGGCCGGCAAGGGCATCTTCCGTCTCTACGTCGAGGCCGGCTGCAAGATCGACCGTGAGCTCTATCTCGGCTTCGTGCTCGACCGGAAGTCCGAGCGGGTCATGGTCGCGGCCTCGGCCGAGGGCGGCATGGACATCGAGGAGATCGCCGAGAAGCGACCCGAGAGCCTGATCCGCGTCGCGGTCGAGCCGGCCGTCGGCATGCAGGCCTTCCAGGCCCGGGAGCTCGCCTTCGCCCTCGGCCTCGGGCCGGAGGTGCTGTCGGAGGCGGTGACGACCATCCTCGGCTGCTACCGCGCCTTCCGCGACAACGACGCCACCATGCTGGAGATCAACCCGCTTGTGCTGACCGCCGAGGGCCACCTGCTGGCGCTCGACGCCAAGATGAGCTTCGACGACAACGCGCTGTTCCGCCATCCGCACATCGCCGAACTGCGCGACAAGAGCCAGGAGGACCCGCGCGAGACTCAGGCGGCCGACCGCGGCCTCTCCTACGTCGGCCTCGAGGGCGACGTCGGCTGCATCGTCAACGGCGCCGGCCTCGCCATGGCGACCATGGACATGATCAAGCTCGCAGGCGGCGAGCCGGCCAACTTCCTCGACATCGGCGGCGGCGCGACGCCCGAGCGCGTCGCCAAGGCCTTCCGCCTCGTGACGCAGGACCAGAACGTCAAGGCGGTGCTGGTCAACATCTTCGCCGGTATCAACCGCTGCGACTGGGTCGCCCAGGGCGTGGTCAAGGCGGTGGAGATGGCCGGGCTCGACCGGCCGCTGGTCGTTCGCCTCGCCGGCACCAACCAGGAGGAGGGCCGCCGCATCATCGAGGAGAGCGGCCTGCCGGTGATCACCGCCTCCACTCTCGCCGAGGCCGCCGAGAAATCGGTCGCGGCCGCGAGATCCTTCAAGCCGGGAGCGTGACGACCATGTCGATCCTCATCAACAAGACCACGCCGGTGCTCGTGCAGGGCATCACCGGCAAGATCGGCGGCTTCCACGCCGAGGACATGATCAAATACGGCACGCCCGTCGTCGGCGGCGTCACCCCGGGCAAGGGCGGCACCACCGCCTTCGGCGTGCCGGTGTTCAACACCATGAAGGAAGCGGTGGAGAAGACCGGCGCCACCGTCTCCATCGTCTTCGTGCCACCGCCCTATGCGGCCGATTCGATCATGGAAGCGGCCGACGCCGGGGTGAAGGTCGCCGTCTGCATCACCGACGGCATCCCGGCCCAGGACATGATGCGGGTGAAGCGATACATGCGCCGCTACAAGGCGGAGAACCGGATGCGGCTGTTCGGGCCGAATTGCGCCGGCCTCATCACCCCGGGCGAGGCGCTGGTCGGCATCATGCCGGGCCACATCTACAAGCAGGGCCGCGTCGGCATCGTCGGCCGCTCCGGCACCCTCGGCTACGAGGCCGCCTCGCAGCTGAAGGAGATCGGCATCGGCGTCTCGACCTCGGTCGGCATCGGCGGCGACCCGATCAACGGTTCGTCCTTCAAGGACGTCATGGAACTCTTCAACGAGGACCCGGACACCGACGCGGTGATCATGATCGGCGAGATCGGCGGGCCGCAGGAGGTCGAGGCCGGTGAATACATCGCCGCCCACATGAAGAAGCCGGTCTGCGCCTACATCGCCGGCCTCTCGGCGCCGAAGGGTCGCAAGATGGGCCACGCCGGCGCCATCGTTTCCTCGGTCGGCGAGAGCGCGGCCGAGAAGGTCGAGATCCTGCGCGGCCACGGCGTCACCATCGTGCCGACGCCGGCCGAATTCGGCCCGACGGTGAAGAAGCTGCTGGCGGCCTGAGGCCGTCCGTCGCTCGCAGGCTCGGTAACGGTCAGCCCCGTCCGGACATCCTCCGGGCGGGGCTTCGTCATGAAGACGCAACGGAGTGGATCCATTCCAATCTGGTGGCGGCGCGGGCGACCATGCTACAGCTGCCGCAGCGCAGCAGGGACAGAGCCCGGAGCCTCCCATGACGATCCTGATCCTCGGTCTCCTCGTCTTCTTCGCCGTCCATTCCGTGCGGATCGTCGCCCCGGGCGTCCGCGAGAGCGTGATCGCGCGCCGCGGCGCCGGCGCCTGGCGCGGGATCTATTCGGTGATCTCGCTGGTCGGCCTCGTCCTCATCGTCTGGGGCTACGGCCTCGCCCGCCAGGACCCCGTCGTCGTCTACGATCCGCCCTACGCCCTGCGCCACCTCACCATGCTGCTGGTGCTGGTCGCCTTCGTCTTCCTCGCCGTCAGCCAGATGCCTGCGGGCAAGCTGAAGCCGATGCTGAAGCACCCGATGCTGGCCGGGCTCAAGCTCTGGGCGCTCGGCCACCTGCTCGTCAACGGCGATCTCGCCTCGATCCTGCTGTTCGGCAGCTTCCTCGTCTGGGCGGTGGTCGACCGCATCGCCGTCAAGCGCCGGCCGGGCGTCGTGCTGCCGACGCCGGGGCCGATCACCAACGACATCGTCGCCGTGGTCGTCGGCGTCCTCGTCTACGGCCTGTTCGTGTGGAAGCTCCACATCTGGCTGATCGGCGTGCCGGTGATGTGAGGGAGGTGGCGGTGGCTTGTCGCTGCCGTCCGGCACGGCGAGCTCGGAGCACGTTGGCGAGTTCTGAGTTCTTCCGTCTTCACCGGCCTCGAGCCGGTGACCCATTGGCATCACCGGTCGGAACCGCCTCCCCGAACGAAATCGAGAAACGTGTCCAACTCGGTGGGCCGGATGCTGCCGCTCCGCCATTGGGTCGCCGGGTCGAGCCCGGCGATGACGATCGAGGGAAATTGTGGTGGGGCGTCCGGGTCGGCAGGCTGCCCGAGTCTGCGACGGTGGGTGCATTGGACGAGGAGTCATCCCATTCGTTCGGTGACCTGATCGGTAGCAACCGGGCGCGGACCAAACAGCACGGTGGCCGTTCCGCCCGACCTATCCGCAGGCGCCTCGAAAAAAGCCTCCGAAGAAAGCCCCCGAAGCTCAGCCGCCGAAGACCCGCCGTCCGCCGACCCACGTTCCCGAAACCCGTCCGGTGAAGCGGGCGCCTTCGAAGGCGCTGTTCTTGGAGCGCGAGAGGATATCGGCCTCCGTCAGCACCCAGGGCGTCTCGAGGTCGATCAGCGCCAGATCCGCCGGCGCCCCCGGCCTCAGCGTGCCGGCGTCGAGCCCGAGCAGGGCGGCCGGACGGGTCGCCATCGCCTCGACGAGGCGCAGCAACGGCATGTCGCCGCCGTGGACGAGGCGCAGGCCGGCCGCGAGAAGGGTGTCGAGGCCGATGCAGCCGTCGGCGGCCTCTGCGAAGGGCTGGCGCTTGACCTCGACGTCCTGGGGATCGTGGGCGGAGACCAGCACGTCGATGGTGCCGTCGGCGAGGCCGGCGACGAGGGCGAGGCGGTCGGTCTCGGCGCGCAGCGGCGGCGCCATCTTGAAGAAGGTCCGGTAGGCGCCGATGTCGTTCTCGTTGAGGCTGACGTGGGCGATCGAGACCGCCGCCGTCGCGGCGATGCCCTCGCCCTTGGCCCAGCGCATCAGCTCCACCGACTCGGCCGTCGACAGCTGGGCGGCGTGATAGGCCCCGCGCGAGAGCCGGGCGAGGCGCAGGTCGCGCGCCAGCATGATCGTCTCGGCTTCGGCCGGAACGCCCGGCAGGCCGAGCAGGGTCGAGACGGTGCCCTGGTTCATGACGCCGGTGCCGACGAGATCGGGATCTTCGGGATGGTGAACCACCGTCGCCCCGAAGTCGCGGGCGTAGGTGAGGGCGCGGCGCATCACCTGGGCGTTGGTCACGGCGTGGCGCCCGGAGGTGAAGGCGACGGCGCCGGCCTCCTTCAGAAGACCGAATTCCGTCATCTCGCGGCCCTGCTGGCCCTTGGTCAGGGCGGCCATCGGATGGACGCGTACGACGGCGGTGTCACGGGCACGGCGCAGCACGAAGTCGACGAGGGCCGGATCGTCGATGATCGGGTCGGTGTCCGGCATGGTGATGATCGTCGTCACGCCGCCGGCCGCCGCGGCCCGGCTGGCGGTGGCGAAGGTCTCGCGGTGGTCGAAGCCCGGTTCGCCGACGAAGACCCGCATGTCGACGAGGCCGGGGACGACGGCGGCGCCGGCGGCGTCCAGGATCTCCGCGCCCTCGGGTGCGCCCTGACCCGCCGCCGCCGCGCCGGCCGCGACGACGCGGCCCCCGTCGACGATCACCGTGCCGCGTTCATCGAGCCCGCGCGAGGGGTCGACGACACGGGCGTTCTCGATGACGAGGGGGCGCTGGGCGGAGGTCGAACCGGGGTCGGTGGACATGGGCGGCGAGGCTCCAGAGTGGTGTTCTGCGGCGCGGCGGGACTGCGAGCGGCTTTTGCGGCGATCACCCGTTCGGCAGGGTGCGCGCCACCGCCTCCAGCACCGCCATGCGCACGGCGACGCCCATCTCGACCTGCTCGCGGATCAGGCTCTGCGGACCGTCGGCGACGGCGGGGTCGATCTCGACGCCGCGGTTCATCGGGCCGGGGTGCATGACGAGGGCGTCGGGCTTCGCATAGGCGAGCTTCTCCTCGTCGAGGCCGTAGTAGCGGAAATACTCGCGCACCGAGGGCACGAAGCTGCCCTGCATGCGCTCGCGCTGGAGCCGCAGCATCATGACGATGTCGGCGTCCTTCAGCCCCGCCTTCATGTCGGTCGTCACCTCGATGCCGAGGTCGCGGAAGGCCTGCGGCACCAGCGTCGTCGGCCCGACGAGGCGGACCCTCGCGTCGAGGGCGGTCAGCAGCAGGATGTTGGAGCGGGCGACGCGCGAATGCAGGACGTCGCCGCAGATCGCCACCGTCAGGCGCGCGATGCGGCCCTTGTGGCGGCGGATGGTGAGGGCGTCGAGCAGGGCCTGGGTCGGGTGTTCGTGGGCACCGTCGCCGGCGTTGACCACCGAACAGCCGACCTTCTGGGCGAGCAGGGCGACGGCGCCGGCGGCGTGGTGGCGCACGACGATGATGTCGGGGTGCATGGCGTTGAGCGTCATCGCCGTGTCGATCAGCGTCTCGCCCTTCTTCACGGAGGACGAGGCGACCGACATGTTCATGACGTCGGCGCCGAGCCGCTTGCCGGCGAGTTCGAAGGACGACTGCGTCCGCGTCGAGGCTTCGAAGAACAGGTTGATCTGGGTGCGCCCGCGCAGGGTGTCGAGCTTCTTCGACACCTGCCGGCCGACCGCGACGTGGGCTTCGGCGCGGTCGAGGAGATCGGTGATCTCGTGGGGCGAAAGCCCCTCGATGCCCAGAAGGTGCCGGCGGGCGAAGACGGGGAGGAGGGGATCGCGGGACGGTGTCATCAAAAACCGGCTTCTATGGCGGAAAGGCCCACCCCGCAAGGCCGCGCCGGCGAGAATCACGCGCCGTCCACATCGATCCGCCCGCGGCGGCCGATGCTCAGAACAGCCGGCGCGGATCGCCCTCGCGGCCGGCGTGGTGGATGCGGTCGAGAAAGCCCTGCAGGATGAAGGCCGCGGCCATCTTGTCGACGACCTCGCCGCGCCGCCGGCGCGAGGCGTCGGCGTCGAGCAGGGTGCGGGTGACGGCGGTGGTCGAGAGGCGCTCGTCCCAGAAGGCGACCGGCAGGGCGGTGAGCGGGGCGAGGTTGCGTACGAAGGCCCGCGTCGACTGCACCCGCGGCCCCTCGCTGCCGTCCATGTTGACGGGCAGGCCGACGACGAGGCCGCCGACGTCGAGCTTGCCGGCGATGGCGAGCAGCTTCTCGACGTCGGCGGTGAACTTCTTGCGGGCGATGGTTTCGAGCGGCGTCGCGATGCGGCGGCCGACGTCGGAGAGCGCGAGGCCGATGGTCTTCGTGCCGAGATCGAGGCCGAGCAGTCGGGCGTCGCGCGGCAGCGCGGCGACGAAGTCGTCGGGGGATACCGTCTCCTGCCGGGCCACCGTGTCCTCCCCTCCGGCCGCCGATCCGCGGCCGCCGCCGTCAGCTGCGGGTCAGTCCCTTCACCGCCAGCTCTTCGAGATAGTCGCGCCAGAGCTTGTCGTGGCCGGTGCCGAGCCGGTGCAGATAGTCCCAGGTGTAGAGCCCGCTGTCGTGCATGTCGTCGAAGGTGAGGCGCACGGCATAGGTGCCGACCGGGTCGACGCCGACGATGGCGACGTTCTTCTTGCCCGGCACGGTCTTGCGCTGCTCCGGGCTGTGGCCCTGGACCTCGGCGGAGGGCGAATGGACCCGCAGGAACTCCGCCGCGAGCGCGAAGGTCTCGCCGTCGTCGAAGGCGACGGTAAGCGTCTTGCGATCCTTGGAAAGGCGGACTTCGGTCGGCCAGCGGGACGGTTCGGACATGGCGGTCATCCTGCGTGTCGGTCACGGAGCGGCGGCCGTCGCCGACGGTCCGCCGATCGCTCCTGCTGATCACAGAGCATGCCCGCGCGCAAGTCCGCGATCTTGGCAGAATCCTTCGCCGGCCCCACATGGGTTGAACGGTTCCAAAGGCTGGCATACCTTGCGCCTCCGCGCTCAAGGTCCGCCGGAGACGGGATCGAGGCCGAGAAAAAAGCGGGCGCGGGCCGGAGGATGCACATGGGTTACGTCACGGACGTCGAGGCGAAGGAGGCGGTGACCGGCAAGGCGCCGCTCGTCGATCCCTTCGGCCGCCACGTCACCTATCTGCGCGTGTCGGTCACCGACCGCTGCGATTTCCGCTGCGTCTACTGCATGTCGGAAAACATGAGCTTCCTGCCGAAGAAGGACATTCTCAGCCTCGAGGAGCTCGACCGGCTCTGCTCGGCCTTCGTGGAGAAGGGCGTCGACCGGCTGCGCATCACCGGCGGCGAGCCGCTGGTGCGCAAGGGCATCATGACGTTGTTCCGCAACCTGTCGCGGCATCTCGCCAGCGGCGCGCTCAAGGAACTGACGCTGACGACCAACGGCTCGCAGCTCGCCCGCCACGCGGCCGAACTCGCCGACTGCGGCGTCAAGCGCATCAACGTCTCGATCGACACGCTCGATCCGAAGAAATTCCGGGAGATCACCCGCTGGGGCCGGCTCGACACCGTGCTCGGCGGCGTCGCGGCGGCGAAGGCCGCGGGGCTGTCCGTCAAGATCAACGCCGTGGCGCTCAAGGACGTCAACGAGCACGAGATCGAGGAGATGATCCGCTGGGCCCATGGCGAGGGCCACGACCTCACGCTGATCGAGACCATGCCGCTCGGCGACATCGAGGGCGATCGGACCGACCAGTATCTGCCGCTGAGCCGGGTCCGCGCCCGGCTGATGGATACGTTCACGCTCGAGGACATCCCCTACAAGACGGGCGGCCCGGCTCGCTACGTCAACGTGAAGGAGACCGGTGGCCGACTCGGCTTCATCACGCCGCTGACCCACAATTTCTGTGAAAGCTGCAATCGGGTCCGCGTCACCTGCACCGGCACGCTCTACATGTGCCTCGGCCAGGAGGACGCCGCCGATCTGCGTGCGGCGCTGCGCGCGTCCGAGAGCGACGACCTGCTGAAGCTCGCCATCGACGAAGCGATCTCGCGCAAGCCCAAGGGCCACGACTTCGTCATCGACCGCCAGCGCAAGGCCCCGGCCGTCAAGCGGCACATGTCGGTGACCGGCGGCTGAACCGCCGGCCCGGGGAGACTTCACCCGTTCGCTTCGGACATGTCGCCGCATCGGAGCGGGCCGAGCACCCGCGGCGATGCGACGGCGTGCTCACAGCTCGATCGGCTCGCCGGCCTTCACCACCCGCACCGACTTCCCGTCCGCGCCCATCGCCGCGACGAAGGCGTCGGCCGTCTGGTCGACGATCGGAAAGGAGGCGTAGTGGCAGGGCAGCACCGTCTCGAAGGCGAAGAAGCGGCGGCAGGCGAGGGCGGCGGTTTCCGCCCCCATGGTGAAGCGGTCGCCGATCGGGACGAGGCCGATCTGCGGGCTGTAGAGCTCGGCGATCAGCGCCATGTCGCCGAAGATGTCGGTGTCGCCCATGTGATAGAGCGTCTTCTCGCCCGGCGCGCGGATGATCACCCCGTTCGGGTTGCCGAGGGCGTGGGAGACGCCGGCGTCGTCGATCGCCGCCGAGGAATGCAGGGCGTTGACGAAGGTGACGCGGAAGGCGCCCTGGTCGGTGGTGCCGCCGGTGTTCATCGGGTCGAAGGCCTTCAGCCCCTTCGCCGCCAGCCACATGCAGAGGTCGAAGTTGGCGACGACCTTGGCCCCGGTCTTCTCCGCGATCGCCAGCGTGTCGCCGACATGGTCGCCGTGGCCGTGGGTGAGAACGACGTGGGTGACGCCGGCGGCGGCGGCGTCGATGTCGCCGGGAAAGCCGGGATTGCCGCTGAAGAACGGGTCGATCAGGATGGTGGCGCCGTCGATCTCCACGCGGAAGGCGGAATGGCCGTACCAGGTCAGCTTCATCGGGCGTGTCCTCTCTCGTTGAATCGGGCGGGGACGCGGAGAGGCGGCTTGGGCGGAATGGTCCGCCAACCGGCGAACCGACTGCCGCCGCCCCGACCCGCGCCCAGCCTTAGCGCCGTCGCCCCGCAGACGACAACCCCGTCCCGGAGGCGCGGACGCTGCGAAACGGAAGCGGGGGAAGACGACGCCGTCTCCCCCCGCCCGCATTTTCCACCTCGTCTTCTCAGAAGAACGAGCGGCGCTGCCACCAGCCCGACCGCTTGGGGCGGTCGTCGTCCGGCTCGGGCTGGGGCGCCCGGGCGGCGGGGGCTGGCTCGGGTGCCTGTTCCGCGGCGGGTTCGGACGCCGGCACCGCCTCGGCTCCGCCGGAGGCCTCGGCCGCTTCCGGCGCCTCGTCGGCGGCGGGAGCGTCGTCGGTCACCGGTGCTGCGTCCTCCGCCGCGGCGACTTCCGGCTCGGCCGCTTCGGTTCCGGCGCCACCCCTCTCGTCTTCGGCCTGCGATCGGGCGTGGTCCTCGTCCGCCGGTGCGAACTCCTCCGCGGCGGTCTCTTCCATCGGACCGGCGATCACGGCGTCGTCGTGCCGGGCCTCGTCATGCCGCGCCTCGTCGTCTCGGGCGCCGTCGTCCGACACGGCGTCGCCCTCGGACGCCTCGCCTTCCGACGCCTCGCCCTCGGCGCCGGCCTCGAAGGCGCTGGACCGGCGGCGGCCACCGCGGCGGCCGCGGCGGCGCGACCGCTTGCGTCCCGCCTCGTCGTCGCCGGCTTCGCCCTCGTCGCGCTCTTCGCCGTCGTCACCGTCGCCGGACAGCGCGGCGTCGGTGGTCTCGACGGTCATGTCCTGATCGTCGCCGTCATCGCCTTCGTCGCCGCCGCTCTGGCCGATCGCGTCGGAGGAGGAAGCGGACGAGCCTTCGCCGCCCCGCCGGCGCCGGCGCCGGCGCCGGCGCTTGCCGCCCCGGTTCTGGCCCTCGCCTTCGCTCTCGCCGTCGGCACTGCGCTCCTCGTCCCGAGGTGCCGCCTCCTGCACGTCGTCGACGATCTCGTCCTCGTCCTCCTCCTCGTCTTCGGGCATCACCGAATCGGGGTGGACCAGCGGGATCACCGGGCGCGGGTTGAGGATCAGTTCGCCGCGCTCCAGCGCGAAATGCTGGCCCGAGATGTGCTCGTCGGCCGAAAGCGTGATGGTGAGGCCGAAGCGTTCCTCGAGTTCGCCGAGGTGGCGACGCTTCTGGTTGAGGATGTAGAGCGCCACCGCGGTGCGAGTGCGCACGGTGAGGTGATGGGTCGCGCCCTTGAGGAGATTGTCCTCGAGCGAGCGCAGCACGTGCAGCGCGACGCTCTCGGTCGAGCGGACGATGCCGGCGCCGAGGCAGTGCGGGCAAAGCTCGGTGGAGCCCTCGAGCACGCCGGTCCGGATGCGCTGGCGGCTCATTTCCATCAGGCCGAAATGCGAGATCCGGCCGACCTGGATGCGCGCGCGGTCGTTCTTGAGGCAGTCCTTGAGCTTGCGCTCGACCGCCTTGTTGTTGCGCGACTCCTCCATGTCGATGAAGTCGATGACGATGAGGCCGGCGAGGTCGCGCAGGCGGAGCTGGCGGGCGACCTCCTCGGCCGCCTCCATGTTGGTCTGGTAGGCGGTGTCCTCGATATTGTGCTCGCGGGTCGAGCGCCCGGAGTTGACGTCGATGGAGACCAGCGCCTCGGTCTGGTTGATGACGATGTAGCCGCCCGAACGCAGGGTCACCTGCGGCGAGAACATCGCATCGAGCTGCGGCTCGACCGAGTAGCGCGCGAAGATCGGGGCGTTGTCGCGGTAGGGCTGGACGTTCTTGGCATGGCTCGGCATGAGCATGCGCATGAAGTCCTTGGCCTCGCGGTAGGCCTCGTCGCCGGCGACGAGCACCTGGGAGATGTCCTTGTTGTAGAGGTCGCGGATCGATCGCTTGACCAGCGATCCCTCTTCGTAGACCAGCATCGGCGCGGACGAGCGCAGCGTCAGCTCGCGCACGTTCTCCCAGAGCCGCAGCAGGTATTCGAAGTCGCGCTTGATCTCGGCCTTGGTCCGGCTGGCGCCGGCTGTGCGCAGGATGACGCCCATGCCCTCCGGAACCTCGAGCTCGTGGGCGATCTCCTTGAGGCGCTTGCGGTCGGCCGGGCTGGTGATCTTGCGGGAGATGCCGCCGCCGCGCCCGGTGTTGGGCATCAGCACGGAATAGCGGCCGGCGAGCGAGAGATAGGTCGTCACCGCGGCGCCCTTGTTGCCGCGCTCCTCCTTGACGACCTGGATCAGCATCACCTGGCGGCGCTTGATCACCTCCTGGATCTTGTACTGCTTCATCCGCGGCCGGCGGCGCTCGGGCAGTTCCTCGAGCGCATCCTCCGAGCCGACGGATTCGACGCTTTCCTCGTCGCCGTGGTCGTCGTCGCCGTGATCGTCGGAGGAAACGACCTCGACGAGGTTACCGCGGTCGTCGGGAGCGTCGTTGTCGCTTTCCTCGCCGCGGGCGGAACCGTTGTCGTGGTCGTCGGATGCGGTCGTCCAGGACGGGGACTGGTCCGAGGGGGAGGCGTCCTGCGAATGGCCGAAGGCGTCGTGAGCGTCGCCGTGGGCCTCGCCCCCGGCCCGAGAGGCGTCGCCCTCGGCCTGCGGCGCATCCCCGGAGACGGCGGGCGCGGCGTTCTCGGCGGCGGTGTTCCTGCCGCCGCGGCGGTTGTCGCGGGAGCGGCGGCCGTTGCCGGAGGCGGCGCGTTCCTCGTCGCGGGCCTCGCGCTCCTCGGCGGCGAGCAGCGCCATCCGGTCGGCGACCGGGATCTGGTAGTAGTCCGGATGGATTTCGGAGAAGGCGAGGAAGCCGTGGCGGTTGCCGCCGTATTCGACGAAAGCGGCCTGCAGCGAGGGTTCGACCCGCGTCACCTTGGCGAGATAGATGTTACCCCGCAGCTGCTTCCTGTTGGCCGACTCGAAATCAAACTCCTCGACGCGCGAACCCTTCACCACCACGACCCGGGTTTCCTCCGGGTGGGTGGCATCGATAAGCATCTTGTTCGACATCAACTGAGATCTCCACGGCACGCCATGGTGCGCCTGCCCGCGCGGATGCGGGGCGGCGCGACCGGATGCGGCCGTTGCTGTTTCCTGATTGGGAGGAGACGACGCGGGATGCGAACGTGACGCGGACCGGGCGCGCGACCGGCGAGGAGACGAGCCCCGTCCGTCCTTCCCCCCAGATCGCCGTTCCGTCCTCGTGCACCACGAAATCGTCCATCGGTCTAAAGCGCCACCGCCGGCCCGCGGGCCGACTCCGGCGAAATCGTTTCAACCCGGAGCGTGTCGGCTCCGGCTGGTCCCCTCGGCTCAATTCTGCCGCCGCGTCGTCGGATCCGGGGGCGAGGCGGAAAGCGCCTCGGTGGATCGACCGGCCGTCCGTCGACCCGCACGGTTGGCGGGGCGGGCGACCTTGGGATTGCGGTCTTCGTCACGACACCACCGGTGGCCGCTTCGTCGACACGGCCAAATCAGCGCATCATGCCCGGGATCGGGTTTCGGGTTCCTGCGTCATGTTTACGAAGCCTTCCAGCAAATGGCAAGATGTGAGGCCCGATCCTGCTTGAACGGTGCGCATGATCGTCGGCGCGCCACGAAGTCGGCGACCGGTGAATCCTTCGCCCGGATCGGGCCGCAATTTCGCGACAGAAAGGCTTGCGCCGGAGGCGACGTCGCCGTCGCGCGCGGCGTCGGTGCGAAAGAAACGGTTAACCAAGGTCCGGTACCGGTCTATGACCTGTACGAGCGATCCGCCGCGGTGCTCCGTTCCGACGACGCCGGGGCGAATCGGTCGCCGGGCCGGCCGACCGGCGCGGTGATGGACGAGGCACAGGCGAGAGGCACGACACCCCATGCCGAGTACCACCGGGCTTCTGCGCCGCGCCGCCGCCGCCGTTCTCGCCGCTGCGCTCGCCTCGTCCCCGGCGCTGGCGGCGGCGGAAGCGACCTCGACGGACGTCAAGGAAACGGCGGCCCGGCCGGCTCCGCCGCGGGCCAGCGGCGCACGGGTCATCGGCGATGCCGACCGCACCCGCTTCGTCATGGATCTTTCGACCGGCGTCGACGTCTCCGCCTTCGCTCTCGCCGATCCATATCGTGTCGTCGTCGATCTGCCCGAGGTGGCCTTCGACCTGCCGGCCGGTGTCGGCGCGGCGGGCAGGGGCCTCGTCAAGGGTTTCCGCTACGGCCTGATCGGTCGCGGCAAGTCGCGCATCGTCATCGACGCCGGCGGTCCGGTGCTGATCGACAAGGCCTTCGTGCTGCCTCCGGTCGAGGGGCAGCCGGCCCGTCTCGTCGTCGACCTGCTCGGCGCGACGCCGGCGAGCTTCGCGGCCGAGCAGGCCCGCACCGCGGTCGCCCGCCGGTCGATGGCGGAGATCTCGGTGTCGAAATCCGACCGGTTGCCGTCGGGCCTCGCCCGGGCCGACCGGGCCCGCCCGCTGGTGGTGATCGACCCCGGCCACGGCGGCATCGACCCCGGCACGGTGGCCGGCAACGGCGTGCGCGAGAAGGACGTCGTGCTCGCCTTCGCGGCGGAACTGAAGAAGAAACTCGAGGCCGGCGGCCGGGTCGATGTGATCATGACCCGTGGCGACGACACCTTCGTCAGCCTCGGCGACCGCGTCCGAATCGCCCACGAGCACGAGGCCGACCTTTTCATCTCGGTCCACGCCGACGCGACCCCGGAGGATTTCGTACGCGGAGCGACCGTCTACACGCTCTCCGACAAGGCGTCCGACCGCCAGGCCGCCGCACTCGCCGCCAAGGAGAACGCTTCCGACGTCATCGCCGGGCTCGATCTCAGCGTCGAGACCAACGAGGTCAGCGACATCCTGATCGACCTCGCCCGCCGCGAGACCCGCAATTTCTCGCTGGTCTTCGCCCGCGACCTCGTCACCAGCCTCGCGACCTCGACCCGGATGATCCGCAATCCGCATCGCGCCGCCGGCTTCCAGGTGCTGAAGGCGCCGGACGTGCCCTCGGTGCTGGTCGAACTCGGCTATCTCTCCAACGCCCAGGACGAGAGCCTGCTGACGTCGGCGGAATGGCGCACGCGAGTCGCCGACAGCTTCGCCGATTCCATCACCCGCTACTTCGGCCAGCGCCTCGCCGCCGCCGCCGACTGAGGGGCCGCCCGAAGAGCGACGTCGACATCGCGCCGGAAACCCGGGCGGAGGCGACATTCCCCGGGTCGTTGTGGCATAATCGCAACGGCGGAATCGCAGCTTCGCCACAAAAGGCGACGACAACACTCCCCGGTGATGGCGGCGCTACCGGCGCGGCCGGAATTGTGGCATCGAGCCACCGACCGGATCGCGAGGCGACGCGGCCGGCGAAACGGGGCGCGCGACGTCCCGGGCGGTGCGAGAAAAGAAAGCGGACCATGATCTTCGTTCGGTTCTTCGGCTGGGTCTTCGCGATCGGCGCCTTCCTGTCCCTGATCGCGGCGGGCGCCGTCGGCCTCTATCTCAAGAAGGAGATGAGCGACCTTCCCGACATCGCGCGGCTGCAGAACTACGAGCCGCCGGTGATGACGCGCGTCCACGCTTCCGACGGCCAGCTCGTGGCCGAATACGCCCACGAGAAGCGGCTGTTCCTGCCGATCCAGCTCATCCCGGAAAAGGTGAAGACCGCGTTCCTGTCGGCAGAAGACAAGGATTTCTACCGTCATCCGGGCATCGACGTCTATTCGATCGGCGCCGCCATGGTGCGCAACGTCGAGAATTTCATGAGTGGCCGCCGCCTCGTCGGCGCCTCGACCATCACCCAGCAGGTTGCCAAGAACTTCCTGCTCACCAACGAGCGTTCGGTCGACCGCAAGGTCCGCGAGATGCTGCTGTCGCTGCGCATGGAGCAGGCCTACACCAAGGACCAGATCCTCGAACTCTATCTCAACGAGATCTACCTCGGCTTCGGCTCCTACGGCGTCGCCGCCGCATCGCTGCTCTATTTCGACAAGCCGGTCGGCGATCTCGACCTGCCGGAAGTCGCCTTCCTCGCCGCGCTGCCGAAGGCGCCGTCGAACTACAATCCCTATCGCAACTACGACGCCGCGCTGAGCCGCCGCAACTGGGTGATCGACCAGATCGTCGCCAACGGCTACGCCACCGCCGAAGAGGGCGAGGACGCCAAGGCGTCGCCGATCAAGGTCACCCGCCGCGAACTCGAAACCCAGGTTTTCGCCTCGGAGTATTTCGTCGAGGAGGTCCGCCGCGTCCTGATCAACCGCTACGGCGAGAAGGGGCTCTACGAAGGCGGTCTCAGCGTGCGCACCACGCTCGATCCGAAGCTCCAGGTGATGGCGCGGGAATCGCTGCAGAAGGCGCTGCTGAAGTTCGACGAGGCCCGCGGCTGGCGCGGCGCGGTCACGACGATCGACCCCTCGGGCGACTGGGGCAAGGCGTTGGCGGAGGTTCCGGCCCTGTCGGACGTGCCGGAATGGCAGCTCGCCGTCGTGCTTTCCGAAAGCGCCGACAGCGCCGTGATCGGCCTGCAGCCCGGCAAGACGCCGACCGGCGAGGTCGCCGCCGAGCGCAGCCGCGGCGTGATCTCGCTCGAGCAGATGCGCTGGGCCCGCCCGGCCACCGGCGCCAACCGCGGGCGCAAGGTCGCCCGTCCCTCCGACGTCCTCGCGGTCGGCGACGTCGTCTTCGTCGAGCGCACCGGCTCGACGGAAGACGGCTCGGGCACCTACCGGCTGCGTCAGGTTCCCCGTGTCGGCGGCGCGCTGGTGGCGATGGATCCGATCACCGGGCGCGTCAAGGCGCTGGTCGGCGGCTTCTCCTACGCCCAGAGCGAGTTCAACCGCGCGACCCAGGCCTGGCGCCAGCCCGGCTCCTCGTTCAAACCCTTCGTCTATGCCGCCGCCCTCGACAACGGCTACACCCCGTCGTCGGTGGTGATGGATGCGCCGTTCGAGATCAACCAGGGCGGCTCGCTCGGCATGTGGAAGCCGAAGAACTACGGCGGCAAGTTCCTCGGGCCGTCGACGCTGCGCACCGGCATCGAACGCTCGCGCAACGTCATGACCGTGCGCCTCGCCGAGGACATGGGCATGCCGCTCGTCGCCGAATACGCCCGCCGCTTCGGCATCTACGACAACATGCTGCCGGTGCTGTCGATGTCGCTCGGCGCCGGCGAGACCACCGTCCTGCGCATGACCAACGCCTATTCGATCATCGCCAACGGCGGCCGCCGGGTCGAGGCGACGCTGATCGACCGCATCCAGGACCGCTACGGCAAGACCATCTACAAGCACGACCAGCGCATCTGCGAGGGTTGCCAGGCGAGCGAGTGGCAGGGCCAGGACGAGCCGGTCCTCGTCGACGAGCGCGAGCAGGTGCTCGATCCGATGACCGCCTACCAGATCACCTCGATGATGGAGGGTGTCGTGCAGCGCGGCACCGCGACGGTCGTCAAGAAGCTCGGCCGTCCGGTCGCCGGCAAGACCGGCACCACCAACGACGAGAAGGACGCCTGGTTCATCGGCTTCACGCCGGATCTCACGGTCGGCGTCTTCATCGGCTACGACCAGCCGCGGGCGATGGGTCAGGGCGCCACCGGCGGCACGCTGGCGGCCCCGGTGTTCCTCGACTTCATGAGCCAGGCGCTGGCCGGGGAGCCTCCGGTCGAATTCCGCGTGCCCGAGGGCCTCACCCTGGTGCCGATCGACCGCAAGACCGGTCTGCGGTCCGGCGGCTCCGGCCCGGACGTGATCCTCGAGGCCTTCAAGCCCGGCACGGCGCCGCCCGACCACATGGAAGTGATCGGCGACGGCGGCTGGGGCGAGGCGGTGGCGCCTTCGCGGGTCAACCGCGAGGCCGAGCGGGCGGCCATCACCGGCACGGGCGGGCTCTACTGAGCCCCTCCGCCTCGACGGAACGGGCGAGGGCATGAGCACGGGCGACATCCCATTCGAGGAAGACGAGGCGCGGGCGGCTCCGGACGGGGCCGCCTTCGTCGTCGATGTCGACGGCTTCGAGGGGCCGCTCGACCTGCTGCTCGCCCTGGCGCGAACCCAGAAGGTCGACCTCACGAAGATCTCGATCCTCGCCCTCGTCGAGCAGTACACCGCCTTCGTCGAGGAGGCCCGCAGGGTGCGCCTCGAACTCGCCGCCGACTATCTCGTGATGGCGGCGTGGCTGGCCTATCTCAAGTCGAGGCTGCTGCTGCCGCCGGAGCCGAAAAGCTCCGACGAGCCCAGCGGCGAGGAGATGGCGGCGCTGCTGGCGCTGCGGCTGAAGCGGCTCGAGGCGATGCGCGAGGCCGGTGCCCGGCTGATGACCCGCTCCCGCCTCGGCCGCGACGTCTTCGCCCGGGGCGCGCCGGAGCCGGTCGCAGTCACCTCGCGGACGCGTTGGCAGGCGAGCCTCTACGATCTCCTGACGGCCTACGCCACCCAGCGCCAGCGCCAGATGGTGACCGAGGTCCACGTCGCCCGGCGCAAGGTGTGGTCGCTCGCCGACGCCCGCTTCCTGCTGACCCGGATGATCGGCGACCTCGCCGACTGGGTGCCGGTCGAGACGCTGCTGGCGCCATTTCTCGCCAGCCCCGAGATGCGGGCGAGCGTGCGCGCGTCGGCCTTCACCGCGAGCCTCGAACTCGCCCGCGAGGGTCACCTCGACCTTCGCCAGTCCGAAGCCTTCGCGCCGATCTATCTGAGGGCGCGGCCGGCGACGCCGGACGTCCGCCCGCCCGAGGACGGGGACGGCCGATGAGCGGACGGATCACCGAACTTTCCGGCCCCGCCGCCCGCGGACGGCGCGAGGCGCTGCGCATCGCCGAGGCGATGCTGTTCGCCTCGGCGACCCCGCTCGGTGCCGCCGATCTCGCCGCCCGCCTGCCCGAGGGCACCGACGTCGGCGCCGTGATCCGCGACCTGCAGGGCGCCTACGCCGGTCGCGGCGTCAACCTCGTCGCCGTCGCCGGGGGGTGGATGTTCCGGACGGCGGACGATCTTTCCTGGCTGCTCCAGCGCGAGGCCGAGCAGACCCGCAAGCTGTCGCGCGCAGCCCTCGAGACCCTTTCGATCATCGCCTATCACCAGCCGGTCACCCGCGCCGAGATCGAGGAGGTCCGCGGCGTTTCGATCTCGAAGGGCTCGCTCGACCTCTTGATGGAGATCGGCTGGATCCGCATGCGCGGCCGGCGCAAGACCCCCGGCCGCCCGGTCACTTACGGCACCACCGCCGAGTTCCTCGCCCATTTCGGCCTCGACACCGTCTCCGACCTGCCGGGCCTCGAGGAATTGCGCGGCGCCGGCCTGCTCGAGGGTCACATTCCGCCCGGCTTCAAGATCCCCGCCCCGAGCGATGCAGAGGGACTCACCGACGAGGAGGACCCGCTCGGCGACGAGCCGGTCGGGGAGGACGACGACGGCGCCGCCGGCGAGGGGGACGCGGATCGCGATTGATCCGCGTCAGGTCGTCTCCCGCTCGGCGTCCCGGGGCTCGGCCGTGAGGGCGATGCCGAGCGCCTTCATGACGGCGATCGTGGTCTTGAGGGTCGGGTTTCCGGTGCCGCTGAACGAGCGATAGAGCTGCTCCCGTGACAGGCCGGTTTCGCGGGCGATCTGCGTCATTCCTCTCGCTCTGGCGACGACGCCGAGTGCGTGGGCGATGTAGCCGGCGTCTTCCGAGGCGAAGGCTTCGCTCATGAAGGCGGCGATGGCCTCGTCGCTTCCGAGGGCTTCCGAAGGGTCGAAGGGGGTCAATGCCTGGGTCATGTCACGGTCCAATCGCTCGCCAGCCGCTTCGCCTTCCGAATGTCCGCCTGCTGCGTGCTCTTGTCGCCGCCGCAGAGCAGGACGACGAGGACGTCGCCCCGCCGCTGAAAGTAGACGCGGTAGCCGGGCCCATGGTGGATGCGAAGCTCGCTGACGCCATCGCCCACCGATTTGACGTCGCCTTCGTGACCGTAGCCGAGCCGGTCGATCCGGGCGGTGATGACGCCGCGAGCGCGCTCGTCCCGGAGGCCCGTCCACCATTTCCGGAAGGCGTCGGTCTGCAGGATCCGCATCATGCCGAATTGTAGTTTATGGACTACGATAAATCAAGGGTCCGTCATCGGATCGCCATCCCACGCTCCGCCGCTTGCCAGCATCGCCGCCCGCGCTTAATACCGGGGAAATTTTGAGTGTGGCGCTCCGATTTACCTGAGGCGCCGCGTGGCGCCCGGAGGGTGCCGCAATGGGCCGGGAGAGACGAGACGGTGACGCAGCAGATCGCGACGACGAGCGAGGGGCGGCCGACCCAGCCGCGGCGACGTCCAGTCAGCGCCGGCATGACCATTCCCGCCCGCCTCACCTTCGAGAGCGTCACCCACAGCTACGGCGAGGGCCTCTCGGTCAAAGGCGTGTCGCTCGACGTCGCGGCCGGCGAGGTGCTGTGCCTGCTCGGGCGCTCCGGCTGCGGCAAGACCACGCTGCTGCGCCTCGCCGCCGGTCTCGAACCGGTGCTCGACGGCACGGTGGCGATGGACGGGCGCGTCGTCTCCGGCGCCGGGCGGCACGAGCCGCCGGAACGGCGCGGCGTCGGCCTGATGTTCCAGGACTACGCGCTGTTTCCGCACATGACGATCCTCGCCAACGTCATGTTCGGCCTCAGGGCGCTGGAGCGGGCCGAGGCGCGGCGGGCGGCGCTGTCGGCGCTGTCCCGCGTCGGGCTCGAAACCTATGCGGACAGCTACCCGCACGCGCTTTCGGGCGGCGAGCAGCAGCGGGTCGCGCTCGCCCGCGCGATCGTTCCGCGGCCGTCGGTGCTGCTGATGGACGAGCCCTTCTCGGGCCTCGACAAGCGGCTGCGCGACAGCGTGCGCGACGAGACCCTCGCCGTGCTGCAGGAAACCGGGGCCACCGCCATCGTCGTCACCCACGACCCGGAGGAGGCGATGCGGATGGCCGACCGCATCGCGCTGATGCGGGCGGGGCGCATCGTCCAGGTCGGCACCACGGGCGAACTCTACTCGCAACCGGCGTCGCTGTTCGCGGCGCGGTTCTTCTCCGAGCTCAACGAGATCCAGGGCCGCGTCGTGGCCGGTCGGGTCGAGACGCCGCTCGGCAGCTTCGCGGTCCCCGGCATCGCCGACGGCGCCGAGGTCGACGTCTGCGTCCGCCTGCAGGGCGTCGCCCCGGCCGCGAAACACGCCGGCGTGCAGGCCCGGGTGCTGCGCCGGCGCTTCATCGGCGAGGTCTGGCTGTTCGAATTCGCCGTCGCCGGCCTCGACGGCCACGTCCGCGCCCGGGTCCGCGACGGGGCCGGCTATTCGGTCGGCGAGGACGTCGGCCTCTCGGTCGATCCGCGTGACGTGCTGGTGTTTCCCGCCGCCGAGGCCGATTGACCCCGAAAGCGGGAGGCGGGGACTGGCGAACCCGCGCCGTGATCACCAGATCTGCGGGACGCGGTCCGGCGCCCCTCGCGAAGGCGAAGGGCCGGCGGCGATACCGATCGTTGCAATTCAGAGGCTTGGCACCGCATGGCGCCGTGTTGCGGGGTAGGAACCTTTCTGCAATAGTGCCGGCAATTCCGCCGGAACGGCGGACGGGCATCGTGCCGACGCCGGGCCTCGTAACGACATAACGACCGCGCCGCGCAGCCGTCGACGACGGCATACCCGCAAGGGGTCACGACGCGGGGACTGGAGATTGGAATGGGTTCCTTCAGCATCTGGCATTGGCTCATCGTGCTCGCCGTCGTCCTGCTGCTCTTCGGACGCGGCAAGATCCCCGAGCTGATGGGCGACGTCGCCAAGGGCATCAAGAACTTCAAGAAGGGCATG
>Ga0065721_10049521_pt1 | contig 32387 bp, 26 predicted proteins | sample Mesricmetagenome_FD_59108 | JGI IMG/M metagenome (GOLD analysis project Ga0065721, IMG submission 59108) | Mesophilic microbial community from rice straw/compost enrichment Sample: eDNA_1 v2 (version 2) | ecosystem: Engineered > Solid waste > Grass > Composting > Bioreactor | place: USA: Davis...
CCGCAGGCTCCGCAAATCAGCCCTCCCCTGCGCAGCGGGGGAGGGAGGGACCCGCGAAGCGGGAGGGTGGGGGCACCGCACCCCGCCTCCGCATCCGCGCCATCGAGCTGTACGAACGCCCCGTCCGCTTCGTGAAGCCTTTCCGTTTCGGGGCGGTGACGGTGGAGGAGGCTCCGCAGGCCTTCGTACGCGCCCTGGTGTCGGTGGAGGGGAAGGGCGAGGCCTGGGGCAGCACGGCCGAAATGATGATGCCGAAGTGGTTCGACAAGAACCCCGCCCGCACCCCGGCCGAGACGGTGGATGGGCTGCGCTTGTCCCTGCAAACCGCCCGCGCGGCTTATCTGGCGGATGACCGGCTGGACAGCGCGTTCGGGCACCACGTCGCGGCCTACGGTGCGCAACTCCAGGCCTGCCGCGTGGCGGGGCTGCCGGACCTGACGGCGGCCTATGGGCCGGCGCTGATCGACAAGGCGGTGCTCGACGGGCTGCTGCGCGCGCTGGGCGTGGATTTCTTCACGGGTATGGCCGCCAACGTGGCCGGGCTGGACGCGCGGCTGACGCCGGACCTCGCCGGGTTCGACCTGGATGCTTACCTGGGGCGGCTGGCGCCGCTCGGCTCCGTGGCGATCCGGCACACGGTGGGGCTGCTGGACGAGCCGGCCGACCTGCGCGGGCTGCTGGAGCGCCAGCGGCTGACGCGCTTCAAGATCAAGCTGGGCGGCGATGTCGCCGCCGATGTCGAGCGGCTGAGGACCATCGCCCGTGTGCTGGACACGACTGTCGAGGGGGTGGCGGAGGGCTACCGCGCCACGCTGGACGGCAACGAGCAATATGCGGATGCCGGCGCCCTGACCGCGCTTGTCGAGGCGATGGAGCGAGAGCCGGCGCTGGCCGTCTTCCGTCACCACCTGCTCTACATCGAGCAGCCCATCGCGCGGGAGAAGGCGCTGGCGGAGCCACTGGGCTGCCTCGCCATGCGCATCCCGGTCATCATCGACGAATCCGACGACGGCTACGACGCTTTCCCGCGGGCGCGGGCGGCGGGTTACCGGGGCGTGTCGTCGAAGTCCTGCAAGGGGCTCTACAAGGCGCTGCTGAACCGGGCGCGCTGCGCCGCGTGGGGGGCGCCGCACTTCATCTCGGCGGAGGATCTGACCTGTCAGGCCGGCCTTGCCGTGCAGCAGGACACCGCGCTCGTCGCTCTGCTCGGCATCGGCCATGCGGAGCGCAACGGGCACCAGTACGTCGATGGGTTCGACGGTGCGGCGGAGGCCGACGCCTTCCACGATGCGCACCCCGGTTTCTACACCCGCGAGGGCGGAACGGTCCGCCTTGCCACGGCGGGCGGAAGCCTGCCGACCAAACCCCTGGCCGTCCCCGGCTTCGCCAGCGCGGCGGAACCCGCGTGGGACCGGCTGATCCCCCTACAAGAACCAGAGAGTTTCAGGGAGTTCGCACCATGAGCACCAGGCGCCTTGGGATCATCATGCACGGCGTGACCGGCCGCATGGGGATGAACCAGCACCTCATCCGGTCGATCCTCGCCATCCGGGCGCAGGGTGGCGTGGCGCTGTCCGACGGTTCCCGCGTGATGCCGGACCCCATCCTGGTCGGCCGCAACGCCGAGAAGGTCCGCGAACTCGCCCAGCGCCACGGCGTGGAGCGCTGGACCGACAACCTGGAAACGGCACTGGCGAACAAGGACGACACGATCTTCTTCGACGCCGGCACCACCCAGATGCGCCCGACGCTGTTGGAAGTGGCCATCCGCGCCGGCAAGCACGTTTACTGCGAGAAGCCCATCGCCACGAACCTGGAAGAAGCGCTGCGCGTCGTGCGGCTGGCCGAACAGGCCGGGGTGAAGAACGGCACCGTGCAGGACAAGCTGTTCCTGCCCGGCCTGCAAAAGCTGAAGATGCTGCGCGACAGCGGCTTTTTCGGAAAGATCCTCTCGGTGCGGGGCGAGTTCGGCTATTGGGTGTTCGAGGGCGACTGGCAGCCGGCGCAGCGCCCGTCCTGGAACTATCGCACGGAAGACGGCGGCGGCATCATCCTGGACATGGTCTGTCACTGGCGTTACGTGCTCGACAACCTGTTCGGCGAGGTGAAAAGCGTCTCGTGCCTGGGCGCCACCCACATCCCGGAACGCTGGGACGAACAGGGCAAACGCTATGAGGCCACGGCCGACGACGCGGCCTACGCCACCTTCCAGCTTGAGGGCGGCGTCATCGCCCACATCAACTCGTCCTGGGCGACGCGCGTGTACCGCGACGACCTCGTGACCTTCCAGGTGGACGGAACGCTCGGCTCGGCGGTCGCCGGCCTGACCGACTGCGTGATCCAGCCGCGCCAGGGCACGCCGCGCCCGGTGTGGAACCCGGACCAGAAGCAGACCATCGACTTTTACAACACCTGGCAGCCGGTGCCCGACAACTTGCCGACCGACAACGGCTTCAAGACGCAGTGGGAGGCCTTCATCCGCCACGTCGTCGAGGATGCGCCGTTCAACCACGGCCTGATCGAAGGCGCCAAGGGCGTGCAGCTGGTCGAGGCCGCGCTGAAGAGCTGGCAGGAGCGGCGCTGGGTCGACGTTCCGTCGCTGACCGCCTGACCGGAGACACCGACCATGGCGCTGACCATCAAGCTGCCGCGGGCCGACCGCTCGCTGGAGACCTACACGCTGGCGCCCGCGCGGGGGTTCCCCGCGCGCACCGACCGGCCGCTGAACCGCGTGGCCTTCGCCGCCGCGCACATGGTGGCCGACCCGCTGGCTGACAACGACCCGTGGCTGACCCCGGCCATCGACTGGGACCGCACCATCGCCTTCCGCGAGCATCTGTGGGATCTGGGCTTCGGCGTGGCCGAGGCCATGGACACCGCCCAGCGCGGCATGGGGCTGGACTGGAACGCCTCGCTGGAGCTGATCCGGCGGTCGCTGTCGGCGGCCAGGGCCAGGGGAGGAGCCCAGGGCGGGGCGCTGATTGCCTGCGGGGCCGGCACCGACCATCTGGCGCCGGAGGACGCCCGCAGCCTCGACGACGTGATCCGCGCCTATGAGACGCAGGTCGCCGCGGTGGAGGACTTGGGCGGGCGCGTGATCCTGATGGCGTCGCGCGCTCTGGCCCGCGTGGCGAAGGGGCCGGAGGATTACATCAGCGTCTACAGCCGCATCCTGAGCCAGGTGCGCAGCCCGGTGATCATCCACTGGCTGGGCGACATGTTCGACCCGGCGCTGGCCGGATACTGGGGGACGAACGAGTTCCCTGTGGCGCTCGACACCGCGGTCGGCATCATCAACGACTTTGCGTCCAAGGTGGACGGGGTGAAGATCTCGCTGCTCGACAAGGACAAGGAGATCGTGATGCGCCGGCGGCTGGCCCCCGGCGTGCGCATGTACACCGGCGACGACTTCAACTACGCGGAACTGATCGCCGGCGACGGGCAGGGACATTCCGACGCTTTGCTCGGCATCTTCGACGCCATCGCACCGGCCGCCGCCGCGGCGCTCGCCGAACTGGCGGCGGGGGAGGAGGGCCGGTTCCACGAGATCCTGGCGCCCACCGTCCCGCTGTCCCGCCACATCTTCCAGGCTCCGACCCGCTTCTACAAGACGGGCGTGGTCTTCATGGCCTACCTGAACGGCCACCAGGACCACTTCACGATGATCGGCGGGCAGGAAAGCGCGCGGTCCACCCTGCATCTGACGGACATCTTCCGGCTGGCCGACAAGGCCGGGCTGCTGCGCGACCCGGATCAGGCGGTCTGGCGGATGGCCGATGTGCTTGCCGTGAGGGGTGTGGAGGCGGTGTGAGGAACACTCCCTCTCCCGGGGCGGGAGAGGGGAAGAAATAAGAAGGAAAACATCCATGCGCGACTTCTCCGGCGATCATCGCTGGCTGTCCATCAACACGGCGACGGTGCGCAAGCAGGGCGACCTCGTGCAGATCGTGGAGGCTTGCGCGCGGCAGGGAATCCGCGCCGTGTCGCCCTGGCGCGATCAGGTGGCCGCGGTGGGGCTGGAACGGGCGGTGCGGGCGGTGCGCGAGAACGACCTCGCCCTGTCCGGCTATTGCCGGGGCGGCATGTTCCCGGCCGATCCGGACCGTCGGGCCGAGGTGCGCGACGACAACCGCCGCGCGGTGGACGAGGCGGTGGCGCTGGGCGCGCCGTGCCTTGTGCTGGTGGTGGGCGGGCTGCCGCAGTACTCCCGCCCCGGCTCGCCGCCGACGAAGGACATCGCGCGGGCGCGGGCGCAGGTGGAGGACGGCATCGCGGAGCTGCTGGACTACGCCCGCGGCGCCGGCCTGCCGCTGGCCATCGAGCCGTTGCACCCGATGTACGCCGCCGACCGCGCCTGCGTGAACACGATGCGGCACGCGCTGGACATCTGCGACAGGATGGACCCCGACGGAGCGGGAACCATCGGGGTGGCGGTGGACGTTTATCACGTCTGGTGGGATCCGGAGCTGGAGGCGCAGATCCGGCGTGCAGGACAAAAGCGCCTGTGTGCCTTCCATGTGTGCGATTGGCTGGTTCCGACCAAAGACCTGCTGGAGGACCGCGGTATGATGGGCGATGGCGTCATCGACATTCCGCGCATCCGCGGCTGGGTCGAGGAATGCGGATTTGCAGGTTATTCCGAGGTCGAAATATTCTCCCGGGACTGGTGGCTACGACCTTTGGACGAGGTGCTGTCCGTTTGCGTGGATCGCCATCGGTCCTCGGTGTGATGCTGCCTGCCCAAAGTATGGTCATTCAAAAATCATTGACTAAAAAATAGGCGAATAGCACTTCCTGCACAGATCGCAGTCGGATGCCGCGTCGGCGTGCACATTGGAATCGCTCGATTTTCCAATCATTCCCCTGTGTGGCACCGCATTTGCGAATGAACCCCCGTGGCGCCTGAGGCGGGCGCCGGACCATCGAACGGGGGGTAATCACAATGTTCAAGACGGGTCGTTCGCTCGTGGCTGCTGCCGGGCTCGCGCTCGGCGTCGCCGCCGGCTTCGCTGCGCCGGCCTCGGCGCAGGACACCATCAAGGTCGGCATCCTGCACTCCCTCTCCGGCACCATGGCCATCAGCGAGACGACGCTGAAGGACGTCATGCTGATGCTGATCGAGGAGCAGAACAAGAAGGGCGGCGTTCTCGGCAAGAAGCTGGAGCCGGTCGTCGTCGATCCCGCCTCCAACTGGCCGCTGTTCGCCGAGAAGGCGCGCGAGCTGATCACCAAGGACAAGGTCGCGGCCGTGTTCGGCTGCTGGACCTCGGTCAGCCGCAAGTCGGTTCTGCCGGTGTTCGAGGAGCTGAACGGCATCCTCTTCTACCCGGTGCAGTATGAGGGCGAAGAGTCGTCCCGCAACGTCTTCTACACCGGCGCCGCCCCGAACCAGCAGGCGATCCCCGCTGTCGACTATCTGGCCGAAAAGGAAGGCGTGAAGCGCTGGGTTCTGGCCGGCACCGACTACGTCTATCCGCGCACGACCAACAAGATCCTGGAAACCTACCTCAAGTCCAAGGGCGTGAAGCCCGAGGACATCATGATCAACTACACCCCGTTCGGCCATTCCGACTGGCAGAACATCGTCGCCGACATCAAGAAGTTCGGCTCCGCCGGCAAGAAGACCGCCGTGGTGTCGACCATCAACGGCGACGCCAACGTGCCCTTCTACAAGGAACTGGGCAACCAGGGCATCAAGGCGCAGGACATCCCGGTCGTCGCCTTCTCGGTCGGCGAGGAAGAGCTGGCCGGCATCGACACCAAACCGCTGGTCGGGCATCTGGCCGCCTGGAACTACTTCATGTCGGTGGACACGGCGGAGAACGCCGACTTCATCAAGAAGTGGAAGACCTTCACCAAGAACGACAAGCGCGTCACCAACGACCCGATGGAAGCCCACTACATCGGCTTCAACATGTGGGTGAAGGCGGTCGAGAAGGCCGGCACCGTCGACAGCAACGCCGTCATCGACAGCCTGATCGGCGTCGCCGTGCCGAACCTGACCGGCGGCTATTCGGCCATGCTGCCGAACCACCACATCACCAAGCCGGTGCTGATCGGCGAGGTGCAGGAGAACGGCCAGTTCGAGACCGTCTCGAAGACCCCGGGCCTCGTCCCCGGCGACGAGTGGTCGGATTTCCTGCCGGACAGCAAGGACCTGATCTCCGACTGGCGTGCCCCGATGTCCTGCGGCAACTTCAACGTGAAGACCGGCAAGTGCGGCGGTAAGGGGTCGTGAGGTCCCTCGTAAGCGCCTGATTGGCATCGTATTGCCCCCTCCCTAACCCTCCCCCGCTTCGCAGGGGAGGGGACTAAAAACTCCCTCTCCCGCCCAGCGGGGGAGGGAAGGGTGGGGGCACGCGCCTCCGCTCGAGACACCCTCGATACAACACGAGAACCGCGATGCACCGCGCACTCTGCTGGCTGCTGGCCGCGTTCCTGGCGCTGACCGCGCCCGCCATCGTCATCGGTGACGCTTTCGCCGCCGACCTGCCTCCGCTGGTCCGCGCGCTGGGTGTGGGAGGCTATGCCGACACCGAAAAGGCCCTCGCCAAGCTTGCCGAGACCGGAGACCCGGCCGCCGTGCCGGTGATCGAGGCGTTGCAGGCCGGCGACCTGCATGTGCGCAAGGCCGACGGCGCCGTGGTCGTCGCCAAGCGGTCGGGCAACGGCTATGCCCTGACCGACCCGCTGACCGGCGCCGCGCTGGGCGAGGCCGACCGGAACGCGGTCGAGAAGATCAAGATCAACAACGCGCTGCGCCGCTCCATCAGCGCCGCGCTGGGCGCGCTGACGCTGATGAGCCCCAACGCCGGCGTGCGCTGGCAGGCGGCTGAGGCCGTGTTCAAGAGCCGCGACGCGAACGCGCTGGAAGCGCTGGACGCCGCACTCGCCAAGGAAACGGACGAGGGCGTCAAGCGCGCGATGACGCAGGCGCGGGCCTCCGTCCTGCTGGCCTCCGGCGGGTCCGACGAGGACAGGATCGCCGCGATCGAGGTGCTGAAGGCCCGCGGCGATCAGGACGCGCTGGCCCTGCTGAACGGCGCCCTGAACGCGTCGGCGAACGGCAGCGAAGCGGTGAAAGCCGCCGCGCAGAAGGCCGTGTCGGCGGTGGAGCAGCGGCTGGCCCTGTGGGGTGCCGCGCAGAACCTGTGGTACGGGCTGTCGCTGGGCTCCGTGCTGCTTCTGGCGGCCATCGGCCTCGCCGTCACCTTCGGCGTCATGGGCGTCATCAACATGGCGCACGGCGAGATGGTGATGATCGGCGCCTACGCAACCTTCCTGGTGCAGGAGGCGTTCCGCACCTGGGCGCCCGGCCTGTTCGACTTTTCCATCCTGGTGGCGCTGCCCGTTGCGTTTCTGGCGTCCGGCGCCGTCGGCGTCGCCATCGAGCGCAGCGTGATCCGCTGGCTGTACGGGCGCCCGCTGGAGACGCTGCTCGCCACCTGGGGCCTGTCGCTGGCCTTGCAGCAGGCGGTGCGCTCCCTCTTCGGGCCGACGAACCGCGAGGTCGGCGCGCCGTCCTGGATGTCCGGCGCGTTCGAACTGGGCGGCCTGACCATCACCTACGGGCGGCTGTGGATCGTGGTGTTTGCCTTCCTGGTCTTCGCGGCCCTGCTGGTGGCGCTGCGCAAGACGTGGTTCGGCCTCAGCATCCGCGCCGTCACGCAGAACCGCAACATGGCCAGCGCCATGGGCATCCGCACGGCGCGGGTGGACGCGCTGACCTTCGGGCTCGGTTCCGGCATCGCCGGGCTGGCCGGCGTGGCGCTCAGCCAGATCGACAACGTCAGCCCGAACCTGGGGCAGGGCTACATCATCGACAGCTTCATGGTCGTGGTGTTCGGCGGCGTGGGCAACCTGTGGGGCACGCTGGTCGGCGCGCTGGCGCTGGGCTCGGTCAACAAGTTCCTGGAACCCTACGCGGGCGCCGTGCTCGGCAAGATCCTCGTGCTGATCTTCATCATCCTGTTCATCCAGAGGCGTCCGCGCGGCCTGTTCGCGCTGAAGGGCCGGGCGGTGGAGGCCTGATCCGATGCTGACCCGTTTCATCCTGATGGGCCTCGACAAGAAGGCCGGCGTGCTGCTGGCGATCCTGGCGGCGTTGGCCGTGGCGGTGCCGGTGATGGCGCTGGCCACCCCGCCGGACTCGGTCTGGCACCTGTCCACCCACACGGTGGCGCTGATGGGCAAGTATCTGTGCTTCGCCCTGCTGGCGCTGGCGCTGGACCTCGTGTGGGGCTATGTCGGCATCCTGTCGCTGGGCCACGCGGCCTTCTTCGCGCTGGGCGGCTACGCCATGGGCATGTACCTGATGCGCCAGATCGGCCCGCGCGGCGTCTACGGCAACCCGATCCTGCCGGACTTCATGGTCTTCCTGAACTGGAAGGAGTTGCCCTGGTACTGGCACGGCTTCGACCAGTTCTGGTTCGCGGCGGTGATGGTGGTGCTGGTGCCGGGTCTGCTGGCCTTCGCCTTCGGCTGGTTCGCCTTCCGCTCCCGCGTCACGGGCGTGTACCTGTCGATCATCACGCAGGCGCTGACCTTCGCGCTGCTGCTGGCCTTCTTCCGCAACGACATGGGCTTCGGCGGCAACAACGGCCTGACCGACTTCAAGGAGATCCTGGGCTACGACATCCAGGCCCCGGCGACCCGCGTCGGCCTGTTCGTGGCGACGGTGATCGCGCTGGCGATCGGCTATGTGCTGGCGTCGGGCGTGGTGGCCTCCAAGCTGGGCAAGGTGCTGGTGGCGGTGCGCGACGCGGAAAGCCGCGTGCGTTTCCTGGGTTATGAGACGGAGCGGTACAAGCTGTTCGCCTGGACCCTGTCGGCCTGCATGGCCGGCGTGGCGGGGGCGCTGTACGTGCCGCAGGTCGGCATCATCAACCCGTCGGAATTCTCGCCCGCCAGCAGCATCGAGGCGGTGATCTGGGTCGCCGTGGGCGGGCGCGGCACGTTGGCCGGCGCGGTGCTGGGCGCGGTGCTGGTGAATTTCGGCAAGAGCTACTTCACCGCGGCCCTGCCGGAACTGTGGCTGTTCGCGCTGGGCGGCCTGTTCGTGCTGGTCACGCTGTTCCTGCCCAAGGGCATCCTGGGTCTGGCGGCGCAGTTGCGCCAGCGCCTGCCGTCGCGCGGCGCCGTCGCCGCCAAGCCGGCCGGCCAGAAGGGAGTCTGATCGATGAGCGTGGAAGACACCCTGCTGTACGTCGACGGCGTGTCCGTCAGTTTCGACGGGTTCCGGGCGCTGAACGGCCTGTCGCTGGTGATCGAGCCGGGCGAGATGCGCGCCATCATCGGCCCGAACGGCGCCGGCAAGACGACCATGATGGATGTCATCACCGGCAAGACCCGGCCCGACACCGGCACCATCCTGTTCGAGGGCAGAACCGACCTGACCAGCCTGCGCGAGGCCGGGATCGCCAACCTGGGCATCGGCCGCAAGTTCCAGCGCCCGACCGTGTTCGAGAACCACACGGTGTGGGACAACCTGGAACTGTCGCTGAAGGCGCCGCGCCGTCCGTTGCGCACGCTGACCTACGCCGTCAGCCGAGACGACCGCACGCGGATCGAGGAGATCCTGGACATCACCCGCCTGTCGCCCAAGCGCGAACGGCAGGCCGGCAGCCTGTCGCACGGCGAGAAGCAGTGGCTGGAAATCGGCATGCTGCTGGCCCAGGACCCGAAGCTTCTGCTGGTGGACGAGCCGGTGGCCGGCATGACCGACGCGGAGACGGAGCAGACCGCCCGCCTGCTGAAGGACATCGCCGGCAAGCATTCGGTGATCGTGGTCGAGCACGACATGACCTTCGTCCGCGAACTGGGCGTGAAGGTGACGGTGCTGCACGAGGGCTCCGTGCTGGCTGAGGGCTCGCTCGATGCGGTCAGCGCCAACCAGCAGGTCATCGACGTGTATCTGGGGCGGTGAAGTGTCGTAACGGCGAGGGGTTTTCACCACTAAGACACTAAGAACACAAAAAATTTCACTAAGGGGTTCTGGGCGGCTGCAAGGCTCTTTCAGATTAGACGTTCTTTGTGTTTTTCTTGGTGTTCTTTGTGTCTTAATGGTGAATCGCTTGCTCTGCGACGCGTTGAGGGAAAACAAGAGGCACGAAGCGCATGCTCGACGTTCGTTCGGTCGATCTTCACTACGGCGCGGCGCAGGCCTTGCGCGGGGTGTCCCTGACGGCTGAGGTGGGGAAGGTCACCTGCCTGCTGGGGCGCAACGGCGTGGGCAAGTCCAGTCTGCTGCGCGCCATCGTCGGGCTGAAGCCGGTGTCCGGCGGGTCCATCACCTGGGACGGCGGGGACATCACCAAGCTGGCGCCCTACGAACGGGCGCGGCGCGGCATCGCCTATGTCCCGCAGGGGCGCGAGATCTTCCCGCTGCTGACCGTGCGGGAGAACCTGCTGACCGGCTATGCGCCGCTGAAGCGGTCGGAACGCTCCATCCCCGACGAGGTGTTCGAGCTGTTCCCGGTGCTGAAAAACATGCTGGACCGGCGCGGCGGTGACCTGTCGGGCGGGCAGCAGCAGCAGCTTGCCATCGGGCGGGCGCTGGTGACCCGGCCGCGGCTGCTGGTGCTGGACGAGCCGACGGAGGGCATCCAGCCGTCCATCATCAAGGACATCGGGCGGGCCATCTCCTACCTGCGCGACAAGGGCGAGATGGCGATCCTGCTGGTCGAGCAGTATTTCGAGTTCGCCCGCGACCTTGCCGACGACTGGGCGGTGATGGAGCGCGGCGAGGTCATGCTGGCCGGCACGCGCGACGGTCTGGTGGAGAGCGACGTGCGGCGGTACCTGACCGTCTGACGTTCTTCCACCCCGGTTATCCCCGCGAAGGTGGCCGTCCGGCCGCGCGACCCCGTGCTTCCCCAAGCGATGCCCGGTCGCCGCCTTCGTGGGGATGGCTTGGCGGGGATGGCTCCTCTGCGATTTGTCGGCCTTGGCGGCGGGCGGCGATGCGCTACCATCCGTGCGTATTGACCAACCGAAGCGAAGGCAGTTCCTGAATGTCGCGCCCCCCTCTGTCCGTCGAACCTGTTCTTCAACAGGTCGACCGCAGCTTCGAGGAGTCGGTCGGCCGCCTGTGCGACCTGCTCCGCATTCCCAGCGTCAGCACCGACCCGGCCTACAAGGGCGACGTGCGCCGCGCCGCGGACTGGCTGGTGCGGGAGCTGTCGGCGCTGGGCTTCGACGCCTCCGTGCGCGAGACGGCCGGCCATCCGATGGTCGTCGCCCACCATGCAGGGCCTGGGGATGAGAACGTCCCGCACATCCTCTATTACGGCCACTACGACGTACAGCCGGCGGAACCGCTGGAGCTGTGGAACAGCCCGCCCTTCGAGCCGGCCATTGTGGAAGCCGAGCACGGCCCCCGCATCGTCGCCCGCGGCGCCGTGGACGACAAGGGCCAGGTGATGACCTTCATCGAGGCGTTCCGCGCCTGGCACGCCGTGCACGGCACGCTGCCGATCCGCGTGACCGTCCTGCTGGAGGGCGAGGAGGAGACCGGCAGCCCGAACCTGTTGCCCTTCCTGAAGGCAAACGCGGAGGAACTGAAGGCCGACGTCTGCGTCATCACCGACACCAATTCCTGGAACATCGAGACGCCGGCCATCACCACGCGCCTGCGTGGCCTGCTGTATGTCGAGGCAACGCTGCACGGGCCGAGCCACGACCTGCATTCGGGCATGTTCGGCGGCGCGGTGCTGAACCCGATCAACGCGCTGACCCGCATCCTGGGCCAGATCCACGACGATCAGGGCCGTGTCCAGTTCCCCGGCTTCTACGACGATGTGGCCGAGCCCACGGACGAAGAAAAGGCCATGTGGCGGGAGCTGGGCTTCGACGAGACGGCCTTCCTGGCCGGCGTCGGGCTGAAGACTCCGACCGGCGAGGCCGACCGCACCGCGCTGGAGCGGCTGTGGTCGCGCCCGACCTGCGACATCAACGGTATCTGGGGCGGCTACACCGGCGAGGGCTCCAAGACCGTCATCGCGGCCAAGGCCTCGGCCAAGCTGTCCTGCCGTCTCGTTCCGGCGCAGGACCCGCAGAAGATCCTGGCCGGCATCAAGGCCTTCCTGGAGGCGCGCACCCCGGCCGACGGCCGTTGGGAGTTCAAGGTGTTCGGCCAGTCGCCGGGCGTCCAGGTGCCGACCGACAGCCCCTACCTGCGCGCCGCGATGGCCGGGCTGGGCGACGTCTACGCCAACAAGCCGGCGCTGGTCGGCAGCGGCGGCTCGATCCCGGTGGGGGGCTACATCCGGCAGGCGCTGGGCTTCGATTCCATCTTTGTCGGCTTCGGGCTGGAGGATGACCGCATCCACTCCCCGAACGAGAAGTTCGAGGTGAAGTGCCTGCACAACGGCATCCGCTCGCACGCGGCGATGCTGGCGCGGTTCGCGGCGGCGTCCCGGTAACGCCGCGCAGCGGGGGCAACAGTTCACACGGATGGCACGGATGAATACACGGATAACACAGATTTTTTGATGCTTGCCGAGTGTCGCGTGATTGAGCAGCGAGCGCTCAGCCAAGATCAAAATACATCCGTGTCATCCGTGCTGAAATCCGTGCCATCCGTGTGAATATTTTGTCCGACGAGAATCCGACACTCACCGCGGCTTCAGGGCTTCGACCACCTGGACGTGGCCTTGCAACGCGCCGAGCGTGAGGGCGGAGTTGCCGGCGGTGTCCATGCGGAAGGGGTTGGCGCCGCGTTCGACCAACAGGCGGGCGACCCGGTCGTAGCCGTTGTTGGCGGCGTACATCAGGGCCGACCAGCCATGGCTCGCCACTCGGTCCACGGAGACGCCGTGGTCGAGCAGGGCGCGCACCACGTTCAGGTGGCCGCGCGCGGACGCCGCCATCAGCGCCGTCTTGCCGTCGTCGTTGGTGGCGTCCAACTCCGCCCCGGAGGCGGCCAGCGCCTGGATGACGGTCTCATGCCCACCCCAGGCCGCGTACATGACGGCGGTGGCCCCGTCGGCGGTGCGCAGTTCCGTGCGGGCACGGTGATCGACCAGGATCTTCACGGCGTCGGCCAGCCCCTGTTCGGACGCCAGCATCAGAAGGGTCTTGCCGTTGTCCACGCGCTTGTTCGGGTCGGCGCCGCCGTCCAGCACGCGCTTCAGGTCGGCCGGCCGGCGGAGCAGGGCGATGGCCGCGTCGCGGTTGTCCAGGCCGGGCTCGGCTTCCTGCGTCGTCGTGGTGGTGGCCAGCGCCGGGCGCGCGCGGCGCTCCCCGGCGGCCTTGATGCGCTCCCGCAGGTCGCCGTTGCTGGGGGCCACGATCAGCGCCCGTTCGTAGAAGCGGCGCGCCTCGTCCCAGTCGTTGTCGCGCTCGGCCATCGCGGCCCAACGGCGGTAGGTGTCCTCCATGGCGGCCAGCAGCTCGCCAATTTCCGGCGTGGCCGGGGCGATCTCGCGCAGGCGGGACACGGTTTCATAGGCGTTGTCGCCGGGCGGGGTGGTCAGCCTTTTCGACGCGATCTGCCGGCGCGCCTGGTCGATCAGGCCGCGCACGCGCTGAGCCAAGCCACCGTCGGCATCGGCCGGCAGCGGGGCGGAGGGTGCCGCATTCTGGGCCGCGGTCTGGGCGGAGGGCGGCGGCGGTTCGTCCACCAGCGGCGGCAGGGTCGCGGAGCCGGCCGGACCCTCTCCCATGTCGGTGCGCGTGTCAGCGCGCGGCTTCGGCGGGGCCGGTTCGGCGGCGAGCGGGCTGGACGGCGGAGCCAGAACCTTCGGCGCCGTGATGATGGGGGCGGGCGGCGGCAGGTCCGGTTTCGCGATGGGCGCCGGGGTAAGGGCCGCCATCTGCTGGGAAGGCGGGAACGGATCGGTCTTCGTGGCCGGGGGCTCGGTCTTCAGGACCGGGGCGGCGGTGGCCGTTTCGGTCGGAGCGGTCGGCAGCCCGGCGCTCGGTAAAGCCGCGCCCGGCATCGGCCCATTGGGCATGGTTCCACCGGGCAAGGTTCCATTGGGCGCGGGCAGGGCCGAGGTCTGCGTCCGGCCGAGCGCCAGGGCGTTCGGATCGCGGTCCAGCGAGGGGGCGGCGTCCGCCAGCGGGTTCTGGACATGCTCGGCCACGAAGGCGCGCAGGTCGGTCCAGCCGCGCTTGGCGTAGGCCAGCGCGTGTTCCGGCGTGGCATCGGGCATGGCGAGGGTGACGGCTGCACCCGCCGCACCCAGCAGGATCAGGGTGGTGACGGCCGCGCCGGCCAGCGCGGCGTGCCGCCGCCGCCGAGGCGCCGTGCGCAGGTTCGAGGCGACGGGGCCCATCGTCTCCGGGATGGTCCAGCCGTCCGGCGCGTCCCAGTCGTTGGCCGGCCAATCGTTGCGGCCGTCGCCACCACCAACACCACCACCAACACCGTCGTGCGCGGCGGCGCGTTCCGCTGGCGGTTCGCGCATGTCGCGCGGCTCGTGGACCGCCTGCGGTGGGGCGATGGGCCGCATCGCGGCGGGGGCAACCATTGGAGAAACGGATGGAGAAGCAAGCGGAACCGCGGAGGGGGTGACGGAAGGGCCGGCGCCCGGAGTCATGCGGTAGATGACGCCAAGCTCCCGCACCGCGTCGGCCAGTCCGGGCCGGGCCAGGGTGCGCTCCATGTCCGGCGTGCCGCACAGCAACACCTGGAGGAAACGCCCGGCGGACGTTTCCGACCGGGTCAGGTCGATCAGGTCGCTCAGCACGGGCGCCGCCAGAACGCCAGCATTCTCCACCGCCAGCAGGCCGGCGCCGGCGAGGTCCAGCCGCTCCTCAAGCTCTTCCACCAGAGTGTCGAAGTCGCGCTCGCCGTCTTCGGAGGGCAGGACGGCATCGCCCGCGGCGCCCACAAGGTCTTCCACCTGCGCGCCGGGCGTGGCGGCGACGGGAAGCACCAGGGCGCCGTCGGAGGCAACCTGCTCCACCAACTGCTGAAACACGGCCGAGCGGCCGGAGCCGGCGTCGCCGACCAGCAGCAGCAGACGCTTGCGCGCCAGCAGTGCCAGGAGAAGGCCGTCGAAGACCTCCGCCTGATCGGGGCGCAGGCGCGGGGCCTGATTCTGGCCGTGGGCCTGCGCCTGGGAGCGCGATGAGGATGGCGTGGCTTTCGGAGCGGTACGGTCCATGGGGGCGCGCGCAATCCATGAAATGAAACGAGTATGATCCATGACTCTAGTGACCCGCGGGCGTCCTGCGACGGTGCAAAGGGGCGGTGCCGTCCCCTCTTATGGAGAGGTCCGTCCAACGGGAGGGCTGGTCGGGTGGCGGGATCGCGGTATAGGGTTGCCTCCTTTTCCACCATGGGCACGGTCCGGCATGGACCATGCCAGCACGGGCTTCGGGGCAAACCGGCACGTCATGCGCATCGGCATCGATCTGGGCGGGACGAAGGTCGCCGCCACCCTTCTGGACGCGGACGGGACGGAGCGGTCGCGCCACCGCGCCGACACGCCACGCGATTATGACGGCACGCTGGCCGGGCTGGCCGCGGCGGTCGCCGACCTGGAGCGGCAGGCGGGGGTGACGGGGGCGAGTGTCGGCGTCGGGTTGCCGGGAATCGTCGATGCGACGGCCGGAACGGTGCGCGCGGCGAACCTGCCGTGGCTGAACGGGCGGCCCTTCGCCGCCGACGTCGCCCGCACGCTCGGGCGGCCGGTGCGGATCGCCAACGACGCCAACACCTTTGTCCTGTCGGAGGCGGTGGACGGGGCGGGGGCCGAAACAGTGGGTGGGCCGCAGGTGGTGTTCGGGATCATCCTGGGGACCGGGGTCGGCGGCGGCATCGTCGTGGACCGGCGCATCCTGCCCGGCGCCAACGCGCTGGCCGGGGAATGGGGGCACACGCCGCTGCCCTGGCGGACGGAGGCGGACGGCCCGCCGGAGCCCTGTGGCTGCGGCCGGGCCGGCTGCATCGAAACCCTGCTGTGCGGGGCCGGCCTGTCGCGGCTGCACGCGTGGCGGACGGGGGAGACGGCCACACCGCCGGAGCTCGCCGCGCGGGCGCAAGCCGGCGACGCCGTGGCCGCGGCGACGCTGCGCCACCATGCGGACGCGCTGGCCCGCGCGCTTGCGGCGGTGATCAACCTGCTTGACCCCGATACGGTGGTGGTCGGTGGCGGCCTGTCGAATCTGCCTGGGCTTTACGAGGCGGTGCCCGCCCTGTGGGGCAGCTGGGCGCTGAGCCCGGCGCCGCGCACCCGCTTCGTCCGCGCGCGGCATGGGGCCGACAGCGGCATGAGGGGGGCGGCGTGGCTGTGGCCGCAGGAGACGCGGTGACGCAGCAACGTTAGCACGAAGTCATGGGCGGTTGGCGCGACTCTTGCTCCATATCCCGGCAACCTAAGGGGGAGCTGGCCCATGTTTCGCAGAAAGACTGGTATTCGCGCTGGCCGGAGCACGGCGCCGATGCATTTTGCAAATCGAAATGCATATCAGGGTATGGTTGATCTAACCCGTGCGCGTTCTGCAAACGGCACGGCCACTGTCCGCCATCTGGAGCACGCCTGTGCCCGGCTGCAGGACGCGGCGGACGAGCTGGAAAGCGTTCTGGTCGACATGCCGTCGCTGGCCGGGCAGGCCGACCTGCAGGAGGCCATCGGCTCCATCATGGAGACGCTGCGTCTGGTCGCCTCGGCCCACGCCCGGCTCGACCGCCCGTATCCGGACATGCCGTCGGCCGCTGACTGATCGCGGCCGATTGACGGCGGCCTGGGGGGAGGTCTTCGAAAACGCGAAAGGGCGGCTCCGGGGGGAGCCGCCCTTTCGCGTCGATGCGTATCGGCGACCGATCACTCGGAAACGGTCTGCCAGAAGAAGAACACGACGGCGGCGACCATCAGGGCGATGTCCATGAGAGACTCCTCGATCAGGTTCGGTTGCCTCTATACGACAGATTTGCCCGCTCGTGCAGGGGTTATTCAATCGGTTGAATTTTTCCTGGCGGTTGAATTTTTCCTGGCGGTTGGGATTTTTCCGGCACTCCCCCCACCATCAACGCCCTCGCCCCCGATCCAGGTGGCGCGGACGGCGAGGCGATCGTCGAGATGCACGAGGTCGGCGGCAAGGCCCGGCCGGATGCGCCCGCGTTGCGCCGCGATGCCCAGGAAATCGGCGGGGTAGGCGGACGCCATGCGCAGCGCCTCGTCCAGCGGGATGCCGATCCGCTCCACGCAATTGCGCACCGCCGTCGCCATGTCGAGCGCAGAGCCGGCCAGCGTGCCGTCTGCGGTGACGCAGCGCCCGTCGGCCACCTGGATGTCCTGGCCGTAGAGCCGGAAGCCGGCGCCCTCCGGCGCACCGACCGGCGGCATGGCGTCGGTGACCAGAAACAGCCGGCCGTGCGCCTTGGCCTTCCAGGCCAGCCGGACGGAAGCGTCGTGGACGTGGTGCCCGTCCACGATGATGCCGCACCAGACCGTGTCGTCCTCCAGCGCGGCGCCGACCATGCCGGGCTCGCGCGAGCCGAGCTGGCTCATGGCGTTGAACAGGTGCGTCACGCCGGTGATGCCGGCGGCGAAGCCGGCCTTGGCCTGCTCCCAGGTCGCGGCGCTGTGCCCGGCGGCGACGCGGACACCGGCCTTCGCCAGAGTCCGGATGATGTCCGGCGGCACCGTCTCCGGCGCCAGGGTGACAAGGGCCGGAAAGCCGGCCAGCCCCTCCAGCAGAACGCGGTCGGCTGCATCGGGCGGGCTGATGAAACGGGCGTCGTGGACGCCGCGCCGCACTGCGGCGATGTGCGGACCTTCCAGATGGATGCCCAGCACGCCCGGCACGCCTTCCGCCACGGCGGCACGCACGGCGGAAACCGCTGCGGCGCGCGCGTGCGCGTCATCGGTGATGAAGGTGGGCAGCAGGCCCGTCGTGCCGAACCGGCGGTGCGCCTGCGCGATCCGGCGGATGGTGGACACGTCCGGCGAATCGTTGAACAGCGCGCCGCCCCCGCCGTTGACCTGAAGGTCGATGAAGCCCGGCGCCAGAATGCCGCCGCCGAGATCCTGCACCTCTGCCCCGGCGGGCACCGCCGTGCGCTCCACGACTCCGGCGATGGTGGCGCCGTCGATCAGCAGGGCGCTTCCCTCCAGTACGGTGTCCCCGGTGTGGATCACGGCGTTGACCAGCGCTTTCAAAGACTTGTCCCCCAATGTCGGCCCTTTTGCGGCTTTGTGCGGGAGCAGGAGAGCGCAAGCGGGCACCGCGGCGCAAGGGGCGCCATGAGGTGTAACCATTTACTCCATAAGGAGTATGACTTTGGTTGAATTGGGGTATGCCGTTTGATAGGGATTGCCAGACGGGATGCGTTTCTGGCAGAAAAAAGGCCGCTGAAGATCAGCGGCCTGAGTTTAGGGAGGAAACGCCCAAGAAGGGCGAAGCAGCAATCGCTTGCTGCACCGCAAAATTAACAAATTCTTAGGTGGGTGCAAACCCCAAGCTCCGGCCCCCTCGCGGGGCCGAAGCTTTTTCCGGGGTGGGTGTGACATGATGGTCACAACCGCCTTTCTCGGGCGCTCCGGACCCCTCTCCGGACCAAAAGGCGCCCCATATCGTTGTTCGTATCTGCACGAATGATGATGAGGGGGAGTTGTCCTTGGCACAGCCGACGCCCGACAGCATGGCGGACAATGGGACGGTCCGGCCCTCCGCGCTCGCGCAATTCGACGACTTCGCGTCCTCCCTGGGGGACCGACAGATCGCGGTTTTCCTCGACTATGACGGCACCCTGACGCCCATCGTGGAGCGGCCGGACCTTGCCGTGCTGGACGAATCGGTGCGCGCCTCCATCCGCAGGCTTGCCGCCCTGTGCCCTGTGGCGGTGGTCAGCGGGCGCGACCTGGACGACGTGGCCCGCCATGTGGGGCTGGACGAACTGGTCTACGCCGGCAGCCACGGTTTCGACATCCGCGGCCCCGGCCTGCGCACCCAGATCGGCACGGAATACCTCACGGATTTGGACGGCGCCGAAACCGCGTTGAAGGACCGGCTGTCCGCCATCGGCGGCGTGCTGGTGGAGCGCAAGCGGTTTGCCATCGCCGTGCACACGCGCCGGGTCGCCCCGCCGGACAAGCCGACGGTGGCGGAGGTCGTGCGCAACGTCGCGGCCGACCATCCGCAACTGCGCGTCACCGGCGGCAAGGAGATCCACGAACTGCGTCCCAACGTCCCCTGGGACAAGGGGCGGGCGGTGCTGTCGCTGCTCGACACGTTAGGGCTGGCGGGTGCGGAGGCCGTGCCGATCTATCTCGGCGACGACGAGACGGACGAGGACGCCTTTCGCGCGCTGGCCGGGCGGGGAGAAGGGCGCGGGATCGGCATCCGCGTCATGGACCCGCCGAGCCCCAGCGCCGCCGCCTGGAGCCTGAAGGACCCGGCCGAGGCCGCCGTCTTCCTGGAACGGCTGACCGACTGGCTGGCCGATTCCTGATTTCGCCTGCCCCTGATTTTCATCGACGCTTTACCGGATCGGGCCTAGGCTGCGCTGGACCGTCACAGGAGTTTCCGTCATGGGCATCAGCGCGATCGGTGCACCGTCCCTGCCCACGCTGCCGGACCCGCAGGCCTCGGCGCTCGCCGGCTTGCAGGGCGCGCAGGCCCGTGCGGAGGACGCCGGCACGCAACTCGCCGCCGGCAACCTCGACCCGGCGGTGGTCGTCAGCCTGACCTCGGCCCAGACGGACTTCGCCGCGAATGTAAAGGTGATGCAGGCGGCGGACGAGAACACCAAGCGGATGCTGGATATCCTGGCGTAGCGGCCAGCCTGCATCGATTCCTACACCGCCAGATACGCGCGCCGGACCTCCTCGTCCTCCAGCAGGGCCTGCATGGGGCCTTCGAAGCGGATGCGGCCCTTTTCGATGACGCTTGCGCGGTCGGCGACCGCGGCGGCGAAGGAGAGGTTCTGTTCGGAGAGCAGGACCGACAGCCCCTCAGCCTTTAAAGCGCGGACGGCGTCGGCCATCTGCTGCACGATCCGCGGTGCCAACCCTTCCGACGGTTCGTCGAGCAGCAGCAGGGACGGGTTGCCCATCAGGGTGCGGGCCAGGGTCAGCATCTGCTGTTCCCCGCCGCTCATGCGGCCGCCGCGTCGGCCGCGCATCTCGGCGAGGTTGGGGAAGAGGGCGTAGAGGCGCTGCGGCGTCCAGGCGGGGGCGTTCGGGCGCGGCGGCTGGCGGCCGACCTCCAGGTTTTCTTCCACGGTCAGGTCGGTGAAGACACGCCGGTCCTCCGGCACATAGCCGAGGCCGAGCTTCGCGATGCGGTGCGGGGGCAGGGCGGAGACGTCGCGGCCGTCGAAGGCAACCGATCCGCTTCGGGCGTCCAGCAGACCCATGATCGCCTTCATGGTCGTGGTCTTGCCGGCGCCGTTGCGGCCCATCAGAGCCACCACCTCGCCCCGGCCGACCGTCAGGTCCACCCCGGCCAGGATGTGCGCCCGACCGTACCAGGCCTGAAGGCCCCGGACGCTCAGGATCGGTTCGGCTTGCAACGGTTCGGCGCTCATGCGGCGGTTCCCAGATAGACGGCCTGCACGCGCGCGTCGGCGCGCACAGCGTCCGGCGGTCCTTCCGCGATCAGCTGGCCGCGGTCGAGCACGATGATGCGCGTGGCGTGGCCGAAGACGACGTCCATGTCATGCTCCGTGAACAACACGGCGAGGCCGCGTTCGCGCACGAGGGAGGAGGTGAGGGCCATCAGTTCCTGCCGCTCGCCCGGCGCCATACCGGCGGTCGGCTCGTCCATCAGCAGGATCTTCGGGTCGCTGGCCAGCGCCATGGCCAATTCGACTCGCTTGAGGTCTCCGTAGGCCAGCACGCCGCAAGGCCGGTCGGCCTGCGCGCCCATGCCGACGCGCTCCAACAGGGCCTGCGCCTCGTCCCGGAAGCCCGCGGCGGCGGGCGTCCACAGGCCGAACAGGCGCTGGTGGCACGACAGCAGCACCATCTGCACGTTCTCGCGCACCGTCATGGAGGCGAAGGTCGCGGTGATCTGGAAGGTGCGCCCGACACCCAGCCGCCAGATCCGGCGCGGCGGCAGGCCGACGAGGTTCACGCCGTCCAGCCGCACGGTGCCCGCATCGGGGCGGAGCTGGCCGTTCAGCAGGTTGAAGCAGGTGCTCTTGCCCGCCCCGTTCGGGCCGATGAGGGCCAGCAGTTCCCCCTCCGCCAGCGTGAAGGACACGCCGCGCACCGCCTGCACCCCACCGAAGGAACGTTGCAGGTCCTGGACGATCAGACGGCTCACGGCTCCACCCTCCGTGCCCACAGGTCGCGGGCGAAGCCGGCCACGCCCTTGGGGAAGGCCAGCACCAGCACCACGATGACGAGGCCCAACACCAGACGCCACCAGTCGGTGACGCTCATGGCCTGCGTCTCCAGCAGGTGGAAAAGGGCCGCACCCACCACCGGGCCGCTCAGCGTCTGGATGCCTCCCATCAGCACCATCACCAAGGCGTCCACCGACACCGGCACGGCCATCAGGGTGGGGAACACGCTGCCCTTGGCGAAGGCGTAGAGCCCGCCGGCCAGCCCGGCCGCGGAGCCGGCCAGCGCAAAGGCGAACCACTGGTGCCGACGCACGTCGATGCCCACCGCCTCCGCCCGCAGGGCCGAGTCGCGTCCGGCGCGCAGCGTGTAGCCGAAGGGGGAGAAGGCCGCGCGGCGCAGCAGGAACAGTGCCCCACCGGACAGCGCCAGCGTCAGCAGGTAATAGGCCGCCTTGCCCGCGGCCCATTCCGGCGGCCAGACGCCGAGGATGCCGTTGTCGCCGCCGGTGAAGCCGTACCATTGGAACACCACCGACCACGCGATCTGCGCGAAGGCCAGCGTCAGCATCGCAAAATAAAGGCCCGATCGGCGCACGCAGAACCAGCCGGCCACCAGCGCCCCGGCCCCGGCCAGCAACGGTGCCGCGGCCAGCGCCAGTGGCATGGGGGCCGCCAGATGCTTGACCAGCAGCGCCGCCCCGTAGGCGCCGAGCCCGAAATAGGCCGCGTGCCCGAAGGACACCAGCCCGCCGAGCCCGATCAGCAAATGCAGGCTGCCCGCCATCAGGGCGAGGATCACCACCTCCGTCAGCACGATCAGCGCGTAGTCGCCCGCAACCAGCGGCACCGCGGCGAGCAGGGCCAGGAGCAGGGCGGGAGCCCAGCGCCCCCAGCCGGTCGCGGCGACCAGCGGCGGGCCGGGGCTGGCCGCCGTGGGCGGCGCCTCCTCCGCCCGGCCGAGCAGGCCGTAGGGACGGATGACCAGCACCACCGCCATGAACAGGAACACCAGCACCAGCGTGATCTGCGGGAAGACCAGGATGCCGAAGGCCTGCAACTGGCCGATCAGCAGGGAGGCGACGAAGGCTCCGGTCAGGCTGCCCATGCCGCCGACCACGACGACCACGAAGGCCTCCACCACGATGGCCATGTCCATGTGCAGGTTCACCGCCTCGCGCGGGACCTGCAACGCGCCGCCGAGCCCGGCCAGCGCGGAACCCAGGAACAGCACGCCGGTGAACAGCCGGGCCGGGTCGACGCCCAGCGCGGAGGTCATTTCCCGATCCTGCGTCGCCGCGCGGACCAACGTGCCCCAGCGGGTGCGGTTGAACAGCAGCCACAGCCCGCCCAGCACCAGCGGCCCCAGCCCGATCAGCACGAGGTCGTAAAGCGGGAAGGGCTGGCCCAGGATGTCCACCGACCCCTTCAGCCCCGGCGCGCGGCGGCCCAGCAGATCCTCGGCACCCCAGACGTAGGAGGTCGCGTCCTGCACGATCAGCACGACGCCGAAGGTGGCGAGAAGCTGGAACAGCTCCGGCGAGCGGTAGAGGCGGCGCAGCAGCCCGATTTCCATCAGCGCGCCGAGCAGCCCGACGCCGAGCGACGCCAGCGCCACCCCGCCCCAGAAGCCCAGCGGCGTGGAGCCCCAGCGCTCGATCAGGCTCCAGCCGATGTAGGCGCCCAGCATGTAGAAGGAGCCGTGCGCGAAATTCACAATCCGCGTCACGCCGAACACGATGGTCAGCCCCGACGACACGAGGAACAGCGTCGCCGCCGCCGCAAGGCCGCTGAGGAACTGAACGAGGTAGAAGGACATGGGGACTCCCCGTCAACCCCCTCTCCGGCCTCGGGCGGGAGAGGGGGAATGCCGCTCACTCCGCCCGCAGCTTGCGGACGGCCTCGTCGGAGGGGAGATAGTTGGCACCGTCGGCGTAACGCCAGTCCGCCATGGTGCCGCGGCCATCCTTCACGATGGTCTTGCCGACATAGGCGCCCATGGTCGCCTGATGGTCGAGCGCGCGGAAGGTGATCGGGCCGAAGGGGCTGGTCAGCGACAGGCCGGACAGCGCGTCCACCAGCTTTTCCGGGTCGGTGGAACCGGCCTTCTCCACGGCGGCGGCGATGGCCTTGAAGGTGGCGTAGCCGACGACGGAACCCTGGCGCGGCGGTTCGTTGAAGCGCTTCTGGTAGGCGTCGCGGAAGGCCTTGTGCTCCGGCGTGTCGATCTGGTCCCAGGGGTAGCCGGTGACGATCCAGCCTTCCGGCGCCTCGTCCTTCATCGGTTCCAGATATTCGGGCTCGCCGGTCAGCAGACTGACGACGGGGCGGTTGCGGAACAGGCCGCGCCCCTCGCCCTCGCGCACGAACTTGGCGAGATCGGCGCCAAAGGTGACGTTGAAGATCGCGTCCGGCCGGGTGGCGGCCAGGGCCTGCACGGTCGGCCCGGCCTCCAGCTTGCCCTGGACCGGCCACTGCTCGGCCACGAACTCCACGTCCGGGCGCTTTTCCTTCAGCAACTGCTTGAACCAGGCGACGGCCGACTGGCCGTACTCGTAATTCGGCGCCACCGTGGCCCAGCGCTTGGCCGGCAGCGTTGCCGCCTCCTCCACCAGCATGGACGCCTGCATGTAGGTGCTGGGGCGCAGGCGGAAGGTGTATCGGTTGCCCTTGGTCCAGGTGATGGCGTCGGTCAGCGGTTCCGCCGCGACGAAGGGCACCTTGTTGCGCGCGGCGAAATCCGCCACCGCAAGGCCAACGTGCGAGAAGTAGGTGCCCGCCAGCAGCGCCACCTTTTCGTTGCTGATCAGCTCCTGCGCCACGCGCACCGCATCGTCGGGCTTGCCGGCGTCGTCGCGGGAGACGACCTCCAGCTTGCGGCCGCCCAGCAGGCCTCCGGCGGCGTTCACCTCCTCCACCGCCAACTGCCAGCCCTGGCGGTAGGGGATCGTGAAGGCCGGCAAGCCGGTGTAGCTGTTCACCTCGCCAACGCGAATCGGTTCCCCGCTGGAGGATTGCGCATGCGAGACGGTGGGCTGCGCGGCGGCGAAGAGCGCGGCGGCGCCCAGCAGCACGAGGGAGTGGCGGCGGTTCATGGTCTTGCGGTTACCCGGCGCGGTTGGCGAAAGCTGCGGCGCAACCATGTGCAACGGCGGCGCGACGCGGCGACTGCGTGAACGCAATGACTGCGTTCATAGCAAACCCACGGCAAAAGTCACCGTTCCGTTGCGCCGCATTCTGCCGGCTGAACTGCCACCGGTGGCCCAAAAGGGCCGCGCCAGCCGTAAACCCGCAAGGCGGAGTTACATCAGGCGCGACAGCAGGGTGAGGAACGTCGCCCGCTCCTCCGCCGACAACGGCTCCAGGGTCCGGTTGTGGGCCTCGGTCGCGTTCTGGATCAGCGCGCCGACCAGCGACTGGCCGGAGCGCGTCAGGCGGACGCTGGTGCGCCGGCGGTCCTGCGGATCAGGGTGGCGTTCGACCAGATTGCGCTCGACCAGACGGAGGATGACGCCCTGGGTCGTTGCCGGATCCATGTAGGTGAGACGTCCGAGCTGGTTCTGTGACAGCGCACCTTCGGACCGCAGCGTCACCAGGGCGGCCCATTGGGTGGGGGTCAACTGCGCGTCGCCGATGACATCCATGAAGATGGACGACGCGCGCTGGTGTGCCCGGCGGAGGCGGTAATGCACCTGCTCGGCGAGCAGGTAGTCGTCGGGCGTGGTTGTGCCGATGTGGTCCATGTGCGCACACGAAGCGTTGCGGTGCCGGCGCCCTGCGACAGGCGTTGGCAAAGGGTCAGTGGAGTGCAGCGCCCACATGGCTTGGTCCGTGCGGCCCGATCCAAATCTTGGCATCCCAAGCCTTGGCATCGGCCCCGGGCCTCGACTCGAGATATGCTTCGAATCCAAGCCAAATGCTGTGCGCTCCTGACAAAACCCTATGGATGCAATTTCCAAAGGGCAACGTTCGCTGCTGCGGCATAGAGCCACAGTTTGTGCCGTTCACACTTTAATAACCTAAAGCATTCGTTACCAAAGAACCGGTGAAGGGTCTATACGGTTTCTGTCTTGAATTCGGGTCGAGCTTCCCGTCCAAGGTTCACTTCTGGTGTTACCAGCGATCAAAACCGCTTTTCAATTACGGATTCTGCTTAGGCGGGTAAGTGTTCGGGGGCGGAGTCTTTTCGCGCTCGGATTTGGGCAGATCGCCGTCGGGCGCCGGAACGCCGCCGGGCGAGTAGGGCGGCATGTGGTCATCGTTGGGACGCCGGGGCGACTTGGGCGGCGGCGGGGTGTCGAGATGCTTGGCCATGGCGGGCTTTCCCTGCTGTGCGATCATGCGGATACTTCCCTGTGAACCCGAGCCTCGGCCTGCGGTTCCCCCGGAGCGGATTCCGGGTCCCCACTCCCGAAGGGGGCGGATCGCTTGCCCATCGATGCGGCGCGTGGTTCGATTCGGCGCATCGCGTCGGGCAAGTCGTGCGGACGGACGCGCGCGGACTGCGACTTGGGGCTTCAGTGCTATGACTTTTGTTCTAAACGTTCGGGCGCGAAGCAATAGTTCGCGCGTCTGACGCAAGTCTTGTTGCGCCAACAACACACGAACGGGCAAAAACCATGGCTGCCCGGCTTCACTGTTGCACTGACATCACGCCATGAGTTGTCTTTGCAGCGACTATCCGCTTCCGCCGGAGCGGCGATTGCACAATTCCCCGGCCATTCGGCCGTGCGACCGATACGACCACTGAATTCAGCCTAGCGCGGTGACCCATGAAGCCCAGTTCCCTGTCCTTCCTCGCCCTCGCGCTCGCGTCGACCGTGTTGACCGCGCTGCCCGCGTCCAAGCCCGCGAACGCCCAGGAACTGCAGCGCGGCGAGACCGTGCTGGAGCGCCGCCGTCCGGAGGTCGAGCAGCTCGGCGTCCGCGCCGGGTCGTTCCGCATCCTGCCGCGCCTGGAAACCGGCGCGACTTATGAAAGCAACGTCTTCGCGACCGAGAACAACACCAAGGACGACTTCATCTGGGTCGTCCAGCCGCGCGTCGACGTCCGCTCCGACTTCAACAATCATGCGGTGAACTTCTCGGCCGCCGGCAACATCGGCCGGTACTTCGACTTCACCAGTGAAAATTACGCGGACTACCGCGTGCAGGCCGACGGCCGCTACGACATCTCCCGCGACTCCTCGATCAGCGCCCTGGTCTTCAACCGCCGCGACCACGAGGGCCGGTCGGATCCGGACATCCAGACCGCGCCGGGCACGTCGCGCTTCGCCGAGCCGGTGAACTATTTCACCAGCGGCGGCGACCTCGCCTACAACCAGCGCTTCAACCGCCTGCGCTTCCGCCTGTCGGGCCTTGCCCACTACACCTCCTACCAGGATGCGGAGCTGACCACCGGCGTGAAGGAGTCGCAGGAGGACCGCGACCGCTGGGATTACGCGACCACCGGCCGCGTCGGCTACGAGTTCATGGAAGGCTACGAGGCCTTCGTCCAGGGCACCTACTCCTGGACCCGCTACCGCCTGACCCCCGACTTCGGTGGCGTCAACCGCGACTCGGACGGCTACGAGGTGGTCGGCGGTCTGTCGACCGACCTGACCGGCCTGATCACCGGCGAGTTCTACGCCGGCTATCTCAACAAGAAGTACGACGACCCCACCCTGAAGGACTTCAGCGGCCTTGCCATCGGCGGCCGCCTGAACTGGGCCGTCACGCAGTTGACCACCATCACCGGCTCGATCAGCCGGCAGGTGCGTGAGACGACCTTCGCGCTGGGCGGCCAGCAGGCCTCCAGCTACAACCGCACGGTCTTCGCGCTGGGCGCGGATCACGAACTGTTGCGCACCCTGCTGCTGAACGCCCGCGCCCAGTGGCGCCAGGACGACTTCAACGGCGTGGACCGCACCGACAACGTCTACACGCTGGGCGCCGGCGCCAGCTATCAGCTGAACCGCTACCTGTACCTGAACGGCGGTTACACTTACGAAAAGCGTAATTCGAACCTCAGTGGCTTCGATTACTCCGACAACCTGGTCTACCTCCGCATCGGCGGCCAGTTGTAATCCGTCGCTTCAGACTTCGGCAAAAGGGCGTCCGTCGACCGGCGGACGCCTTTTTTCTATGGTGCCTATACAGAGGCGCGAATCCTTTTCCTCCGTTGGCGTTACTTCCTCTCCACTTTTTCCCAAGCGCGTGTGAGTTGCTAGTCTCCCTCCGAGACCGCTGAGGGGCCGGGCCTTCCGGGAAGGAAGCCCTGTCCCGTTGTCCTCACGAGCCAGGGAAGGGTAAGGGATGAATCGACGTCACGTGTTCCGCGCGCTCGGATTGACCGCGATCGCCGCCGCGATGGTCGGCTGCGCCGGCATGGATGCACCCCCCGAAACAGGCGAAGTCGCCCAGGTGACGGATTACCGTCTGGGCTCCGGCGACGCGCTGCGGGTCATCGTCTTCGGCGAGGAGCAGCTTTCGGGCGAGTTCCGCGTGGACGGCTCCGGCAAGGTCGCCATGCCGCTGATCGGCGAGGTGCCGGCCAAGGATCGCACGACGCGGGAACTGGAGACCGACATCTCCAAGCGTCTGTCGCAGGGCTATGTCCGGGACGCCAAGGTCAGCGTCGAGGTGCTGAACCACCGGCCCTTCTTCATCCTGGGCGAGGTCCGCAACCCCGGCCAGTACCAGTATGTCAACGGCATGACCGCGCTGTCGGCCGTCGCCATGGCTGGCGGCTACACCTACCGCGCCAAGGAAGACTATGTGCTGATCACCCGCGGCGCCGACCCGAAGAAGCAGCTGCGCAAGGCCCCGATCACCACGCCGGTGATGCCCGACGACGTGCTGCGCGTGCCGGAGCGCTACTTCTGATCGCCGTGCCGTGCATGCCGGCGCGCCCGTGCCGCCGGTAAAGTCATTGATGGCCCCTGTGTCCGGGGGCCGATGCATAGATGGCGAGTTTATCGGTTGAACCATGGTTCCCTCTCCCTTCACGGGAGAGGGATTTTTTATGGTCACTTGTTCCGTTGGTCCCGCGTGCGGTAATCGCCGGTCATGAAGGCGTCGGCGCCCTTGGCATGGCCGGGCGGGGTGCGCTGGTCCTTGGGAACGACGGCGTCCGCGGCGATCTCCGGCGGCGGACGGGTGCCGGCGGCCTCGTCGTCGGTGCCGAGCGGTGCTGCGGCAGGATCGGCGGCCGGTACCTTGTCTCCGCTCAGCCCCTTGTCGATGGCGTCGCGCAAGCGCGCGGCCTCCGCGTTGGGGGGATTGACGGAACGGTCCTGGGGCGGCTGGGGCATGCGCTGACTCTCGGTTGGCTGTCATGAGGGGGAGATTAAGTTCCCCCGTACCAACCGGGTCCGCGCAACGGGGTTCCCCCATCCTGCGGGAATGGTGCCGGTTGCAGGGCTCGAACCCGCGACCTTCGGTTTACAAAACCGCTGCTCTACCAACTGAGCTAAACCGGCACGCCGCTTGCGGCGGGCGCTTACACTAGCGCCCCGCGCGGCCCGGGACAAGCGTCACCTCCACTTTCGTCGTGTCGATGACGGAGCGGTTGCAGCTTCGCGTCCCCTGGGTGAAATTTTACGGCGGGGGAGGCCCCGCGGTTGACCGCCCGCTGCGGACGGTCCTGACGGTCGGGCGCCCGGAAACCCAGAACCCCACGCCGGGAGACGTTATGAAGCCCACATCCGCCTTGTTCGCGTTGGCTCTGGCCGTGTCCACGGCGCTGACGGCGCCCATGCTGGCCGGTTCCGCCCTGGCCGCCGACAGCACGGTGAAGCTGCGGATCCTGGAGACCAGCGACCTGCACGACTCGATCTTCCCCTACAACTACTACAGCGACAAGGAAGATCCCTCGCAGGGCTTCGCACGCACCGCGACGCTGATCCGCAAGGCGCGGGCGGAGGCCAGGAACACGTTGCTGTTCGACGACGGCGACACGATCCAGGGCAACCCGCTGGGCGACTATGTGGCGCGCGAGAGGGGGCTGAAGCCCGGCGAGGTGCACCCGATCTACAAGGCGCTGAACCAGCTGGGCTACACGGCCGGCACGCTGGGCAACCACGAGTTCAATTACGGTCTCGACTTCCTGAAGACCGTGATGGCGGGGGCGGCCTTCCCGATCGTCTCGGCCAACGTCTTCCACGCCGACGGCGACAGCGATCCCGGCAACGACAAGCCCTATTTCGACCAGTACAGGATCATCGAGGCCAAGGTCACCGACGAGGCCGGCCAGGAGCAGGTGCTGAAGGTCGGCGTCATCGGCTTCGCCCCACCGCAGATCATCAACTGGGACAAGAGCAACCTGCAGGGCAAGGCCGTGGCTCACGACATCGTGGACACCGCCAAGGCGTTGATCCCCCAGATGCGCGCGCAGGGCGCCGACCTCGTCGTGGCGCTCGCCCACACCGGCCTGTCCGCCGACCCGCGCCAGCAGGGGGAGGAGAACGCCGCTTATCACCTGACGCAGGTGGAGGGGCTGGATGTGCTGCTGACCGGGCACCAGCACAACGTCTTCCCCGGCCCCATCTACGCCAAGTTGCCGGGCGCCGACATCGAGAAGGGCACCGTCAACGGCAAGCCGGTGGTGATGCCCGGCTTCTGGGGCAGCCACCTGGGCGTTGTCGACCTGACGCTGGAGAAGGCCGGCGCCACCTGGAAACTCGTCGATGCACAGACGGCGACGCGGCCGATCTCCGAACTGAAGGACAAGCAGCGCGTCGCGCTGGTCGACTCGGACCCGGAGGTGGAGCAGGGCGCCAAAACCATCCATGAGGAGACGCTGGCCTACGTCCGCAAGCCGGTGGGCGAGACCACCGCGCGCATCCAGAGCTATTTCGCCCTGGTGCAGGACGATCCCTCCATCCAGATCGTGACCAACGCCCAGACCTGGTACGTGCAGCGGCTGGTGAAGGGCACGGACCTGGAAACGCTGCCGATCCTGTCCGCCGGGGCGCCGTTCAAGGCCGGCGGGCGCGGCGGAGCGGACTATTACACCGACGTGCCGGCCGGTCCCATCGCGATTCGGAACGCCGCCGACCTCTACCTCTACCCCAACACGCTGCGCGCGGTCGTGGTGACCGGCGATCAGGTGCGGGAGTGGCTGGAGATGTCCGCCGGCATGTTCAACACCATCAATCCGAAGAAGACGGAGGAGCAGTTGCTGCTGAACGCCGGCTTCCCGTCCTTCAATTTCGACATCATCGACGGCGTGACCTACGAGATCGACCTGAGCCAGCCTTGGCGCTACGACATGGACGGCAAGGTCGTGCGCCCCGAGTCGCACCGCATCCGCAACCTCGCCTACCAGGGCAAGCCCATCGACGGGGCGCAGAAGTTCCTGGTGGTGACGAACAACTACCGGGCGGGCGGCGGCGGCAAGTTCCCCGGCCTGGACGGCTCCAACATCGCCATCGAGGCGCCGGACGAAAACCGCACCGCGCTGATCACCTACATCTACGACCAGAAGACCATCAACCCGTCGTCCGACCGCAACTGGACCTTCGCAGCGCTGGACGGCAACCCGCTGGTGACCTTCGAGTCGTCGCCCAAGGCCAAGGACGTTCTGCCTGCCGACGGCCGGATCGCATCGGCCGGCGACGGGCAGAACGGCTTCGCCAAGTACGCCATCACGTTGGGCAAGTGAGGTGATGACCTGAGGCGGGGAGGGCAGGGGCGCGGCGTCAGCGCAGCCGCGCCACCTCGTACAGGGCCACCGCCGCGGCATTGGAGACGTTCAGGCTGCCCACCGGCCCTTGGGTCGGCAGGCGGGCGATCACGTCGCACCGCTCCATGGTCAGGCGGCGCAGCCCGCTGCCCTCCGCACCCAGCACCAGCGCGGTGCGGCCGGTCAGGTTGCACTGGGCCAGCGTGCTCTGCCCCGATTCGGCGAGGCCCACGGTCCAGAAGCCGCCCTGCTGAAGATCGGCCAGGGCGCGGGCGAGGTTGGTTACCCGCACCAGCGGCACCGACTCCAGCGCGCCGGACGCGCTCTTGGCCAGCACGCCCGTGGTCTCCGGCGCGTGCCGTTCCGTGACCACAACCGCCTTGGCGCCGAAGGCCGAGGCGGAGCGCAGGATGGCGCCCACGTTGTGGGGATCGGTCACCTGGTCCAGCACCACCACGACGGCGGAGGACTCATCGGAGGCCTCCACCTCCGCGACAATGTCGTCGATCCCCAACTCCGGCAGCGGACTGACGTCCAGCGCCACGCCCTGGTGGACGGCGCCGGGCGGCAGCATGCGGTCGAGGTCCACGCGCTCCACCGGCGTCGCGCCGGGGCGGTTGAGCCCGCGCGCCTTGGCCTGCGCCAGCACCGGTTCCAGCGCCGTCAGGCCCGACTCGGTGACCAGCAGCCGATGGCAGCGCCGCTCCGGGTTGACCCAGGCCGCGGCGACCGGATGCAGGCCGTAGAGCAGCACGCCCTGGGCACCGCCGGGCGACCTGCGACCGCCTCCTTGAGCGCCGGAATGCGAGCCGGAATGGGAGCCGCCGCGGGGGGCGGGGCCGCGCTCCGGACGGGGGGACTCGGCCCGGGACTCGCGGTGGGAGGAGGGCGGGAAGGGCTTCTTCGAACGGGTCATGATGTCCGGCTGGCAGGGGAGGGCGCGGCGTCGAACCGCTTATTCACAGTTTTCTGGTTTGGACTGCTTCAGACGTGTTGACAAGGCCCGAAAAATTCTCATAGTGCCGAACTCCGCGGCGGGCATGTCCCGCAGCGGCCTGAGGAAGGGTGGCCGAGTGGTTAAAGGCAGCAGACTGTAAATCTGCCCGCGTACGCGTACGCTGGTTCGAATCCAGCCCCTTCCACCACTACATTCCACGGCTTGTCCGTGATCGCATTTCCCGGTCGATAGCGCCGGGCGGGGCTCGGCAGGCGGGTGTAGCTCAATGGTAGAGCAGAAGCCTTCCAAGCTTACGACGGGGGTTCGATTCCCCTCACCCGCTCCAAGCCCGCGCGCCTAGGGAAATTGTCGATCTCGGCCGGGCCATTGTGTGCGTCCGGAACGTCGGGAACGAAAGACCAAAGCGATGGCGAAGGCAAAGTTTGAGCGGAACAAGCCGCACTGCAACATTGGCACGATCGGCCACGTCGACCACGGCAAGACGTCGCTGACGGCGGCGATCACGAAGGTGCTGGCCGAGAGCG
>Ga0065721_10004347_pt1 | contig 32374 bp, 20 predicted proteins | sample Mesricmetagenome_FD_59108 | JGI IMG/M metagenome (GOLD analysis project Ga0065721, IMG submission 59108) | Mesophilic microbial community from rice straw/compost enrichment Sample: eDNA_1 v2 (version 2) | ecosystem: Engineered > Solid waste > Grass > Composting > Bioreactor | place: USA: Davis...
ATGTATGTTTCCAGTGAACGGGGTGGTATAAATCGGCCATTTGTGAGACCGGCTCGGCCACAAAAGCGGAAAATCCCCCAAATAGGAGAGCTTTGAACAACGGATGTATGCCAGACTTGTACTGGTGTAAGAACATAACCGTGACGGGAAGAAGTGAAAAATTCCATGGAAAATTAGCGGGCATGAATGGTATGACTTCCCAGTGATAATGCCAAAGTCCCATGGCAATCCCAAGCTGGTCCAGCCACGACGACACGATAATCATCATAAACCCGGATAGGAGAAACTGTCCCGTAGCTCTCTTATCCCGAAATCCGATCCAAAATAGCCAGGGGCATATCGATAAACCTACTCCCAACCACCATTGTCGCGTAAATAGTACGTGAGTGCGCCAAATGTCAGTCATGTTGCGGCGTGCTTAGACAATCAATTGATAGGCTTGTTCGATTACATGATGAATCTGATTTTCGTCCACCGATGCCACCCCTTTCCGTTATCCGGATACCGATCATTTTTCATTCGATATGTGCCTGCTTTGCCTCTTTATATACGCGAGTTTCCATACAGTATATTCGACGTTACAAATACACCAACCGGCGGCAACGAAGTTGAAGGCGGTTGCGGTGGGACATAGCCGCTATACCCCGCCAAGTTTATATCAGTTGTCGCTACCCAGGTTCCATATTCGCCCGCTTGTAAAGAGGGGGGGAGCATCTGCAGACGTCCGGTGAGAACCAGATGCCGAAGTTGAATCTGGACATCGTCATAGATGGTTAAATGGCCGGAGTAGGAGGCGTAGGGGGAATGAAACATGATCTGCTGCGCGCTTTCATTCCAGCTTCCTTCAATTGAAATCGGCGTTCCGCGAAATTGGATGGTGCCTTGAATTTGCTGGTCCTGCAAAACACGCATCACTAGTTTGCCCCACACAACCGGTCTTCCGGCGACAGATGCATGAACTCCCCATATGGATAAGGGAGGTAAACTCTTTGTACTTGTTTGAGCCGCAATGGACATGATTTATCACTCCTCAAAGTTGGATCACGTCATTATATGCGTCCTCGGCAAAAATGCCAGTCACTGGCCATGAATTTTTTACAGATAGCCGAACCTGATCAAGTAAAAGAAGTGGACCCCTTATATTGGTTGGTTCTTAATGCAGACAGGTTTCGAACAGAATTGTTTCAACCCATCCCAGTTGCCCCAGATGCAATTTTTACATCGATTCGGTTGTCTTGGGGTAGAGATAGTCCGGTTTTCAACGCTTGTACTGAATGTAGGTGACATGCAGGTATCCGCCTTTCCAAATTTATGCAAACAGCATTTAAGTTGTCCAGAAACGAATTATCCTATTCCGCCAAGCAGTAATCCGCATCGTGAAAGTTCCGCTTGGATTCGATCCCATCTACCCTTGTCCCCTGCATACAAATATCAAAGGCCGGAGCTGCCCATTTTGGGCAACAGCCGGCCTTTTGGTGGTCCTATTTCGCAGGATAAGTTGTCTTCGAATGATACAATGATTTTTCCAACTAACGCACGGAGCAAGTCGGACATTTGTTTAATCGGAATGCGGTTTGCAGCATTTCCTCGCTCTTCGCCGTTTGCTCCTCTGTCATGGCCGCCACCTCCTTGGGACAAAACGAAGTATGAATCGGTTCGTTAAAAAAACTACCGGCATTCTACCTATGGCTCGAATCGCAAACATTTTTCACGCACTGATTCTCCCAGTTGTTGCAGAAGTCCTCATATACTTGCTCAACGCCACAGTCGGATATCATGTGCCTGGCCAAAAAGTCGTACCAGAACTGGTCGAAAGACAAGGGCATCCGGGTTCCATATTGGGAACGAAGGGTTAAATAACGGTCCCAGATTTTGATTCGGAATGCTGCCAATTCATCACATCGCTCCATGTCGGTTCGCCTTTAAGCGGCGCTGGTGCCGCTGGGTATTTCTGATGTTTTCACTCTTTCTTCGGCCATCTTTTGAAATTGTTTCGCTCTTTCCAGATGAAAGGCACGCAATTGGTCTTGATACTGAGCCATTTTTACGTGCCAGTCGTACATTTGCCTGACATAAGCGGCGTGGTCATGCGTATACATGGGCATTTCCTGTTTGATAAACTGCATTCGAAACCATTCCTCCTTGGTAGGTGAGTTTTGATGAACTTACAACACCAGTCTATGGCAGATGCATAGAAGTGAACAACGGCATCCGCCCGGTTTCTGGTCATTTTTATCGGGTTGGTTGTCTATATGAGGCGGAAACACAGCCTTTTGGGGATACCGAAAAGCTCTGCTTTTCTTCAACTTAGTTATACCATTCTTTTTCATAAATGAGTCTAATTCACCTTCATAAACATGCATTCACCACTTTATCTGCGATCCGCTTGAGACGCCTGCTACGAAGCCTCGGCGCTCTGCCGTGAAGCTGTTGATGTCTCAGGTACTCGGCGGTACCTGGCTACTGGATCAGTTTTGGAAGGAGTTTTTGGAGTTCGGCATCGAGTAGGCCTTCATAAGCGCTTGGCGGACCGGGAATTCCGAAGTGACGGTAGAACGCGCCATTTTACCATGGTGGCCAATCATGTGCTTGATCCCGGCAGCAAGCTGGCAGCCGAAGACTGGGTGGATCGTGAAGTTGTCATTCCACAACTGTCGTCCTTCGATGTGCAGCACGGCTATCGGGCGATGGACTTCCTGCTGGAATCCGACGAGCTTATTCAGCGTGAAGTGTTCCACAGCGTGGCCGGCCTGTTGGAAGTCGACTTGTCGCAAGTCGTCATCGGTTTCGCGGTCACCCGCGGCGAGTATTCCGATTCACTGCCGGGTATGGCCCGGCTTCAGGGAATCGTGGCATTACATTTGTAAGAAAAAGGAATCCATATGCAAATGCAAAATAAGTCTGCCCTTTACGCCATGGATTGGATACATAAATTGTTAAATTTAGCGGCATTAAGGAGATACTAAATTACAAATGATTTATGAATACGTCAATGGATGCGATAACATGCGATAACAAGTCGAATAGAAAATATAGCATACCATAAGGTTAAGCAGTAAACATTTCAAGATTGTATTGGAAGCTGCCAAAAAGCGTGAACAGGAATTTCTTGCACAGTCTTTTTATTTTACCAACTCCCTACCAACCTCCTCGTTTTCCATCCCGTAAAATATTTTTCTCGAAATCTTGCAACCGGAGTCCGATTTTATCCCGAAAACGTAGCGGATAGTAGAGGGATAAATGTCGCCCTCATCGCTCCTTAACAACCAAATACAATCTTATCCGGTACGTTCCCCGTATGGCCATGAAGGATAGCCACGTTGCAGGCGCGCCACGACCATTTTGTCGATTCTTGTTTTTGTATGCCTTGTTAGCAGAACCGATGGAATGCGAGCGATTTTGCCATGCAATCAATGAATGGCGGTACCATTTAAGGCGAAGACCCATACGGAGGGATAATGATACTTCCGCCCAGCCATAGCTCATCGCAATGGGGGCGGCTTGCAGCGATCCTGGAAGAGGCTGACGCCTATGAGTACAGTTAACCACTGTCCGCTGGATAAGACTTTTAGGTATGCAACCAAAACAGAGGCGGAAACAGAGATGCGCATAAGTGAAATTTTTCGGGTGCGCATCTCTGCTTTTCAGCATGTCTGAATGATCGGGAGGTCGGGTATGAACTCAAAGCTGATCAGATATAGCATGCAAATTGCGATGATTAAACAGTTATTGAATCTCTCTTTAATCACTGAAAGTGAGTTCCATCAGATCAAGGGCAAAACCATGAGAGAGTACGGCATCATTTCGGACCTGACTTCATAATTTGCACATTTGTCGGTCCGCCCAACTCTTATTATACTGATGGCGAGTTAATAAGAATGGAGGATGAGGCTATGGCGCTTGAAGTGGAAGTGATTAAAGCTAGCCGAAAAATAGCTGATCGAAACGGCGGGAAATCGTCGGATGTTCTCCGTGTTGCCCCATATGCCCGAGTAAGCACCGACTCCGAGGAGCAGTTGAACAGCTACAAGTCGCAGGTCGCTTATTATACAGATCTCGTGAGCAAGCGCAGCGACTGGGTGTTGGTTGATATGTATGCGGACGAAGCGATTACCGGCACACAGGTGACGAAGCGCGAGGATTTCCAGCGCATGATTAACGACTGCATGGACGGAAAAATCGACATGGTCATCACGAAGTCCATCTCCCGTTTTGCCAGAAACACGCTCGATACGCTGAAGTACGTCCGTATGCTAAAGGATAAGGGCGTTGCTGTATTTTTTGAAGACGAGAATATCAATACGCTGACGATGGACGGCGAGTTGTTGCTTGTCATATTGAGTTCCGTAGCGCAGCAGGAAGTCGAAAATATCTCAGCTAACGTCAAAAAGGGCTTGAAGATGAAAATGAAGCGCGGCGAGTTGGTCGGCTTCCAAAGCTGCTTGGGGTACGATTACGATCCGAGCACGAAGAAGATTTCCATCAACCAGGAAGAAGCGGAGCTTGTTCGCTATATTTTTCAGCGCTACGTTGATGGCATGGGCGCATACGTTATTGCTAAGGAATTAACCGAGGCAGGACATAAGACCAAGTATGGAAGAATTGAATGGCAGGATACGAGCATTCTTGGTATCATCAAAAATGAGAAATACAAAGGCGACTTGCTACAGGGAAAGACCTTTACCCTCGATCCCATATCCAAGAGAAGACTTGAGAATTATGGCGAGGAAGATCAGTTTTATGTCAAAAATCACCACGAGCCGATCATCAGCGAAGAAGTCTTTGAGCGGGCGCAGGCTATCCTGCATAGAAGGGGCGAGAATCGCCGTCGCGGTATGAAAGGCAAACGTGACAAATACAGCAGGAAATTTGCATTCAGCAGCATGCTGGAATGTGCGTTTTGTAAAAGCAATTTCTCGCGGCGGAGCTGGCACAGCGGAACTCCACACGAAAAGTCAGTTTGGCAGTGCGTCACCTCTACCAAAAAGGGAAAGAAGCTCTGTCCTCACAGCAAAGGCTTGGATGAGAAAATAATTGAGGACGCCTTTGTGGAGTCGTACAAATTGGTATGCCGCAATCATACGGACATTATTGATGAGCTGATGAAAAGAATGGAAGATGTGTTCAGCGACCAGAATAGTCAAAGACGGCTGAATAAATTGATCACCGACATTCAGGCATTGGAGCAAAAACGCTGCAAGCTGATCGATCTGTGCTTGGATGAAAAAATCGACCGGGCAACTTACGAGCAGAAATATGCGGAGCTGGGCGCTTCGTTGTCGGGATTACTTGAAGAGAAGTCTCAGTTGGAGCAATCCGCACAAGAAGAAATCGATACGGGCAAGCGGCTGGAGCATTTTCGCAAGGTGCTTCGCACGAACGAGCTCTTGCCATCGTTTGATCGCAGCGTATTTGAAAGTATTGTTGATAAAATCATCATCGGCACGGACGCCGATCCAGAGCAACCTAATCCATACAAGCTGACCTTCGTATACAAAACCGGTTTTCATAACAGCGTTCAAGGCAAAACGTGCAGTCCATTTCAAAAAAAGTCGCTGAAAAATGAAGGGAGTGAATTGTGTCCCTATTCCGAGCACGACACAGGTTGAATCTGGAATGAGAGTCCGTTGCATCGTCATCCGTTCGTCCCCGCGACGCCCGCAGTTGCCTGATCAAGCGGCGCAGGAAGAGCATCGGCAATCAGTTCCAAGCTAATGATCGTGTTCAGCGACCATTGCGCAGCTTCATTCGTGTTGATCCAATCGATCTCGCTCAGCGGTCCGACATGGGCTACTTCCGCAGCTTCTTCGAGCAGACGAACGCGGGCATATGGGTTGCCGAGCAGAATCGACCATGCCGTCCGAGCCGTCTCTTCATCGTTCCGCCGTGCTGCGCCGTAAGCGACGAGCGCAATGCTGAGCACCGGATGCTCGAAGTGTGCCGTGCTGATCTCGCCGTTCGTCATGAGATCCTTCCGCTCCTGCGGCAGGTTATAGTAGATGCCGAATTCCGCCATCATGTCTTCCCACTCTGGATCCTTCAGCAGATCGGCCAGCTCCAGCCATACTTGCGGGCCGCCCATGCAGATCGCCAGATGTCGGCCCCAGTTGTCGTCACCCATCGGCGTCAGCTTGCTCGTAGCCGGATCGTAGCCGTACGTCGGTCCGGAGATTAGACGGTATTTCGCCGCCTTTATGCTATCAATACCAGTCAAGATTTTATTCCTGTAACGCTCGTCCTCGTACCGTTCCCAGCGCGTCATCCAGTTCGAGCTGAACGCTGCCCAGTCCGGGCCGACGCGAATATGGGTCGGGTGCTCATCCGGAGGACAATAAGCGCGCATCGGATCGAGCGTTACGGTCGCGTAGTCGGCGTCCTTCACCTCATCCAACAGCTCTCCGATTCGCTCATCCGCGGTCAGATAATAGTAGTACCGATGCAGCCCGGCCATCGCGATTCGCGCTTCTTTGCAGCCGCAGCCCCAATGAACGACGTTGTGACGGGAGCCTAAGCCCGCATATTCGCCAAAATGGTACACGTCTACCTCGCTCGTATGGCGCGTCATCGCTTCCGCTAGACGGAAGACGTCATGCCGCCCGGATCGAAGGAACATGTACCAGAGCCATATATTCGCCGCAAGCTCCGTATTCTGCCAGGCGCAGCCGCCCAGATCGTAATTCCACACGTGCCTCACCGGATCGTAGCTGTGCATGAAATCGCCGTAATCCCATAACCCGTACCAACGCCGCTGCTCGACCTCGGCTAGATAGAACGCGATAATTCCGTCAAGCCGGTCCTCCAGCTCCGCCTTCGCAGCCGTGCTCCGATCCGGCAAGCTCCATATGCCGAACGCGCCAGCGCCGCGATAATAAGCGGGCTCGCAAACGAGCTGCTCAGGCGATTGCGACAGCGTCTGCATTCCCTTCAGCTCCTGAAGATCAGGCGTACCGCCCAGGCACCAGACGTTGATCTCATTCGTATTGGCGATGCCGAACGGCGTTGCCCGCAGCTCCTCGGCCCCCTCATAGGACGATTCCACATGCGTCCGCGTATCGTAATGACGCAGGTCCATCGCCTGCACGTCCGGCGACCAAAGCCATAAGGTCAGCGATGCCTCCTCGCTGGACAAGCCTGTCGCTTCCATACCGGAAGGATGCTTCTGCCAGAAATCTCGCAGCCCCGCAGCCAGCCCTCCGCCTTCTCCGCCAACGTAACCTAAGCCTCCGGCTCTTCTTCCTTCAGCCGAACGCAGCCAGCTGCAGCCCTCCTGCGTCCGCTTCGCGATCCGGTAATGATCGGCCGAGTCTTGCGTAAGCTTGAAGCCGTCCCACACGGCCGAATCGTCAAGCAGCTCGAGGAAGTAACGGTCCTCCTCCGCATCGAAGCGGACGACCTCGCCGGCTGTCTGTTGCTCGAACAGCTCCCGATACTTCCCCTTCGTCCTGCGTGTATGCAGCGTCTTCGGCGATTCGGCGAACATCGCCGTATCGCCTGCGAACCGTACATGCCGGTTGTACAGCGGCCCGCTAAGCGGGACGCGGAAGTTGATACCCAGCCCCTTTATGAAGTCCTCGTTCGGATTGCCATCGTAGAAGAACGTATGAACGAGCCGAATTTGCTCAAGCCCTGCATAGACATACAGCCTAAGTGTGAAAGGAATCCACATCGCCGAGCGTCCCGCCGACCGGTGACGCCCATCGAAGCGGACGACGGCACGGATCGGCCCTGCCTGCTCGACGACAGCCGTTCGGATGAGACCTCGGAACGGCTCCTCGCGTATCGTTCGCAGCCCGGATACGCCGCTGATCGTTTCCTTCAAGCAGATCAGCTCGGCGCCCTCGCATACCGGCAGCCCTTCTCGGAGGACCGACCGGATGAAGCGATCGCCTTGTTTGTTCAACGTACAGACGATCGCGCCGGTATCGAGCGTAATCGTCTCCTCGGTTTCCGACACCGACACTACATTCTCCGTTGCCGAAGCTGCTTCCGTTCTCTCAGACGAGCGACGCACCTCGAATCCGGCATCCGCCGTCCCGTCAATGACTGCCGCATGAGCCGACCATTTGACGCTCCCGTCCGGCCAGTAGGCGGTCGGCCAGCTCTGCATCGGCAGTCGCCCGTTGCCGTCGACGGTCGCCAGCTCGAGCGGCTCGCTCCGCGACAGCTCGCCTTCCGGCCAAGGAATCCCCCACGTCACCCCCGTTGAAGGCAGCTTCCCTTGTTCCTCGCGTACCGGTCGCAGACGACGCAAAGCAACGCTCGTCGAACTTGTCCTCGTTCCTGTAACCATCCCGATTTCATCCCCCTCGCTCAGGCGCTCATGGCACCTCCATCGTATAGAAGCGCCTGCTTGCGGGCAATGAAACATTCTTGATTCGCGGGTTGCGGCGGCTTGCACTTTGTTGCCGCGCTTGCCTGATCTTGCAACGAAGCCGGGTTCAATTACGAGCTCCGGCTCATCTCCCGATATTGCGTCGGCGTGATGCCCTCCATCTTCTTGAATATCCGATTGAAGTAGCTATGCTGATAGCCGACCTGCTCGGCGACGTTATTAATTTTAAGCTCGGATTCGCGCAGCAGCTCCTTGGCTCGCTCCAACCGCAGCTCCGTCAAGTAGTCGATGAAGTTTTTGCCTGTCACCTGCTTGAACATCTTGCTTAAGTAGAACGGATTCGTCCCGATCTGATCGGCGCAGCTGTCCAGCGACACATCCCGCATATAGTGCTGCTGCAAGTAGAGCATAGCGCCCTCGATGATTCGCTTCGTCTGGCTGTGCGACCGTTCGCCCAGCTCCTTCAGGTATGGAACGATGACCTTGTCGCGGAACAGATCGGCCAATTGCTCCGGCTCGCGCATCTGGGAGAGCTGCTCGTACAGATTGGCGCCCTTGAACAATCGTCCCGGATAAATCCCGGACACCATGATCGCATGCTGAACGCTGCCGAGTAGATGAAGCATCCCCTGCTGCACGTCGAACTCCTTCGCTCCCTTCACCGCCAACGCGCGAATAAATTCATCTAGAAGCCTGTTCGCTTCGTTCTCCTGCCCCGTTCGAAGCGCCTGAACGAACTCGCGCTCCAGCGTGAACGGATACGTAAATTCCGGTCCCTCGCTGCTCCCGTCGTCCAGCGTCTCCATATCGACGATGCCGTTGCCGCTCTCGACGCTGCGATAGCCTGCCGCCTGCTTGGCATTCTCGAAAGCGAGCGGAATATCCGCAATTCGATGCGTCGGACGGCTAATGGCGATCGTCACCTGCATCTGCAGCATCCGATTGACGGCTTCGATCAGCTCCTCGCCGTAAGTCCGGATGCTGTCCTCATAGGGCTCGTCGCCCGCTAAGACGAGCAGCAGCGCCGCCGACAGATCGTGGAAGTTAACGACGCTGCTCTGCTTATAGCGGCGGGACGCCAGCTCTTCGATAACGTTCACGGCTGCGAAGGTTACAAGCCCTTCGTCGCCGTAACGGAATTTGCCGTCCATATTCGCAATACCCGTAAGCTGAACATACAGCACGAAATACGTACGTCCCCGAACCTCCCATCCGTATCGTTCCATCCGCTTCTGCAGCTCCCGTTCAGAGTAAGCATAGAGGTAGCCCTGAAGCAGCTGGTGCAGGAAGCTCTCCTTCACGTGCGGCAATTGCTCTGCCCATATCGTATGTAACTCGCGGCTCTCGCGGCTCAGATGCTGCCATTGCCACTCGATTAGCGCGAACTCGTCCTCCTGCTCCTCTTGCATCGGCCTTCCAGCCGTGAGCAGCTTAACGAGCCGATCGATCGGCGAGTAGATGCTGCGGGAGGCAAGCCAAGCGAGTATCGCCGCGAGAAGAAGCGCACTGCCGCTTACGACGAGAATCAGCTTCGAGATGAAGATGACCGGCGCCGTTATCGTCGAGATCGGAGAAGCAGACACGTATCTCCATTCATCCTGGATCCGGGAGAAATGGCCATACGTCACCGTATACGTCTTCCCGCCCCAATCGAGGAAGAAGGAGCCCTCTCCCGTAGCTCGTCGGTTCACGGCTTCGGTCAGAACGTTCTGGAAATCCGATTCAGGATCGTTAACGATGGAGCCGTACAGCTCGCCCGTATCCTTGAGCAGGAACGTCTCGCCGTCGTTATAGGGCATCATCGTCCGCAGCAGCTCGCCGACCTTCTCGCGGTCTAACCGCATCAGCAGCATCCCGACAGGCTTCATCGTGCCTCCCGGCACATGATGGACAAGCGTCAGCTGCTTATCGTCCGGACGCGCAGCGTTGAATGCCCACCGCGTCCAATAGATTTGTCGATCGGATTGCAGCAGCCCTTGGTAGATTCCCGACAGCGAGCTAGCCTCCGAGAACTCGGGATCGAACAGGACAGGCCGCGTGCCGTCGACGTACAGCTCTACTTTCTTAATCATCGTATTCGACCCTTGCATCACGAGTAACGTATTCGTAATATCGCGAGATCGAATGAAATCCTGAACGAAATTCGTATCTCGCAGCGTGTAATTGAATTTGGAGTCGAACGCCCAATGGGATAACATAAGCTCCAGATTGGACAGCTGTTCGTCTACGTTATTCGCACGGTGCTGAATCTGCTCGTTGTGCATGCTGAGCAGCTCGCTTTCCAATCGTCCGCCCGCCATCCAGTAGACGAACGCGCCAGTGATCAAGCCGGGGATGCCGGAGACGAGGAGAAGCACGATCAAGCTCTTGCGATAAAATCGTCTCTTGCCGCCCGTACGGTTGCGCTTACGATTGCGAAGCCATGCCTTCATACGGTTTCCCATCACTCTCACCAGCCATCTACTATTAAATGTAAGCGCCTTCTTCCAGCATAAATGGATACCTATTCACGAACAAGGGCAGGATGACAGGATTTCGGTTGTAACTTTTTGCGTCGATTGCACTATCTTGATTTCCGCCGTGTCGAACTTTATCGCGCACTTAGCTAACGCAAAAAGAACCTCCTGCGGCTGCCCTTATGAGCAGTCTGCCGGAGGTTCTTGCCGTATTTCAATTATTGGCCGCCGCTTGCAGCGTACAGCCGGTTCATTTCGTCCACGTAATCGTTGCCGCCCGTCTTCTTCCATAGCTCGACGGCGTCTAGGAAGCCCTTCTCGTCGATTTGTCCGACGATATATTTGATTCGCGCATCGTTAATGATGTTATCCAGCTGCGGCCCCTTCTGCGAGTATACCTCCGAGATGAACGGCTCTGCCGGATTCGCGACGACGTATTGCTCGTTCTCCTTCATCAGCGCCGTCTGTTTCAGACGAAGCGGGGTCTGCTTCACGGTCAGCGCCGTCGTCGACGGAATGAACGTCAGCATCTGATTCAGCCCTTCGACCTCGGATTCCAGCAGCGTCGCATCCGAGCTCGGTACCGCGAACTCGCCTTCCTTCGTATAGTGCGTGCCCTCCAGTCCGAAGCTGGCCAACGTCTGAAGCTCCGGTTTGCTCAGCTGGTCGAGGAAGCCAAGCACGCGCTTCAGCTCGTCTTCCGTCTTCACCGCCGACTTCGGAATCGACAGCATGCCGGCGAAGCCGGACGTCGGCAGCGTATGCAGCTTGCCGTCGCTGCTCGTCACGCCCCCCACCACGTCCATGAAGGCTTGATCGGACGGCACCTCGGTACCCTTCTCCTTGAGCGCGGCATGAATTTTATCATCGACGCGGGCCGCCGTATCGACGACGTCAACGATGACGCCCGCTTGATTGTTGACGATCGGGTCGACCCACTTCGCCGAATCGTACACCGCGAAATCCTGGTTGATCAGCTTCTCGTCATACAGCTTCTTCATGAAGCGAAGCGCTTCCATATATTCCGGCGTTTCGAACTCCGGCACCAGCTTGCCGTCCTTCACGCCCCACTTGTTCGGCGTACCGAACCACAGCTTAATAATATCGAAGCCGCTTGCCCATCCGCCGGTCCATTTGACCAGGACCATGCCGTACGTATCGTTCTTGTTGTTGCCGTCCGGGTCCTTCTCCTTGAACGCCTTAAGCATGTTGTAGAAGTCGTCGACCGTCTTCGGCTCGCTCATGCCAACCTTCTCGAGCCAGTCTTTGCGGTACACGATCCCGTTGCGCCCAAGGTTACGCGATCTGTACACCCCATAGGTCTTCCCTTCGACCGAGGAGTTGTTCAGAATGACCGGGTTCGCCTGGCTCAGGAATTCATAATCCTTCAGGTAAGACGACAGTTCCCAGAACGCGCCCGACTTGGCCGCATTCACGAAGCTCGCGCCCTTCACGTTGTCGATGTAGATGAGGGAAGGAAGCTTACCCGATGCCAGCGTAATGTTCAGCTTGTCGGGATACGAAGCGTTCGGCACCCATTCGAAGTGAATATCCGTGTTCGTCAGCTTCTCGATCTCCGCCGCAACCGGGCTGTCGTCCTTCGGGAAGTTCGTCTTGAAGATCGGCAGCATGATGTCCAGCTGAAGCGGCTCCTGTTGCTTAGGGGGCTCCGTCTCCGTATTGGCGCTCGGACTCGCGGCTGCGCTTGTTGTAGGAGACGGTTCCGTCGTGCTCGCTTTCGAATCCTCTTTCGAGTTGGAGCTGCAGGCTGCAAGCGTGCTTGTCAGCAGCACTCCTACCAATGCCGTTGCTGTGAAACGCTTCCGTGCAGTGACACTTCGTTTCATTGTAGCGACCTCCCATTGGAATAGTTGTATCATATCGTAAAGCCGCGATTGCCGCGATACGCAACGCGGATTATACGCCTCGCAGAGTCAGGACCTCACCCTTTGACGGAGCCCAGAAGAACGCCTTTGGCAAAATGCTTCTGCAGGAACGGATACACGAGCAGAATCGGAACGGTGCCGAGAACGATAACGGCCATCTTAATCGATTGATCCGGCGGTTTCACGAAGTCCGAATCCATTGCGTTCAGATCGCCGGCCGCCGCCTGCGATAAGAGGACGATCTGACGAAGCAGCACTTGCAGCGGCCACTTCTGCGGATCGTTCAGGTAGAGAAGCGAGGTGAAGAAATCGTTCCAATGGCCGACCGCATAGAAGAGCGTGAACGTCGCGAGCACCGGAGCCGACAAAGGCAGCACGATACGCATTAGCAGTCCGATCTCGGTACAGCCGTCGATGCGAGCCGCTTCCTCCAGCTCCGGCGGTAGCTCTTGAAAGAAATTTTTGACGATAATCAGGTTAAACGCGTTAATCGCGCCTGGCAGCATCAGCGCCCAGTAGGTATCGATCAGCTGCAAATCGCGAACGACGAGGTAGGTCGGGATCATGCCGCCGCCGAACAGCATCGAGAAGATGACGAGATTCAAGACGAAATTGCGCCCCATTAGCCCGCGCTTGGCGAGGGCATAAGCCATCGTTACGGTAAAAGCCAGATTAATGAGCGTACCGATCGTCGTGACGTAGATGGAGATCCCGATGCTTTTCGTTATGGTATCCGTCGAGAATATGAATTCGTAGGCGTTCAACGTAAACGTCTCAGGGATCAGAAATACCGCACGTCTCGTCAGCTCGGCGTCCGAGGCGAACGAGCCCGCGACGACGTAGATGAACGGTAGAATCGCCGCAGCGGCAAAAAGTCCGAGTACGAAGTAGTTGAACATATCAAAGGTGATGCCTGCAGGCGTTCGATAGGTTTTGGCCATATGAGCCCTCCTTCCCTGATCCTATGCCGTCCCTTAGTACAGTCCCGTCTGGCCGAATCGCTTCGCAAGCCAGTTCGTGCAAAGCACAAGGGTGACGCCGACGACCGATTTGAATAAGCCGACCGCGGTGCTATAGCTGAACGCGCCTTGGGTAATTCCCATCGCGTACACGTAGGTGTCGAACACTTCCCCGGTCTCGCGGTTGAGCGGATTGAGCATCAGATAGATCTGTTCGAAGCCGTTGTCGAGCACGTGGCCCATACGTAGAATAAGCAGAATGATAATCGTGCTGCGGAGAGCCGGCAGGGTAATGTGCCATACCTGTCGCCATCGATTGGCGCCGTCCACGATCGCGGCCTCGTATTGCTCCACGTCGACCGATGCCAACGCCGCGAGGAATATAATCGTGCCCCAGCCGCTTTCCTTCCAGATCGTCTGCAGGATGATCATCGGCCTAAACCAATCGGGATCCATCAGAAAGCTGATTTTCGTTCCCGTATAAGCATTCAGCCATTCGTTGACCAGCCCGCCCTCCGTCGTCAGGAACACGTATGTTAAGCTCGCCACGATGACCATCGAGATGAAATGCGGAACGTAGATCAGCGTCTGAACCGTACGCTTGAACAGCGCCAATCGGACCTCGTTCAGCAGTAGGGCAATAATGATCGGCGCCGGGAAGAAGAACAGCAGGTTGTAGAAGGACAGCAGCAGCGTATTCCGCAGCAGCATGAAGAAATCCGGATTCGAGAAGAACAGGCGGAAATGCTCGAAGCCTACCCAGTCGCTCTTCCAGAAGCCGAGGAACGGCTGATAGTTTTTGAAAGCGATCAGCACGCCCCACATCGGAACGTATTTGAATACGAGAAAATAAATCAATCCCGGCAGCATCAGCGCATACATCCATCGATCGCGCTTCAATCGGCTCATGACGCTCGGCCGGTACACGGAGGCGTGCGGTACCGTAGCCGTTGTCGTTATCGGTTCGTTCTCCATCTTGGTCCACCTCCGTATCGTCTCCCCCAGTATGCTTCGACGATTTCCTTTCCTGCAATTGGACATTTTGGAAAGCGCATTCAGACGGCAATTTGCACTTTATTCACGAACCTCGCCTAGGCGTTCAAGAAAGTACAATTGCCCGCCCCGCTTCCGTTCGATACAGTAAATGGGTAATCGGTGAACAGGAACGACTGGAGGGATGGCGATGATCGGGAAGCTGTATCACGGGACAGCCTGGTATCCGGAGCTATGGGACGAAGCGGTCATTGCGCACGACATCGAGAAGATGAAAGAGGCGGGAATCAACGTCGTACGAATCGGGGAATTCACGTGGTCGACGATGGAGCCGACCGAAGGCGCCATTGACGTCAGCTTGTTCGCGAACGTGATCGCAAGGCTTCATGCGGATGATATCGATACGGTCATGTGTACGCCGACGGCGACGCCGCCGATCTGGCTGACGCACCGGCATCCCGAGCGGCTGCATGTGGACGAGCGCGGCACGGAGATGGGACACGGCTCGCGCCAGCATATATGCACGAACCATCCGGAATTTCGCAAGAGGGCCGCTATGATTACGGAAGCGATTGCGTCCAAGCTCGGGCAGCTGCCGGGGTTGGTCGGCTGGCAGCTCGACAACGAATTCAAGGCTCACGTAGCCGCGTGTCATTGCTCGGGTTGTCTTGGATTATGGCAGAAGTGGCTGGAGAAGCGGTACGGTACGATCGAAGCGTTGAACGAGGCTTGGGGAACGGCGATCTGGAGCCAATGGTATGAACGGTTCGATCAGGTTCCTCATCCGGGACCGACGCCGTTCCTGCATAACGCCTCGATGCAGACCGCTCATCGATTGTTCAGCATGGCATGCGTGACCGACTTCGCCGCCGAGCAAGCGGCTATCATTCGTCGCTTCTCGAGCGCACCTATTACGCACAATAGCAGCATCGCCTTCGCTATCGACAACGAACAACTGTTCAGCCGTCTGGACTTCGCTTCCTTCGATACGTATGCCAGCGCGGAGAACTATGCCGCTTATCTAATCAACTGCGACCTGTTCCGCAACTATAAGCCTGGCCGAGGTTATTGGTTAATGGAGACGAGCCCTTCCTACAGCGGCTCCCTTCAGAGCGTTGCCGTTCCGCATCCGCGAGGTTATGTCGCGGCCGAAGCGGTTGCCGCATACGCGCTCGGCGCGGACGCATTCTGCTATTGGCATTGGAGGCAGCATCGCAGCGGCTGCGAGCAGCCACACGGCTCCGTCTTTAGCGCTTGGGGCAAGCCGACCATCGGCTGGGACAACGTGCTGGAGGTCGAGCAGGCAAGGGGTGCGATCGAACCGCTGCTGCTTGGATCAAGTCCGGCAATCGCCGAGGTTGCCCTCGTCTATTCAGATCGAGCGAAAGCGTTCCTAACGACAGAACCGCTCAAAGGAATGAATTATCGGGGATTGCTGACGGACTGCTATGCCCGATTGCTGGCGATGGGCATTCATCGGGATGTCATTCCAGAGAGCGCCCCGCTTCATGGACGCAAGCTGCTGTTGACGCCATTCCTTCCATACGTGAGCGACGAATTCATCGCGAAGGCGATGACGTTCGCGGAGCAAGGCGGAATCTGGATTGTCGGCCCGTTCACCGGCTGCAGAACCGAGGAGCACACCATTCCGACGGACACCGCGCTGGGCAAGCTGGAGCAGTTAAGCGGTATCGAAGCCGTCAGCTCCTATCCGTTCGACGGAACGGGCGCAATCGGTCAAGCGTTCGGCATGACCGCGCCGCTTGGAATGTGGGGCACGGTGTTCGAGCCGCATGGCGCAGCCTCCGTCGGCATCGTGGAGGGCGGCTTGACGCCAGGGCGCTCATTCTTGACGGAGCATCGCGTCGGCCGCGGATGGCTCGTTATGCTCGGTGTGATGCCGATGGGCGAGGAAGGCGATGCAATGCTTCGCGCCATGCTGGACCATTACGCTTCGCGCGCTGGCGTAGCGCTTCGCTCGGATGCCACATCCGGCACGCTCGTCGCGCCGAGGGTTGAACAAGACGGTCGCCAGCTCTGGGCCATCGTCAATATGGATGGCCGCGGGGGAACCGTAACCGTTCCGAACAGATCGGAGGATGCATTGACTAGCGAGCCTCTTGTATCCGGTCCGCTCTCTATCGGGCGCTATGCATACCGAGTTGTGCGGCTTCCGGCGATGGCAAAATAGAAAGAGGGGTTGTCTCAAAAGTCATGATATGACCTTTGAGACAACCCCTTAGATGTTTACGGAGGCATGTATCTCCTTCCGACATAGGTTGCCGTCGAGCCTTTGTACGATTTTTCGATCAAGATTCCTGGTTCGGTCTAGCTCATGAGCGGTTCTGTACGATTTTCCACACAGGAACTCGGGTTCGGTCTACTTCATATGCGTCTTTGTGTGATTTTTCGTACAGGTCTCGGACTCGCAGTACCTCATGTGCATCTTTGTGTGATTTTTCGTTCAGTTTAAGTTTTTTTGGGAAAGCCTCTACTGCGTCATTACAGGTTGCCGCCAGGCTGGAACGAGAAGGTCTGAGTGCTAGGATCGTAGGAACCGTTATTCGCGGCCGTCAGCTTGCCTTTGCTATTGATGAAGTAAATGACGGCTTTTTTCGGCTTCTCGCCTCCGACGAGCGTATAAGGCACTTGGATCGTCAGGTCGTGGCCGAAGCCCTCGCCTTTCTTTCCGTCGAAGCTCACGTCGAATCGGTAGACGGGATGTCCTTGGACTTTGTTCTTGTCACTCGCCGACAGCGTCATTGAATCGATCCTCTCTACCGTCAGATCCAATTTCGTCGAATCTTTTTTCAACATTTTGTCGATCAGGGCGGTATTGATCTTAAACGTCGCTAGGCCAGGAATCTGTACTTCCAGCTGCTTGATCCCTTCCGGTGCGTTGCGGAATGCGTCCAACGGCAGATGCGCAATCACTTTGCTCGCTTCCGCGGAAGGCAGCAATTGTATAACCGCAGTGTCTCCTTGGGCATTAAGCAGTCTTTGCCGAAGCTGATCCGACAGCAGCGTAACTTCCGCTGTTCCTTGTGCATCAACATCCGCCGGAATATACGGTGTCGACGTATAGCGGATGTGCGGCACCGGGAGCTGCATCGCCTGAACGTCGCCTCGAATGTCTTCGCCTAGATAGAAGCTCAGATGCTCCGGCTGATTGTACATCGCGTTCTGCGAGTTCGCCGCCAAGCGATACAGCGGATCGTGCATCAACGTGTAGATCACATGGTCCGTCGGAATATCCGTCGTGTAGATTCTTAGAGCTTGATTGTCGCTCGTGCGAACGATAACCTCATCGCGCCAGTCACCGAATAGGTCGGCGATGAGACCAGGGTTCGCCTTCGTTCCGTTGTTGGAATACGTTCCGGTCAACGTCTGCAGCGTTGCCAGCGAGCTTGCCCCGCTTGCGACGTCGTATTGGAACTTCGTAATCGATGGCGCGCCTGTCGTGGTCAAGTTATCCGGTCCGTCGAAGAACTCGCTGAGCAGATCTCCGTCCCAATACAGGATGAAGTTGACGGGAGCTTTGTTCGTGACGCCAATGCCGCCGACATCGGTTGTGATTACTTCGCCGCTCATCGTATTGTACATCGGCGTATCGATTCCCCATACCTCGAAGCCCGGCAGAGGCGTTACGTTGGCCGCGACGCCGCGCCCTACGTCGCCTAGGTTAGCCGCATACGTCCATACCGGCTCACCTGTGGAACCGCGAACCAAGGTGACGTTGTTCGGAGGCCCCATCTCATGCGGTTGGAACACATAGATCTCGTTGCTGCCGGCTACCATGGCGCCCACGTGCAGCGCGTCGCCGTGGCCCGCCGCCGCCGTACCTCTGGTTCCGTTGGTGCTCCACAATAGCGTTCCGTCTTGGTCTAACGTGACGCCGCCAAGCACAACCTCGCTGTAACCGTCGAAATCCACATCGGCAACCTGTAAATTATGGTTGCCCTGATTATTGCCGGCGTTCCATTCCGCTAGCGTGAACGACCATATGGTTACGATATGGCCATCTATCAACTGATAAGCAGCCGCATAATGCGGACCATAGTGACCGCGCACCTCAATTGCCGTAGGATAAGGCTCCGCGCCATTCACGCCGTTCTTCGGCATATAAGCTACCGCCCCGTTGAAACGGTCGCTGCGGTTATTGTTGTTATCGCCCCAGTTCGGGTTAATATCGTACGGCGCAAAATAATCGACCGTATCGATCGGTTCGCCTGTATCTCCTCTGAATACCGTCCAGGTTTCCGGTCCGGACGCCACTCTGCCGAGCGCCGTATTGTTCACCTGATTGCCGTTAGCCGGATTCTGAAGACCGCCAACCCACACCGCGTTCGGATCGCCCAATACCCAAGCCGGCGTATCCGTCAGATCATCGATCGTACCGTCCGCCTTAGGAAGATAACCCCTCGTTCCGTCGGCTGTCTTCACCGTAAACTCGGCTTTACCGTCCTGATCCAGGTCATAGAAGTTGAACGCGCTGTGATGCGCGCTAGACACGATGTTAATGCCCAGGTTGATTCTCCACAGCAGCTTGCCTTCCAGCGTATAGGCGTCGAATATCGTCTCGCCCGTGTGCCGGTTGGCAAGACCGGGGTCCTGAGCCTGGGACGGGTACCACTTGACGACGAGTTCATATTGGCCATCGCCGTCCACATCCGCAGCGGAGATGTCGTTGGCCGTGTAGGTGATCGGATCCGCATTGGAGGTCGCACCGTAGGCAAGCGCCGGGTTAGGACGATCCGCCGGTCTCTGCAATGGAATATCGATGTAATTGTTCGCCCATGCGGTCGCAGGTTTACTCTTCGCACCTGTACTCACGGTCTCTACTTCGTAGAGGTCTCCGGCTTGACCGCCTGTATCCGCATAATTCAGCGTATTAACCGGCGACGCATTTACCTTAACGCCGTTTCTATACACGTTAAAGGTTAAGCCTTTGTTATACTCCGATGCGAGTAGCCGCCAAGTTACGAGTATTCCGCTTCCGCTGTTTAGCGGTACGGCTACGACCCCGCGATCCAGCCACTCCATGGAGTACGGTTCGGAAGTCACCTTGGCTGGTTGGCGGTTCTCGACGTAAAGCTTCGCTTTGACTCCCATTCTGTTGACCGCAACGCCGGGAATGCCCGTAAGCGTTCCAACATAAGAGAATACGCCCTGTTTATTCGGGTCATAGACGAGCTCCGCGGGTGTCGTAGACCAGGGGACCTCCGTGAGCTCCCAAGTTACTCCGACCTCGACGGTACCGCCTCCTGCTACCTTTACCTTAACGGTAGCCGGCAGATGAAGCCCTGCCTCGTCAGCGACATCCCCGATATAAACCGTCTTAAACCAGCTTTGCCATGTATTAATGTCGGCCGTAACCGGGCGTGTTGGCAGGAAGTCGTAAGGAAGCACTTCCGTGATCGTGTCCGATGAAAGCTGCTTGGTGAAGAAATACAAATTATCAACCCCATTATCCGCAACGTTGATGTTGTTCCCTCCCGCGCGCTCTCCGGTAAGAACGAAGGAGCTGATCTGGCTGCCCTCGAACGGAACCGCCAGCACCGACGGCACAGCCGCGGCATTATCCCTCGGTACAAGGGAAACGGTAGCGAGCATCGTATCGAAGTCAAACTCTACGTCTACCGTATACCAGATATTAACCTCGTTATAAGAAAATGAATGGTAACGGTCGCTGCTCCAGAAGTTAGCCGGGTCAGGGCCGGTCGGTCCCGGCAAAGTCCCCGCGAAAGCGCCTATCGTCCTTACGCCGTTATACGTTCCCGTTCTTAAGCTTAGCAGTACATTGGCCCCGTCCTGGAAGCTTAGGTTAAACGTATTCTGCGCGGTCGTAACCGCCGGAACCTTCCAGTCCAAATGAGCATATACCTTACTGCCGGCAACGGCGTAAGGCAAATCCCCCTTGCCACCGCGGTTGCCTGAACCGGAAGCGTCGAATCTGAAGTAATGATTGATTCGCGGTACGTCTTCCCTGGCTAGCGAATGGTACGTACCTCCTGCGAATATCCATAGCGGAGCTGCATCGTCGCCGGCGAAGTTACTTCCGAACTCCTGCGCGTACCCTTCCGCCAATAGAGCGGAGAAGTCCGGCGTCGGTTCGGCGATCGCCGGGACGTAAGTAACTTGGATCGGCACGCTGCTCGCAATGGAACCGTCCATATTAGACACAGCCGTAAGAGTCGCTGCACCTTCGCCGACAGCGGTAACGGTTACGCTATGATCGGCGCCAACGTCAATAGCTGCAATGCTCTCGTCGCTGATCGACCACGTGAACGTTCGATCGGTTGCATTGATAGGCAATACAACCGCGCTGAACGTCGCTGAATGCTTGTCCTCCAGCGAACCTTCCCCGTATTCCAAATTAGCAGAGGCTGAAGATAGAATGATCTCGCTTGGGCTTATGATCGGTTTGACCCCGCCAGACGCGGCTGCCTCGATGAGGATATTGTCCACGCGCATTCCATAGGTGCCTTCATCCCAATCAACGCCTTCAACCGCATTAAACCTCGCCCAGTTCTGCCCGCTTGCCCGGCTTGCGCCAATGCTCAAGCTTGTCAGCTTATCGGAGCCAATGGCGATCGGCTGCGGCGAGGCGTATACGAGCGAACCGCCGTCAGATAAGCGAATGGATGCCGCTTGAGACAGAAGATCAACGTTTATGGTTGCCTCTAGCTTCGTCAGCCGCGGCACGCCTGTTAGCGCAGGAATAGAAGGTCCAATGGCCGGAGCGTTATTCGCAGTCATATTGCCGCTGTAATAGGAGAGGTTCGCCGGCGAGTTCGCGTTCGTTCCGCCTCCTGCAGCTCTGAGCGTTAAGACTTGGTCCGCTCCATCGTTAAGGCGGACATCGAGCGAGTTGGCGCTAGGACGGGTAATGTCAACCCACCAATCGAACGTTACCTCGACCTGATCTTTGCCGGTAAGGTCATACTCGCCGCTATCCAGCGGAAGAGTCCACCAGAAGCTGGCTTGTCTAGCGGTGTTCGAATCGGTATCGGTCGGAGGTTGAACTCGAAGCACCGTGTTGGAGTCGTACATCGCCGTCGTAACCGAACCTGGACCAGAGGTAGCCGGGGCGCCGATTACCGTCCCTACAAGCTCTCCGTCTTCGAAATCCAACAAGTCGCCTACTTGCGTCATAGCGAAAGATGCGGTACCTCCGTCTTCTTCCGCGCCGACAACCACCGAGGGTACAAGCATAGATGCCATTGAAACGATGAGAAGCAGAGACATGATCTTCTTGTGTCTTCTCTTCATTACCTTCACTCCTCGCAGCCTTAGAGTTCCAGCCCCCGTCGCAGATTGTGCCATTGTTCGGTCCCCCTGTGTTCAACCCGCTCCAAATAGACAATTGAAGCGCTTCCACAATGACATGATCCCACCTCGTTTCTTCGGGATATAATTGGGCCGAATGCAGCTGTTCGAGCAGGAGCAAGGATGTGACTGGATTATATGCCACCGCCGACTTAACCGTAAATCATGGCTATTGATTGCCACTGTCATTTTTGATTTTCGGCCGACGATAACGGTCAGAGCAATAAAGTCTTAATCGGACTACAAAAAGCAAAGACCCCCTGCTAGGCAGGAGGTCTCCGTATATTCATCGTCTTATCCAGTTAATACCACGCATTTACGAGCCACCCGCTTGCCTGCGTCGGCATCGCCATGAACATCGTGGACTGATACATCGCGTATTGCTGCACCTGGCGAGCCTTCGCGTTCATTAGACTGCTGGCCGGGATTTCATTGTATCTGGCCGCTGCCGACGATAGACGGTCGGCTAAGCCATAGCTGCCGCTAATCGCTTTCGAGGTTTGCTCGAAATTCGAGCTTAGGCTCTTCTTGAATTGTTCATCATCCAGCTTGAGCGTACCGTCGCCGTTACGGTGAATGCCGATTCGCTCATACGTAGATGAATCGACTATCGATTCCATGCTTTTGCGGACGGATGAATTCATGACTCCGCCGGCTTCTTTCAAGCGAGCATGCATCGTGTTGTAACCCGACACCAGGTCTTTGACTTGGGAGAGGATCCGATCTTCGTCCGGCTTGATTCGAACGGTCACGGCCTCCGAAGATGCGGCAGCGAGCGTTGCCGTTACTTTGCCCTTCTCCAGCTCGATCGTGTTCGATTGCGAAGTCTGAGTCGCGCCGCCGTTCACGCTGTAGGACGCATCGGACGCTTGTTCCGTAGCTTGCTGCACGCCTGTAGCGGACATCGCGTTGCCGGTAACGTCTTCAACCTCGAAAGCCTGACCTGTACCCGTCTTGTCGCTGCTTAATTCAAGCTTCTTCTTGCCGGTTTGCTCATCCGTTACGATGCTGGCGGTTACGCCCGTCTTCGCGGCGTTAACCGCATCCTTCAGCTTGGTCAAAGCTTGATCGTTCGTATCGTTATCGGAGATCACGGCCGATATCTTCGTCGTCTTGCCGCCTATCGTAAGGTTGAACTGATTAGCGCCCTTGCTTACGACGGAGGGATCTGTCTTGGACAAGAACGCTCCGCTGTTCTTCTGAGAAGTCGCGATCGCATGCACTTTAACGTCGTACGCCTTGTTCGCGGCTCCGGCCGATGCGGCCGCAGTCACCTTCTTGCTATCCGAGGATTCAGCCGTCCGTGCTTGGAAAGCGGATTGATCCTTCTGCAGCAATTGTTGCGCGGAGGCTTGCAGCTTCTGAGCGGATTTCAAGAAGTTCGCGATCCCGGTTGCCGCGGTCTTGATATATTGCTCATAAGGCTTGCTCTTCGAAACGAAATACGAGAACATCGACGAGTTCGAACCGAGATAAAGAGAAGACGGGAAACTAGCGGAAGTCGTTCTGCTCACCGGATTCATCCAGTTAGTCGAGTTCAACGGGTTCATCGATATCGTCATCTGTCTTCACCTCCTCTACTCACCTTAGTAATGTATATTTGCTCGATCGAACGAACTCGCGATGGGCATCTTGAATCGCGTTCGTGCGCATCAGCAGCTCCTCTGATCGGCCATGCTTCACTTGCCCGGCGATCTGCATCAGCATGTACGTGCTGTAACGGTTTGCTTCCGCTTTGCTGCGGCTGAACTGCAACGTGTCCTCATAAGCCCGTCGTTCCATCGAGATTCTCATAGCTTGATCATATAGATTGGGATCATGACGCTGTAAATAATCCATTTCGTCGGTGCGCAGCTTCTTGCCCTGCATGAGTATGCTCCGAATCGATGCCACGCGCGACTGATCGATCGCCGCATTCATGTTCTTGCATGGCTGCATCATTCTCAGATAATGACTGGCCGACTGCATGGATTTTACATACATAACATGATCCCCCTTACCCTATATATCGGAATCGGCGAGTTTATGATTAACAATTATTGCCTTCGAAGCCTATATTAACATAGCAGGTAGGCCTAAGAGTTCAAAGATTTCTTAACCTTCAGGATTTGACGAAATCAGCGTGATAAACTACATATACATTTTCAGGATACAAGATAGATGTCGAGAAAGGGATGGTGTTGTGATCATATCGCGTTCAAGTAGATTCATTGCTTGGTTGTTCTTACTGATCGTAGGACTTCTCCTGGCTCCGAATGTCGGGAATGCCGCCGAGCCGCAAACCTCGCAGGAAAAGTTCGACGCATTAGTAGAGGCGGGAATTTTCGATGGTTTTCCGGACGGTCAAGCTCATTTAGATGAAAATATGACTCGTGCGCAAGCCGCTAAAATCGTGTCATTAGTCCTTGGTCTGAAGGAGAATAGCGATCTAGCGCATAAGACTTACAAAGATCTAAAGGATGCCGAATGGGCTGCAGGCTTCATCGGCGCCGCTACGGAAGCGGGCATTGTGCATGGACACGGTAACGGTATCTTCGATCCCAATTCCGATGTTACCATTGAGCAATTAGCGAAAATCATGGTAGAGACGTTGGATCTTGACGTAGACACGAGCGCAACGGTTGAAGGAGCGTCCGATTGGGCGCAGGCCTACGTTGCGGCGGCCTTAGCAGCCGGGTTAATACCGGAACAGACCGATTATACGAAGCCTGCTGGGCGAGAGATCCTTGTAACAGCAAGCTACCAGGCTCAGGAAACGATACAGACGAAAAAGGATGCAGAGAAGAACAAGGACGAGGAGAACAAAGAAGAAGAGCAGGACAAGGAGGAAGAGAAGAAGGAGGAACCGGTATATGTCCCCCCGGTCATATACAATCCTCTCTCTATCTCTGAGATCAGACAAGTGGATGTTAACGAGTTCACCGTAACGTTCAATCAGTCCTTCAATCCGGCGAACATTCGAGTATCCATCTCCAAGGATGGCAACCCAGTAGTCGCTGAGGCTATCTCGACCGGGAATAACCAATATCGCGTACTCTTGGGCGGGAACGTGCTGGACGGACAATATGTCGTGAGCGCTAGCTACGCCGATTCTTCTACGTTATTCAGTTCGGCTAGCGTGACTGGATCAGCCGAGAGACTTACCAAGATCGAATTTGTCCAAGCTAGCGATACCGTTGCCCAATCGAGCCAGACCGGAATTCAGATCCGAGCGTTTAATCAGTTCGGCAACCCGATGCAGGCGACTCCTCAGTTAGAAGCGGCGAGTACGGTTTCGGCTGCTATAGATACCAAGCATATGGCCGTTATCCTGGATACTTCGTCCCAAATCTCTCAAAGCATCGTAGCGGTTAGCGTATGGGAGACTTCGAGTCATATAACAGCCACTAAAAATTTCAAAGTCGGGGACGCGGCAGCTGCCACGGGTGCTACATTCAAAGGTTCGCTCCGGGACAGCAGCGGGAATGAAGCGTCGGAAGCCGTCTGGGGCAATACTTATCATGTGAACTTCGACGTGTATGACCAATACGGCAACTTGATGCTCGTCACTTCCGCGAGCCCGAGTCTGCTCCATACGCCGAATTCCGAGTTCGTCTCCGTCGGATCGTCCGTTGATGCGTCCGCAAGCGAACCGGGTACGTTCTCGATTCCCGTTACGTTAACGATGCCCATTACCGAACAAGCTCAAAGCTACACCTTGCAGCTTACGGTTGGCGGAGCTTCCGTTCAATTGACCTTTACGGCCGAAGACACGCAGGCGATTCAAGCAGTCTGGTTGAACTCGATCAATGACTACTATAGTAACGGCTCAGGCAGCGCGCCTGATGCGAATGCATTCTTAGGTGCAGGAATTACCGGGGTCACGGCATCGAACTTAGCAGCGGTCCAAGCTGCATTAGTTACCGATGGACAAGCCCCTTGGACGACTACTGAGCTTCAGGCGATTGTGGATTCGATTGCTAGCGGCGATTCGGAGCAAGCGGCGCTGGATTTGATCAATGCCGCCATGGTTTCGGGAGATTGGAGCGGTGTCGATGAGACGACTTTCGCCGCTGCTGGAATCATCGGTGTAGACAACATCAACGTATGGGGCATCCAAGGTAATTTGCAAGACGATTACGCTGCAACACCAGGTCCAAGAACCAAGGCTGATATTCAAAGGTTCGTTAACGAAGAGATTTATATCAACAAAATCAATAATTATTTTGTTTATCTATCCGACGAAGACCTTGTAGTGGAGGATTTTGAACTTGCCGGCCTCACTGGCGTTACAGAATCGAACCTATCCGATCTCATCATGTTCCTTCGTACGAAATACATCGGAGGCGGCGGCGGTGGCTATGGCGGCGGAGACCCATGGGGCGGCGGTGGCTCCGGCGGCGGCACATTAACCTCTGGATCTTCTAAAGCTGAAGTCCAGGCAGCCATCGATGAATTCTTGGCATTATAGGAATTGCAAAAACAGCGGCGAAAGGGAGTTCATTCCCTTCGCCGCTGTTTTCATGCTTACGGTTAAATCGAGCTGCCGGCAACCAATTTATAGCCGGTCCCTCGGACCGTGACGATTCTCTCCGGATTGCCGGGATCAACCTCGATCTTCTTGCGCAGATTGCTGATATGAACGGTGACCGTTCTCGTATCCTCCAGGCTGTCCATTCCCCAGATGACCTGGAACAACGCATCGAGGCTGACTGCACGATTCACGTGTTGTGCCATGAAGGACAGTAGACTGAACTCTTTCTTGGATAAAAAGACGGTTTGACTGCCCAAGATGACAGACTGAGCATAGTAATCGAGCGTCATGCCCGGCAGCTCCAGCAGTTGTTCCTTTCTGCCCATCGATACTCTGCGAAGATGAGCTTTGATCTTAGCCATGAGTACACCGGGACTGAACGGCTTGGTTACATAATCGTCGCCCCCATAGGATAAGGCGTTGATTTTCACTTCGTCTTCCTCGCGGCTGCTCAGAAACACGATCGGCGCATTCGTGTAGTTGCGTGCGTTTATGCACCAATCGATGCCGTTCTCGTTCGCCAGCAATACGTCCAGTACGATCAAATCCGGTTCGAATGACGCAAGCAGCTTCATCGCCTCCGCACCGTTATGACTGTAGGAGGATTTGAACCCTTCCTTATCGCAATAAGCTTGAACGATTTCGCATATATGGGGATCATCGTCGACGATCATGATTTTGTGCGTGTCTAGCACACGATCACCTTCCTTCGCTGCCTTACCATTATGTATCCTATATTATCATGGCAGTTAGAGCTCTATATGAATTGTAAAGGAATCTTTAAGTTCCTTCGCCATACACGGGAAGCGACAAGTAGAAGATGGAACCCGTCTCGCCGTCGCTATCCGCTCGAACCGTCCCTCCATGCGCTTGTACGATTTCCCTGCAGATGGCCAGACCGAGGCCGCTGCCCGCGATTCCCTTATCCATGCCCGGTCTATCGTATCTATAATTGCGATTGAAAATTTGCTCTAGCTGGTCCGGTGGAATCCCCATGCCCGAGTCTTGCACGCTGATGATCGCATAGCGGGTCGAATCCACCTCACCCTCGGTCAGCCCCATACGCACGAATCCTCCGCTTGAGGTAAACTTCATCGCGTTCGAGACAAGGTTGAACAGCGCTTGCTCTAATCTTTGCGTATCTATCTCGACAATCGGACCGTCAGGTCGCCCCACTTGGCCGACATCTATAATAAAATCCAACCCTGCGTCGCGTACAACCAGTTCATATTGCTCATAGAACTGGCGCAGGAAGCGTTCCGCATGAACCGGCTCCATTCGGTAAGAGACTTGTCCCGTCTCTAAATGCGACAGGAAGGACAGCTCCTCGATCATGCGGTTAACCCTGATCGTGTTATCCCGAATGTATTTCAAGTACTGCTCGTTTCTTTCCGGCTTGACCATATCCTGGACGGCTTCTACATAACCAAGCATGCTGGACAGCGGCATTCGCAGATCATGCGTGATATAGGCAAGAAGCTTCTTCCGCCCTTGCTCGGATTGAAGCAACCGGTCATAGGAAGTACGAAGATCATCATGGGCAGCGGATAAGGCATGCGTGCGCTCCTGTACGATCAGCTCCAAATTCATATTCATCTCGGTTAGCTTGTTGTTAGCGCCCTGCAGTTCGCGCGCGATCCTCTCCTCGTTCGTTGCGGCTCTCGTAAATCTTGAAGACAGCAGGACCATCTGCGCGATCGTAAACACCAACAGACCAAGCGGTGACGTATTGGCGATAGGCGACAGCTCGCTATAATATAAAAAATCATTGATGACGGCAACTAAAACGACAACCGACACCAGCAGGAAGAGAACCGCTCCCTCCTTACCCCGCATAGCCGAATGGATGAGTCCTACCATCAGATAGACCATATGGGTAACAACCATTATGCCGATCGCCAGTAACCATTTGGTAAAGAAAATAGCAGGGGGCGTCACGACAACGATACAGAAAACGCCGGTTACGATCCTCGTGAAATAATGAAACCAACGCGACACGTAATTCGGAAAAACGCTATCGAAGTACTTCGTTATGATATACCCGCCGCTGCAAAGAATGAGGTATTCGATCTTGACCTGCAATCCCCATGGGAACGACGGCCACACTTGCGTGATCAGATACTCGCCCACCATCATGGATCGGATGCCGAACATCAAAGTGAACAGACCGAAGTACAGCGGCGCCCTGTCTTTGCGTCGCAGGAAGAACAATAGCAAGTGATATAGACCGATCACTAGCAGGCTTGCCGTGACGAACATCTCGGCGGCAATATTCAGGTTGGTCCTGACTGCTAACGCATCGCTGCCGCCCAGTTCTAACGCTTTGGTGATGCCGCCTCTATGATGGTGGAAGTTAGCCACTTGCATGACCAGCTCTACCGTGTCGCTCTCCGGCTGGAAGAACACCAGCTTCGTTACAAGCTTCGGCGTCACGCTGCCCTTGTCCCGTCCAACCTCGCCGACTTCTGACAACAGCTCGCCATTCACCCATAATTTATACGAATGAAAGACGGTAGGCAGCCGCAGCGCAAGCCGCTCGTTCCGATCCTGCTCGCTAAGCTTTATAACTAATCGGTAGGTTGCGAATCCCGTACCCTCTAGCTGCTTGCCATCGAACCGATAGTCTAGCCAAGAGCTCGGTACGCTGATCATGCGGTCGAGATGGCCGTCCATCGCCATTCTCACCCGAATGTCCTCAGGCGATAGCAGCTCATGCCAGTAGAACGCCCAATCCCCTTGTAAGGGTATAGGATGCTTACTGATATGAACCTGCGTTAAATCCAGCACGCCGTCACGGCTTTCGATCTTAGGGGATTGCGGCGCAGAGACGACTGCATAGCTAGCAATCAAACCAATTACAATGGCGATAACGATATTCAGCAGGATCGAACGAGAACCGAATCGGTAATATCCCCTCATGTTGTACGTACCCCAGTCTATATTTTTCGAGAAAATCGATAGGTTCTGATAATATCGTTATCGGCAGATTGGCCCGAAAATGTTCGCAAAAAAAGACTAACCGGAGGCGCGGTTAGCCAGGTTATACGAATTTGTCACAAGTTCCTCGAAATCTCAATCTCTAGCGTACTCGCGATACTCCTGCGGTGTCATGCCCATCGCTTTCTTGAAAAAACGGGTGAAGGAGTGAGGCGACTCGTACCCGACCCGGACGCCAACCTCCTGAACGCGAAGCTCCTCCTCGGCAAGCAGCGATTTCGCCCTGCGAATTCTTGCCTCCTCGATGTAATCGGACAAGTTCTGCCCTCTTCTCTGCTTAAACAACCGGGACAGATAGACCGGATTGAAGTGAAACTGGGCCGCTAGCCGAACCATAGATAGATCATCCGCAAGATGCGCCTCAATATATTCGCATATCTCTTGAATGACCCCCTCTGCCCTGCTGTTCTCGCCCGTACGTCTTAAGGCGAACAGCTGCTCCGCCGTGCGAGAGAGATAGTCGAATGCGTCTTGCCAGGAGGCGTGAGCCTCGAAGCTCATGAGCTCGGCGGCGGACAACTGCTCGCCGAGCTGCCTTCGGTTCATATAGGAAAGCAGGATCAGCCCGACGGAATAATAGACCTCGATGACCTGGGAGGTTTCAGGCGGCGGGTTAACCAGCAACGCGTCGGATGACTCGCGAAGCAGCTGGATGAACTCCTCGCCTCGGCCTGTCTCCAGCAATCCAGCTAGCGGTTCCAGCTTCTCGATGCTCAGCCGATCATGCGACTGGGATGACTTATCGAGCGGACCGAGCTGAACGGTCATCACCATGCTCGTGCCGTCGCCGACTCGATGATGCTGCAGCTGCCGAAGCCTGTCGTAAGCGCCTGGCAGCATCTCCCATGCGATCGGCGTACTGCAAACCGTGAAGGATGTCTCCAGGCCAAGAGATTTCGTGCAGGCTTCTTGGAGCAGCTCCAGCGTTCCCTCGAGGAACCGGGTGACTCCGCCGGAAGCGCCGCCTTCGAAGGAGGTCTGCTCATCGGCTGGCTGCACCATCCAGAGCAAGTCGCCGAACCGGTCAATGACGCCGACGCAGCTCGTTCTGTCTCGCAGATAAGCATCGCCGAGCAGCTTAACCGCGAGGGCCGATTCCTGTCGGCCGACGTAAGAGCTGCCGGAATCCGAATACATAACGCTTCCTAAGACGACCATGATCGGCTGATTCGGGCGAAGCGGAACATTCAGCTTGCGGAAGTCTTCTTCCCGGTTCTCCGGCATGCCGCTTCCGATCCCGAGCATTAAGTGGCGGAAATAATCGCCATGCGCCAACGTCTCGAGCGTATTACGCTGCTGCATCGCCTGCTGCAGCAGCTTATCCGTCTGAAGCTCTTCATCCAGCTCGCGAAGCGTCTCTTCCAATACGCCAATGAGCTTGGAATAACCCTCCGTCTTCAGAATATAACGGACGCCCCACACTTGAATCGCTTGATATACAGGATCGAAGTCGTGATAACCGGTCATGAAGATGACGCGGCAACGGGGCCAATCTCGGCGTATGATGTCGAGCAGCTCGAGACCGTTGATCTCCGGCATCCGAATGTCGGACACCACGATGTCGATGCGAGTATCGTTCAACCATTCGACAGCCTCGGCCCCCGAATAGGCCTTGCAGATTTCGAGCCCCGGAATCGCGAGCTTACCCAATATCTCCGCAACGCCGTCCGTAATAATGGCCTCGTCATCCACGATCAGCAATCGGCGCATGTGTCGTATCCTCCTTCCACGGTATACGAATCGTCACTTTCAGTCCGCCCATCTCTCCGCGCGCTACGCTAAGTCCGCTACCCTCTCCGCACGCGATCGTGAGACGCCGATGAATATTAACGATCCCGGTCGTCTCCATCGTCTCCTCCGGCCGGGAGAGTTGATCCGTAAGCCGTGCCAGCACTTCATCCGTCAGGCTATCGCCATTGTCCTCCACCACAACGAACACGCTCGTATCGCCCTGCTCGAACCGTATATCGATGATGCCGTTCCTCGCCTTCTTCTCCAAGCTATGCTCGAACGCATTCTCGATAATCGGCTGTACGATCAGACGCGGAACCTGCAAGCGCTCATAGGCGGCCGGCAACGGATCGAAGCGAACGGCAACTCGCTTATAGAATCTCAGCTCCTGAATATCCGCGTAGGTTCGGGCATGCTGGATCTCCTGTTTCAACGTTACGAAATCCGAAGCATTGCGGGTCACGAACTGGAAGTACTCCCCTAGCAGGGTCGTGAACATCTCGATGCGCTCGGTATCTCCGGTTCTAGCCATCGTGTTCATAATAAAGAAGCTATTGTATAGAAAATGCGGGTTGATCTGCGATTGCAGGTGCTTCAATTCCGCTCGCTGAGCGAGCAGCTTCTGCTTCCATGCTTGATCGATCAACGTGCGAAGATTGACCACCATCTGATTGAAGCGCGTGTAGATATAACGGAATTCGTCATTCGCGTCATGAGCGATCGCTTGTTCAAGATCGCCGCTTTCCAATCTTCGGAAGCCTTTGACCAGCTTGATCAAGGGCTTATGAATGAACTTGTACGTCGACAGGGCATAGACGACCATAATGACCAGCGTGCCGATTCCGAAGAGCCAAGCCCGAATATAGAACTTATCCAGCGGCTTGCTCACGATCTGCTCCGGTATGAACCGGTAGATAGACATATCCAATCGTTCGGAATAGGCATGGGACACCAGATAGCTCTGCTCTCCTACGCTGATCGTATCCGAGGTGCCGCTTGCGATCTGATCGAGGCTCCGCTGCGTCTCGGATTCAAGGGCGTGAATCGACCCGCTGCCGATGAATAAGCCCGAATGACCCATTCGCATAACGGTGCCGCTCTCCGGGTAGAGGTTGAACTGCTGCAGAGCCTCGCGCAGCTTGGTCATGTTCAGCTCGATCTCAATGATGAACAGCGGC
>Ga0065721_10004336_pt1 | contig 32366 bp, 27 predicted proteins | sample Mesricmetagenome_FD_59108 | JGI IMG/M metagenome (GOLD analysis project Ga0065721, IMG submission 59108) | Mesophilic microbial community from rice straw/compost enrichment Sample: eDNA_1 v2 (version 2) | ecosystem: Engineered > Solid waste > Grass > Composting > Bioreactor | place: USA: Davis...
TCGCCGGCGTCGTCGCCCTCGGCCATCACGCGGATCACGGGTTCGGTGCCCGAGGCGCGGATAACGAGGCGGCCGCGGCCGTCGAGCGCGCCCTCCCCCTCCAAGATCGCCGCCTGGACCTGTGCGTCCTCGAGCGGTTTGCCGCCCTTGAAGCGCACATTCTTCAAAAGCTGGGGTACCGGGTCGAACTGGTGGAGGAGTTCGCTCGCGGGCTTGCCCGAGGTCACGAGCTCAGCGAGAACCTGGAGCCCGGCGAGCGTCCCGTCCCCGGTGGTTGCGTGGTCTGAGAGGATCATATGTCCCGATTGCTCACCGCCCACATTGAAGCCCCCGCTTTTCATGCGTTCAAGCACATAGCGGTCGCCGACCTTGGTGCGCTCGAGCCGCAGCCCCTCACTCTCTAAAAAGCGCTCAAGGCCAAGGTTCGACATTACCGTCGCGACGACCCCGCCGCCCTTCAGCCGACCCTGCCTTGCCCAGCTCGCCCCGATGAGACCCATGATCTGGTCCCCGTCAACGATCGCGCCCATTTCGTCGACAATGATCAGCCGGTCGGCATCGCCGTCGAGCGCGATCCCGATATGGGCGCCGCTCGCAACGACGGTCTCCTGCAAAAGCCCAGGCGCCGTCGAGCCGCAGCGGTCGTTGATATTCACGCCATTGGGTTCAACCCCGATCGCCACCACGTCGGCGCCCAGTTCCCAGAACACCGTCGGCGCGCTGTTATAGGCCGCGCCATTGGCGCAATCGAGGACGATCTTCAATCCGTCGAGGCGGGCCGATTCAGGCAGGCTCTGCTTGACGGCGTGGATGTAACGGCCGCGCGCGTCCTCGATCCGCTTCGCCCGGCCAATCTGCGCAGATGCGGCGAGTTTCGGCTGCTCGGCGAGCAGAAGCTCGATTTGTGCCTCGTCCTCGTCCGACAGCTTGTAGCCGTCGGGGCCAAACAATTTGATCCCATTGTCGTGAAAGGGATTGTGGCTCGCCGAGATCACCACGCCAAGATCGGCGCGCATCGAATGCGTCAGCATCGCGACCGCCGGAGTCGGCATCGGACCAACCTGGACCACGTCCATGCCCACGCTTGTAAAGCCCGCGACGAGCGCATTTTCGAGCATGTAGCCCGACAGGCGTGTATCCTTGCCGATCACGACGCGATGCTTGTGCGTTCCGCGCAGGAAGTGGGCACCGGCCGCCATGCCCACGCGCATCGCCACCTCGGCCGTCATCGGAATCGCGTTCGTCATCCCGCGGATACCGTCGGTTCCGAAAAACTTGCGCATGCCACCTCTGCTACTTAAGCCGAACAACCGGACAAGAGCTTGCCCCGGAGCCTCCGGGATGGCCCTAGGTCACCCATTTTTGCTTGGCAAGAAGGCCAGCAACTGCCCGAGGAATTTGAACGTGAAATCCGCATGGGTCATCCTCTCGGCTCTCGTGGTCGGAATGTTGCTCGGCGTGGGGGCGGAAAGCCTGTCCCCTGGCGGGGCGAGCGCCTCGCTGCGCATCATCGAGCCGGTCGGCCTTCTCTGGCTCAACGCGCTCAAGATGACGATCGTCCCCCTGATTGTTGCCCTGCTTGTTACCGGAATCACCGCGACCGCCGACGCCGCGCGCGCAGGCACGCTGGCCGCACGGGCGGTTGCGACCTTCATCGTCGCGATTGTCATCGCAGGCTTCATGTCGCTCGTGCTCACCCCGCTGCTTCTTCGGGTCTTTCCGCTGTCAGCGAACGCAGCCGAGGCGCTACGCCGCGGACTGGGAGGGGCGCTCGAGGCGCCGCCATCGCCGACCTTTGCCGACTATCTGCTCAGCCTCGTACCCACCAATCCGATCGCCGCGGCGGCGGAAACGGCGGTACTGCCTCTCATTGTCTTCACCACCATCTTCGCCTTCGCGATCACCCGCATCGAACCGGAACAGCGTGCGGGCCTTTCGAACCTGTTCAAGGCATTAGGCAATACAATGCTGGTCGTGATCGGCTGGGTTCTTGCGCTTGCACCGATCGGGGTTTTTGCGCTTGGCTACGCGCTTGCCGTCAAGGCCGGATTTGCGGCGTTCGGCGGGCTCCTCCACTATGTGCTCATCGTCTCGGCTATTGGCGTCGCCTGCCTGATCCTCGGCCTCATCCTCGCCTGGCTGGTCGCAGGCGTCGCGCCGCCTCGCTTCATCCGCGCGATGATCCCGGCCTTTGCGGTCGCGGTCAGCACGCAAAGCTCGCTCGCAAGCCTGCCTCCCATGCTCAAAGCCTCCGAAACGCTGGGGGTCGATCCCAAGAAGGCCGACATCGTCCTGCCGCTCGCGGTCGCGCTTTTCCGCTTCACGAGCACGGCGATGAATCTTGCCGTGGTCATTTACATTGCCTGGTTGTTCGGGATCGGGCTGACGCCATGGACAATGGCAATCGGCCTTGCAGTCGCAGTCGCTGCCGCGCTGAGCGCGGTCAGCCTCCCGGGGTCGATCAGCTTTGTGACGTCGATCGCGCCGATAGCGGTGTCAATGGGTGTTCCCGTCGCCCCGCTCGGCCTGCTGGTTGCGGTCGAGACTTTCCCTGATATCTGGCGTACGCTCGGGAATGTCGTCGCCGATGTCGCCGCCACCAAATATGCCGCTGACGCAGTCGCGGACGAACGGGCAGGAGAAGCGCCATGAAATATCGCACGCTTGGTCAGGGACTTCAGGTTTCTGCGATCGGCATCGGCTGCATGCCGATGGTCAAGGGGGGCAATATCCTGTATGGCGAGGCCGCCGACATGGACGAGGCAACGCGCACCATCCACCGCGCGATCGACCTTGGCGTCACCTTCTTCGATACCGCCGAAATCTATGGCCCCTTCGCGAACGAGGAACTGCTCGGGGAGGCGATCCGGGGCAAGCGCAACGGCCTCGTGATCGCGACCAAGTTCGGCTTCGGACTTGATGGCAATAAGATCGTCGGGGTCGACGGTTCGCCCGCCAACGCCCGCCGCGCATGCGAGGGTTCGCTCCAGCGGCTCGGTATCGATGTGATTGATCTCTTCTACCAGCACCGCGTCGATCCTTCAGTTCCGATCGAAGAAACGGTCGGAGGCATGATGGAACTCGTCAAGGAGGGGAAGGTCCGCCACATTGGGCTCTCCGAAGCCGGCCCCGACACGTTGCGCCGCGCCGCCGCGGCAGCGCCTATCACCGCGCTGCAGAGCGAATATTCAATCTGGGAACGCGGCGTGGAAGAAGAAATCCTCGGCATATGCCGCGAAAGCAATATCGGCTTCATTCCCTATTCGCCGCTCGGCCGCGGCTTCCTCGCCGGCACAATCCGCAGCCGCGACGAGCTTGCCGAGAATGACTGGCGGCGCAACGATCCGCGCTACTCGGAAGAAAATCTGCCCGCCAACCTTGCGATCGTCGATGCCATCGCCGGCGTCGCGGCAAAGCACGGCATCTCGAACGCGCAGGTCGCGCTCGCCTGGCTGCTCGCGCAGGGCGACACCATCGTCCCTATCCCGGGCACCAAGCGCCGCGCTACGATGGAAAACAGCGTCGCTGCCGCCGACGTCACCCTGACCGCCGAAGACCTTGCCGCAATCGAAGCGGCCGCTCCGATGGGCGGCACCAGCGGTCCTCGCTATGGCGAGCAGGGTATGCGGATGGTGCGGCTGTAGGGCTTTCGAGAAGGGTACGGATTTCAGCCGACTGCGGACCGTTCGCATCGCTCATTTTTGTCATTCTCGCGAAAGCGGGCACACCTTTGTTATAACTCGGTCGGTGCCCGGTTTGGGGTAGTCGTTCACGAAGTCGAGAATGCCCATGAGCGACCCGTGCAGCGCGTGGCATGAACCTCGCCACGCTTTGTCGCCGGGGTGCAGCACGATCTTGCCGATGAGTGATCGGATGTCGGCTGAGGCATCAAGCCGTGCTTTTGGGTTTTTGAGCGTTTCCATGAGCTTCGTGACCTTGCGCTCGTAGATTTCAACGATGCCGCGATGGACGTCTGGAACGATGGCGGGATTTTCGGCGAGCCGCGCGGTGATCTCCGCTTTCTCGCATTCGAGTTCGGCCATGCGCACTTTCATGCTCGGCTGATACAGCCCATCTTCGATCGATACCCATATGGCGCGCAGCCGTTACCGGGGCTTGTGACCAGGTCACCGGATAGGCTCCAGATCAACCCGCCAATCACCGTCTATCGCCGACATCGTTCCAACGTCTGCTCGCTATGAATCACTCAGCAAATCATTTGGGAATCCCAAAAAAACAACCTTCTGCCAAAATAGTGCTATTGGCCGATTTCAAGACCCAGCGCCTTCGCCACCCGCTCCCACGGTATCAGCTTGAAATTCTGATTCTCGGGAGGGGAAACATTGCGGCCGTCCTGCGCGACCATCAGGCCGTGGGGAAAGGCAGGCCCCGCCGCCGCGCTGGTGACGTCGAGGCCATCGGTTTCGGATACACCGTCGATCCCCGCCGCCATGTCGGCGCCGATGCGGAAAGAACCGACATAGGCATTGTCGCCTTCACGGCGGAACACCGCATAGCTGTCATTGCCCTGGCTCGAGACGACAAGATAGCCTTTTCCGTCGGCCATGGCATAGAGTCCGATCCCCTCCATATCGTCCTTGAGCGCCGGGTTGTCGGCGACTTTCGCCAGCATCGTGCGTGCAGGACCGCCGCGCGGTTCGGCGCCCTCGCGCCAGATGCCGACATCCTCTTCACCAGTATAAAGCATGCCGGTCTCGTCATCGGCGACACAGCCCTCGACCTGCGTTTCGAAAGGCAGGTCGCGCACAAGTTTCGCCCGCACCTTGCCGGCGGACGTCGCGACCAACTCCCACTGGCGCATCTTGCCGTCGCTCTGGTTGACGAAAACATAGGTCTTTTTCGTCTTCGCGCTGCGATACATGCAGAGGCCATAGGGATCCTTGAAGCCGGTGTCCTGCAACCCGTCGGCAACGTCGGTCAGCTTGCGCGTCGCGGGATCGAGAGCATAGATCGAGATACCCTTGGTCGTGCGATTGCTGGCCGTCACGAGCGTCACGTCGCGGCCGCCCAGACGGAAACCGCTTCGCAAATCGACGTTGTTCATGCGCCCGTCGGGAAGGAACTGAAGAACCTTTCCTTCCAAGTCATACACATAAAGTCCCGATTGTTTTTGCGTCCCGATCACGACGCTTTGCGCGGGATCGGCGGGATTGATCCAGATCGCCGGATCGTCTGCGGCATCGCCGCCGGTCTCCACCGGCACCGTCTCGACCGTCGGGCGTGCGAGCGGCATCGTCTCGGGCGCCGGCACCGCCGGCCGTTCGGGGAGTCCCGCCGCGGCGAGGACCGCCTGCCAACTCGCGATCTTGAAATTCGGTTCCTCGGGCGAATTGTCGTCGTCGGCGACCACCACGACCGGCCCCGCCACCGTGACGCTGCCGCCATCCTCGATCTGGTCGGCACCCGCCGCGAGCGCCACCGAGCCAAGATAGGCATAGCCATCGAGGGGATCGTAAATGTTCAGCCGATTGGCCGACGCATCCGAGACGAGCAGGCGGCCGTCCGCGGCAATACCGACACCCTTCGCTTCTTCGGTGATATGGCCGAGGCGGACGATATCGACGACCTCGGGCGCGATCTCGGCCTCGGGTTCGGCGGCGAAGCGCCATACCCCCACGGCTTCCTGCGAGAAATAGACCGAGCCGCGGTCGTCGGCGGCGCAATAGCCGATTTCCGATCCGAGCGACCAGCGCCGCGCAATCCGCGCGTTCATGGCGCCCGACGCTTCGGACGCCAATCCCCACTGCTCGATCTCTCCCTTGTCACCGACGAGGAAGAGATAAAGCGTATCGTCGCGATGACTGCGCGAAAAGCAGAGTCCCGCAATCGTCATCTCGGGCCTTGTCCCAGCCAGCGCCAGCGGCGTCGGCACGCCACCGGCCGTCACACGAAAGAGTTTGGGCGCATTATCCTTGCCATCGAGCGCGGCCAGCAACGGCCCCCCGCCCGGCGCGGCATCGGCACGCAGATCGAGCGCGCGAATATTGCCCACCTTGTGCGTCCCGAGGCGTTTCCCGGCCAGATCGAAGACATCGATTCCCGCGGATTCGGCACCCGCGAGAATCAACGAACGCGACGCATCGGCGGGGTCGGCGACGACCACGGCACCATCGGCGCCGGATCCTTCGGTCGCCTGCGTCTCGGCAGAGGCGGCAACGACCGGAACCGAAGCAACCTGCTGTGCCATGACACCTGCCGGAACAGCGGCCAGCCCCGCGGCGATTGCAAATAGACTCGTTTTCACGCACCCCTCCCTTTTCTCTTCCAGATCGCGATCGGGCGGATACCGATCGTCCGAACGACGGCCGCAAAAGCGGACCGCAACATCATTTCAGAATAATTTTTCTATCTTTTCTATAAAACAGAATGTATATTCATTCCATGCCAATGTCACCCCTTATTTCCGCCATGATCGCCGCCGCCGACGCCGCAGGCGAAGGTTTGATCGCCGATCGCGAGCGCATCGCCACGCTCACGATCCATAGCAAGGCCGGCGCCGCCGACATGTTCACCGAGGCCGATCTGAAGGCCGAGGCGACCGTCCGTGAACGGCTGATGGCCCATGCCCCCGCCTATGGCTTTCTCGGTGAGGAGGGCGGGCTGACGCCCGGCAGCGACACCGACCATGTGTGGGTGGTCGATCCGCTCGACGGTACGACCAACTTCCTGACAGGATCCCCACTTTTCGCGGTCAACATTGCGCTGGCGAAACAGGGCGAGGTCGTCGCGGGGGTCACCTATGTCCCCGCGATGGACGAACTGTTCTGGGCGGAGACCGGCAGCGGCGCATGGCTCGGCGAACGCCGCATCCATATCTCGGCACGCACGACGATCGAGGAAGCGGTGCTGGGCGTCGGCATTCCCTTTGCGACCAAGCCGAACCACGAACAATTTTATACCGAGATGGAGCGGCTGACCCCGCGTGTCACCGGCATCCGCCGCCTTGGGGCGGGCGCGATCGATATGGCCTGGGTCGCCTGCGGCCGCCACGATGCCTATTGGGAACAGAGCGTCAGCGCCTGGGACATGGCGGCCGGGGTCGTGATCGTGCGCGAGGCGGGCGGCGTCGTGACCGACACGCGCGGCAACGCGCTAGATCTGATGAACGGGACGGTGCTGGCATCGACGCCCGCGATTCACGAGGAAATGCTGGCGGCGCTGGCGCCCGCCCATGCCGCCTGAAGCCCAATCCAGCACCCTTCGCGATGCGACCGGCGGATTGCGTCGGTGACCCGCTCGACCGCGAGCGCATCTGCAAAGCTCATGGCGGCCGACGGCAAGCCTGCGGCCGCTTCCACGACGGCCTTGACCTCGATCGTCTTCAGGTCGTTGTAGCCGATCTGGTGTCCCGGCGCCGGACAGAAGGCGCCATAGTCGCCATGCTCCGGCCCCGCGCAGATCGTCGTGAAGCCATTGGTGCGCCCCGGTCCGGACCGATAGAGCCTGAGTTCGCTGAATCGCTCCTGTGTGAAAGCGATCGAGCCGCGCGTCCCGCTGACCTCGAACGCCAGCCCCATCTTGTGCCCGCTCGCGATCCAGCTCGCCGCGAGCGTCCCCGTCGCACCGTTAGCGAATTCGACCACGGCATCCATCTGATCGTCGACCGTCACTGCGCGGTCGGCGCCCCGCGCGTCGCGGCGCATCGGATAGGCGGTATGGAGCCGGCCCGACACGGCGGCGATATCGCCCACCAGATGCCGCGCCATCGCAATGATATGACTGCCGATGTCGGCGAGCGCGCCACCCGCTTGATCGGGCTCGCAGCGCCAGTTGAACGGCGCGTCGGCCGACGCCATGAAATCCTCGGCGTGGATGCCGCGAAAGGCGGTGACCTCGCCGATCTCGCCGCCCGCGATCAACTCGCGCGCGAGCACGATCATCGGATTATAGAGATAGGTGAAGCCGACCGCGGTCGGCAGCCCCGATGCCGCGGCGGCAGCGGTCATCGCTTCCGATTCGGCGATTGTCGTCGCGAGCGGCTTTTCGCAATAGACCGCCTTCCCCGCCTCAAGCGCGGCGATCGCGATCGGGGCGTGGAGCAGGTTCGGGGTGGCGATCGCGACCATGTCGATCGACGCATCGGCGATCGTCTCGCGCCAGTCGCCGCTCGCGCACGCGATGCCGAGCGACGCCGCGGCGGCGGTCGCCGTTCCGAGATCGCGGTCGGCGAGGATGGTGACGCGCGGGCTGCGCGGCAGGTCGAAGGTGCGGTCGGCGGCGGCAAAGGCGAGGGTGTGGGCGCGGCCCATGAAGCCGCTGCCGATCAGCGCGATATTCAGCGGCGCGCCGGTCATTCGCCCGCGACCTGGCGAAAACGTGCGCGCAGCCGCTCGACCGTCTTGCGCTTGACCGGCTGGCCGTCGCGCAGCTTGTACCAGCTGTTCTGGCTGATCCGGTAGGTCTCGAACAGACCTTCGCGGGTCGCGCACGGCAGATGCGCCTTCATCGCCTCGAATTCGTCGGGGGCGATGGTCACCATCTCGAAACGCATGTCTTACTCACCTCCATAATAGCTGCCGCCACGCTCGGCGCGCTCGCGGCGTTCCAATTCATCGGCGTCGATCGCCGCGCGCCAGCTCTGCCGGCCGTTGACGAGGTCGGCGGCGCGAAGGACGATCGGGTCGCCGGTCGCCGATGCCCCGACGACGTCGCGGATGCTGAGCTCGACGCGCGGTTCGGGGTCGAAGTGGAAATCGAGCAGCCCGAAATTGGCGCTGCGCACCCACGGCGCGCGCAGCCGCACTTCGGGATGCTGGTCGACGAATTTGGGGCTGAGATATTGGGCGAGCCCCGAACTCACCAGATCGTAGAAATCATAGCCGCCCTGGTCGGACCGCGGGATGCAATTCGCCTCGCCCTGATGGACATCGCCCGAGATGCCGAAGCAACCGGCGATTCCTTCGTCGCGTAGAAAATCGAGGATTTCGTCGCGTTCGTGAAGATAGGCGGCCCAGCTGTCGCCGCCCTGCTCGGCGCGCGACCAGCCGGTGCCCGAGGCGAGGATCTTGAACACCGCCTTCGACGCCTTGAGCTCGCGCTTCAGCCACGCCTTTTGCGCGGCGCCGAGCATCGTCTTGTCGGGGCCGTCGGGCGCCTTGGGCGGGTCGCGGTAATAGCGGCCGTCGAGCATGAAGATGTCGACGGGACCGAAGCTGTGGCGAAAGAAGATGCCGGGCGTATCGGGCAGCCCCGCGGCGGGATTCGCCCACCAGCGGTTGAACAAGCGGTGCGTCATGCCCTTCGCGGGGTTGCGGCGATCCGAATCATTATAGCCGAAATCATGGTCGTCCCAGATCGCGAGTTGCGGCACCGAACGCAGCAGCGGGACGAGGCTCGCGACGTTGCGCTGGCGCGTATACATCGCCGAAAAGGCGGTCTCGCTGTCGCTATCGGCATAGATATTGTCGCCGAGCCACAGGAACAGGTCGGGCTCCATCGCCGCGACCGCGTCGAACACCGGCTGGTCGGGATAGAGCTGGACGCGCGCGCATGAGCCGAAGGCGATGCGGATCGGGCGCGGTCGGTCGGGGGCGGTGCGGGTGCGGAAGGGCAGCGGCTGGTGCCGGTCGTCGATGCCGTCGGTCTTGATCCGGTAATAATAGGCGGTGTCGGGTTTCAGACCCTTTACCTCGACCGCGGTGCAGAGGTCGTTATCCTGCGTCGCGGCGACCGGGGCGGTGGTCTGCGCATCGGCGAAATCGCGCCGGGTCGCATATTCGACCGCGACGTCGAAGGCGCCGCTCGCGCGCGACCAGAGGGTGAAGCTCTCCGGCGTCGTCGCGCCGACCATCGGGCCGTCGAGCAGGCGCGGATAGCCGGTCGCGGCGGCGTAGAGCCGGCGCGGCAGCGCGGCGAGGAAGGCGAGGGCGGCGCCGCCGCGCAGGAGATTGCGTCGATCCATCATCCCGTCCTCAGTCGCGCAGCTTGGTGTTCCACAGCGCCGTCGCGAGCAAGGTCGCAAGCACCGAACAGCCGATCCAGAACCAGATTGCGGGCCCGAAATCATAGACGCGTACGCCGCCCACCATGTGCATATGGGCGTCGATCAGCGCCCCCGACACCTGTTCCTGCACCGCCGCGCCGATATAGCTGAACACGCCGACCAGGCCGAGTGCGGCGCCGGCGACGCGCTTCGGGCAGATATCGATCGCGAACAGCCCGCCAAGCGAAGTGACGAGGCCGGTCATGCCGAGCCCGAACAGGATCACCGCGATGAAGACGATGACCGGATTGTTGGGACCGAAGAACAGCAGAAGAAGCCCGACGAGTTCGATGACCCCGAAGAGCAGATTGGCGGGCGGACGGCGCGCGCCGAAGAATTTGTCCGAGACGAAGCCGAAGGCGACCGCGCCCGCAACCCCCGCCAGCGTGCTGGCGGTGAGCATCGCACCCGCTTCCGCCAGCGAATAGGCACGCGCCTCCTGCAAATAGAGGATTCCCCAGCTGTTGATCGCGTAGCGCGTCACATAGTTGGCCGCGCTCGCCAGCGCGAGAATCCAGACCGCCGGTATTTTCAGGATCGATAGCTGGGTGGCGAACACCCCGCGCTCAGGCACATCCTCCGCGGGCGGGGCATAATGGTCGTTCCGCCAGTCGGCGACGGTCGGCAAGCCGAGCGCGCGGGGCCGATCGGCCATCGCGTAATAGGCCGCGACGCCCGCGAGCACCGCCGCGACACCCGGACCCCAGAAACCCCACCGCCAGCCGCCGATCGCGACGAGCGCCGACACCACAGCAAAGGTCAATCCCTCGCCGATCGAATGCGCGGTCGACCAGATGCCGTAATAGCGCCCGCGCTCCCGGTTCGAAAACCAGCTGGCCAGCGCGACGACGCACGCCGGCGCGCCATAGCTCTGGAACCAGCCGTTGAGCCCCCAGATCAGCAGCGTCGCCCAGAACAGCGTCGAGAAACCCATCGCGATGTTGCAAAGCGCCGACAGGATCATCCCGGCCGCGAACAGTCGCTTCACATTGCTGTGGTCTGCGACGAAGCCGTTGATCAGCTTGCCGGCGGCGTAAGTATAAAACAGCGCCGAGCCGATCATGCCGAGTTCGAGTGGGGTGAAGATGCCTTGATCGATCAGCGGCTTCTTGACGATATTGATCGCGAGCCGACAAGTATAGCTGACGGCATAGGCAAGCGTGATCGCCATGATGATCCGCATCCGATAGCGCCGGAACGCGCCGTCGACGCCGTCGTCGGTTCTGACCGGCAGGTCCGGACCCGTCGCGAAATATCTGAGCATCGCCTCTCTCCCGCATCCGGCGCCACGTTGTTTCGAGTGTCCGGAGCATGATGCTATTTCATTTTATATAAGAATGGAAGATTTGTTTCGTTTTTACTCAGGAGGTGGGAATGAGAAAGGCGTTGTCCCCTTCGCCGCCATCGGGCCAGCGCTGGGTTACCGTCTTGACCTTCGTCCAGAAGCGCACGCCCTCCATCCCATATTGATTGGTGTCGCCGAAACCCGAGCGCTTCCAGCCGCCGAAGCTATGATAGGCGACCGGCACCGGGATCGGCACGTTGATGCCGATCATGCCGACATTGACGCGCTGCGCGAATTCGCACGCGGCGTGACCATTGCGCGTGAAAATCGACACGCCATTGCCATATTGGTGTGCGCTCGGCAGGCGCAAAGCGGTCTCGAAATCGGGGGCTCGGACGATCTGCAGCACGGGACCGAAGATTTCCTCGCGATAGGCGCGCATGGCAGTCGTGACGCGGTCGAACAGCGTTGGGCCGACGAAAAATCCGTGCTCATGTCCCTGCAGGACCAGACCGCGGCCGTCGACGACCAGTTCGGCGCCTTCATCGACCCCGGTCTGAATCCAGTCCTCGATACGCGCCTTGTGCGCGGCGTTGACGACCGGGCCATAATGCGCATCGGGATCGGTCGACACGCCGACCTTGAGCGCGGCCATCGCCGGGATCAGTCGCTCGCGAAGCGCGTCGGCGGTCGCGTCGCCGACCGGCACCACGACGGGCAGCGCCATGCAGCGCTCGCCCGCCGAGCCGAAGGCGGCGCCGCACAGATCGTGCACCACCTGGTCGAGGTCGGCGTCGGGCATGACGATGCCGTGATTCTTGGCGCCGCCCATCGCCTGCACGCGCTTGCCGGCAGCGGCACCGCGCCCATAGACATAGTGCGCGATGTCGGACGAGCCGACGAAGCTGACCGCGGAAATCGCGGGATGGTCGAGGATGGCATCGACCATTTCCTTGTCGCCGTGGACGACCTGGAGGATGCCCTCGGGCAGCCCCGCATCGAGCATCAATTCGGCGAGGCGCACCGGCACACTCGGATCGCGCTCGCTGGGCTTGAGGATGAAGGCATTGCCTGCCGCGATTGCCGGGCCGAACATCCACATCGGGATCATCGCGGGAAAGTTGAATGGCGTGATACCCGCGACCACGCCGAGGGGCTGACGCATGGCATAGACGTCGATTCCCGGTCCGGCACCCTGCGTATATTCGCCCTTCATCGCATGCGGGATGCCGCACGAAAATTCGATCACTTCCAGCCCGCGCAGGACGTCCCCCCGTGCGTCGGCGACAACCTTGCCATGCTCGCTCGCCAGCAGTTCCGCGAGATCCTGCAGGTTCGCCTCAAGCAGTTCGCGGAAACGGAACATGACGCGCGCGCGGCGCTGCGGATTGGTCGCCGCCCAGCCGGGCTGCGCCGCAGCGGCCGCCCGGACCGCGCGGTCGAGATCGGCGGCGGTGGAGAAGGCGACGCGCGCCTGGACCTGTCCGGTGCTCGGGTCGAACACGTCGCCGACGCGTCCGTTTTCAGGGCGCGCGGAACCGCCGCCGGCGGTATCGCCGGCGATGAAGGGATCAATCTGTCTCATCGCTCTTCCTTACTGGCGCACGATCCACTCGTGCGCGGGGTCGTTGCGGAACACCCAGTTGCGCCGGGGTCCCGCCATCACGTTCAGATAATAAAGGTCGTATCCGTGCGGCGCGCCGACCGGATGATAGCCGCGCGGCACCATCACGACATCGCCGTCCTCGACCGCCATCGTCTCGTCGATGTCGCGCCCGTCGGTATAGACCCGCTGGAACGCAAAACCCTGCGGTGGCGACAGGCGGTGGTAATATGTTTCCTCGAGGAAAGTCTCCTCGGGATAGGCGTCGCGGTCGTGCTTGTGCGGCGGGTAGCTCGACCAGTGGCCCCCGGGCGTGATCACCTCGACTACGAGCAGGCTCTCGGCGGCATCGGTATCGGACAGGATGTTCCGGACATGCCGCGTGTTCGTGCCCTGGCCGCGCACCTCGACCGCATCGGAGCGGATCAGCCGCACCGCGCCCGCCCCGGTTCCGGGCGCTGTGCAGATCGCGATTTCCGCATCGGACACGGCCTCGATTCTGTAGCGATGGCCCGCGGGCACATAGACCGAGGTCGCCGTGCCGTCGAACACCGTCTGGCGACCGCCGATATTCTCGAAGCTCTCGCCTCCCGCCATGATCGAGACGGTTCCCGTAAGCACAACCACACACGCCTCGCGGCCGTTTTCGACACGATTGTAGCTTGCCCCCGCCGCAAGGTGGATCACACGAAAGCCGACATATTTCCAACCCGCGCTTGCAGGCGTGATGTCGAGCACCGTGCCGTCGCCCGCGGGCGGATGGGGATGGACGAGAAGCGACATCAGACCAGCGCCTCCTCACGCGCCAGCCGCTTCAGCGTGTCGAGGCCGAGCTGGCTATAGTCGCGGGGGTTGGCGATCGCCGGATCCTGTTCGGCCTCGATCACGATCCAGCCCGAATAATGCATGTCGGCAAGCGCACGCATAAACGGCGCATAGTCGTAATCGCCGTCGCCCGGTGTGGTGAACATGCCGCCGACGACCCCGTTGAGGAAGCTGGTGCCGTTCGCGCGAAATTCGTCATATTTGGCGGTGCGTACATCTTTGCAATGGACGTGAGCGACGCGCTCGGGACGCGCCTTGATCACGTCGACGGGCTCGATCCCGCCGAACAGCGCATGCCCAGTGTCGAGCACCAGACCGACATGGTCGCCGGTCGCGTCGAAGAAGCGTTCGAGTTCATCCTTCGTCTCGACGACCGTGCCGAGATGATGGTGATAGGCGAAGCGCAGCCCGCGATCATTGATGAAGCACGCGACGGTATCCAGCCGCTCGCCGAACAGCTTCCAGTCGGCGGCGGGAAGCACCGGGTGCGTATCGAGCCGGCTGCCGTAGCGATCGCAATGCACCGCGTTCGACGTCTCTGCGAGAATGAAGACGCTCGAATCCATATATTCGAGCAAGGCGAGATGCTTCGACAGCGCCTCGATTTCGGCGTCGGCGTCGCGCACGAGCAGGTTCGACGAATACCAGCCGCCGACGATGTCGAGGCCGTAGTTCACCATGATTGGCGCCAGCACCTCCGGATCGCGCGGGAACTTGTTGCCGAGTTCGACCCCGTCGAAGCCGATGTCGCGGACATCGGCGAGCAACGCGTCGAGCGTCGTGTCGCCGCCCAGTTCGCGCATGTCGTCGTTGCACCAGGCGATCGGGCTCACGCCCCAGCGGATCGTCATGTCCTCCCTCCGTCGATTCGATTTTCATAGTCACGGCGCGCGGCCTGTACTTCGGGGCGCGCCGATACTTCGGGGACCGCGACGTCCCACCAATGGCCGCCCGCCTCGGTCGTGATCGCGGGATCGGTGTCGATGACGATCACATAGCTTTTCGGCGATTGCTTCGCACGATCGAGCGCGGCTTCGAGCTCGGCGATGCCACCGACCTTCTCGGCAGCGGCGCCGAGACTGCGGGCGTGGGCCGCAAAGTCTATGTCGGGCAGGGTTTCGTGCGCCGCGTCAGCGAGCAGATTGTTGAACGGGCGCCCGCCCGTTCCCTGCTGCAGTCGGTTGATGCAGCCATAGCCCCCATTGTCGAGCAGGATGACGATGATCTTGCGGCCGAGCATCACCGAGGTCGCCAGCTCCGAATTGAGCATCAGATAGCTGCCGTCGCCGACCATCACATAAACGTCACGCGCCGGATCGGCCATCTTGACCCCCAGTCCGCCCGCGACCTCATAGCCCATGCACGAAAAGCCGTATTCGACATGGTAGCCGCCGGGGCGGTGGCTCCGCCAAAGCTTGTGGAGTTCGCCGGGCAGGCCGCCCGCGGCACAGACGACGGTCGCGTCGTCCCCCGCCTGCCGCCACACCGCTCCGATCACTTGCGCATCGGAGGGGAGCGCATTGCTCGGCGCTGTCGCGACCTCCCAAGCGGCGTTCCATTCGGCGACCGTAGCGCGGTTCGCATTGCGCCATGCGGCATCGACCTGCCAATCGGCGAGCGCTTCGGCCAGGGCCTCGAGCGTCTCGCCCGCATCGCCGACAACTGCTTCGGCGCCTTGCTTGATCGCATCGGGCGCGGCGATGTTGATCTGGATCAGCCGCTTGCCGGCGAAGAGCCGGCGCGAACCGGTGGTAAAATCCTGCAGCCGGGTGCCGACGCCGATAATCAGGTCGGCGGCTTCGGCGGCGGCATTCGCCGCGCTCGTACCGGTGACGCCGACGCTGCCGAGCGCTTGGCGGTGATCCCACGCCAGCGCGCCCTTCCCCGCCTGCGTCTCGGCGATCGGAATGCCGGTCCGCGCCGCGAGATCGGCAAGCACCGCCTCGGCCTCGGAATAGAGCACCCCGCCCCCTGCCACGATCAGCGGCGCCCTGGCGGCGCGAACCGCCTCGACGAGCGTCGCCAGTTCGGCGCGGTCAGGGCGCATCCGGCGCGGGCGCCAAAGCCGCGGGGCAAAGAAGCTCTCGGGATAATCGAAGGCCTCCGCCTGCACATCCTGACAGAGCGCGAGCGTCACCGGCCCGCAGAGCGCCGGATCGGTCAGCACCGTCATCGCGCGCGGCAGCGCGTCGATGATCTGGTTGGGCCGCGTTATGCGGTCGAAATAGCGCGACACCGGACGAAAACAGTCGTTGGCGCTCACCGTAGCGTCGGCGAAATCCTCGACCTGCTGGAGCACCGGATCGGGGCGGCGGCTCGCATAGACGTCGCCGGGCAGGAAAAGCACCGGCAGCCGGTTGACATGCGCGAGCGCCGCCGCGGTCACCATGTTCGTCGCGCCGGGACCGATCGAGGTCGTGCACGCCATCGCGCGGCGGCGGCGGCTCGCCTTGGCAAAGGCGATCGCGGCATGCGCCATGCCCTGCTCGTTATGCGCGCGATACGTCGGAAGCGCGTCTTCCATCCCGGCGAGCGCTTCGCCCATCCCCGCGACGTTGCCATGGCCGAAGATCGCCCACATGCCGGCGAAATAGGGCAGCTCGACGCCATTCACCTCGGCCCGCTGCATCGCAAGCCAACGCGTCAGCGCCTGCGCCATCGTCAATCGTACATGTTTGCTCATGCCGCCACCCTAGCACTGCGCGCTGCGCGCCAGCCATCGGCGAGAACGCGCAGATTTTCGCCGAGTGCGGTGATGGCGGCCTCGTCGTCGATCGCTCCCGTCAGCCATTGCTGTGCGACGTCATGAAAGATGGTGCGTCCCACCGCGAAGCCCTTGACCAGCGGAAAAGGCGCCGCCGCGACGATGCCCGCGAGTACCTCGTCCCGCGGCGCCGACAGGCCGAGCAGAACGATGCCGCGGCAGAGTGGATCGTGGCGCAATATCGCCGTCTCACTCGCCGCCCAGGCGGCGGCGTCGGTCGTCGGTTCGAGCTTCCACCAGTCGGGATAGATGCCGAGCGAATAGACATGATCGATCACCGAGGCGATCGTGCCGCTGTCGACCGGCCCATGTTTCGACGCGATGATTTCGAGCAGGAACTCGTGGCGTGTGCGGCGGCAAGCGTCGAACAGGCGCAGCAACTGCCGGTCCTGCCGCGCGCGCATTTCGGCATCATCGTCCGGATGATAGAAAACGAGGCATTTGACGACGTGGTTCGTCGGCCAGTCGCGCAGCGTCATGCCGACGTCGGGCGATCCTTCGAAGAGCAGCGGGCGCGATCCCGGCACCTCGATCGGCCGCCCGATCCAATAGGGATGGTCGGCCGCCGCCTCCAGCGCGCGCGCACCGAAGCGGCCGTCGAGCAGCACCCCGTAGTTAGGGTCGCCCGCACCCATGCGATGAAGCGCCTCGAGCGCGAGATTCTTGAAATGATGGATCCGCGCCTCGTCGCTTTCGCCGAGTTCGGCGAGCAGATTGTCGAACTGGCTGCGGTGATCGATCGCGAGCACGGTCAGTTCATCGCGCTCGCCATGGCGGTTGGTTGACCAGTGCAATTGTTCGAGCTCGGCACTCTCGCGCAGGCGGTGCGGCCATTGCCCGGCGAGGAAGTGCCGAAGCTCATCCCACGACGCCATCGCCGGGGCGCAGCCGTGCCGCGACACCACGAGCGCGCCGCACGCATTGGCGATTTCGCAGCATTTTTCGAGCGGCATGTCCTTGAGCCAGCCGCGCAGGAAACCCGCCATGAAGGCATCCCCCGCGCCGAGCACGTTGAAAACCTCGATCGGAAAGCCGCGGCCGACGATGCCGGCATCGAGCGACGCGGGAACGGCGTCGGGAAAGGCGACGCATCCCTCGGCGCCGCGCTTGCAGACCAGCAGCGCCGAACTCTGCGCACGGATCGCGCGAAGCGCCGCGAGGGTGTCGGTCGAGCCGCCAAGGATATGGATTTCCTCTTCGGTGCCGACGATCAGGTCGCAGAGCGGCAGGACGCGCTGAAGGGCCTCGGTAACGCACTGGTCGGCGACGAACCGATCCTCGCCATTGTCCTTGCTGGCAAGTCCCCAGAGCACCGGGCGGTAATCGATGTCGAAGACGACGCGCCCCCCGGCGGCCTTCATCAGCCTCGCGGCCTTGATGCTCGCATCAAACACGCCCGGCTGCGACAGATGGGTGCCGTTGATCAGCAGCGCGCCCGCCGAAGCGACGAAATCGGGGTCTATGTCGTCGGCGCAAAGCGCCATGTCGGCGCAATTTTCGCGATAGAAGATCAGCGGAAAGGTGTCAGGATCGCGAATGCCGAGGATCGCAAGCGCGGTCAGCCGGTCGGGATCGGTGCGAACGCCGTCCGTCACCACGCCCTCGCGGTTCAGCTCCTCGACGATGAAGCGGCCGAAATGATCGGCGCCGACGCGGGCGATCAGCCCGGCGCGAAGGCCGAGGCGCGCCGCGCCGACCGCGGTGTTGGTCGGGCTCCCGCCGATATATTTGGCGAAACTCGCCATATCTTCGAGCCGGCCGCCGATCTGCTCGCCGTAAAGGTCGATCCCCGCGCGCCCCAGCGTGACGACGTCCAGCCGGTTCTCTCCGCCCCGTTCCTGCCCTTGTTGCGCCATCGTTTTCGAGACCATCCTTCTTTGGTCTGAAACACTTATTCCACTTTTATAAAGTTTGCAACATATGTTTCACTCGGCGGCGGAAATGAAATGGCTATGCCGATCCGTCTTCCCGCGTCTTGCCGTCGGCGCGTGTCGCCTCGAATGCAAAATTGATGACGAGCGCCTGCGCGAGACACATCGACGCGGACAGCGAACGGAATTTCCGCACCTCCGCTTCACGAACTTGAAGCACCTGCTCGGCGGGCTTGGCGACCGGGCTTACCAAACTGTCGCTGATTGCTAGAACGCGGCCGCCGGCCGTCCGGGCGGCGTTGACGACAGCGATCGTCTCTTCCGAATAGGGATGAAAGCTGATCGCGATCAGCAGGTCGTCGGGGCCCATCGCATGCACTTGCTGAAGTCCGAGACCTCCGACTCCGTCGATGAACACCGCACGTTTGCCCGCCTGGAGCAGCGAATAGGCGATATAGGAGGCGACGGGGAAGGAGCGGCGAAAGCCCGCGACATGCACGGTATCGGCCGCCATCAGCAAATCGACCGCCGCGCGCATGTCGGCGCCGCTGACCGTCTGCAACAGATTCTGGATCGCGAGACTGTTGCCCTCGACAAATTCGGAGAGAAGGTTCGCGGGCTCGATATCGCTGGCACTGGTTGCCTGATCGAGCTGGCGGACGCGCTCCGAATAGCCGAGCGCGGCGTTGTTGCTGAGCAGACCGTCGCGGAACAGCCGTTGCATCTGGCTCGCGCCCTCGAACCCGAAACTCTTGGCAAAACGCACGATCGCCGAGGGCTGGACGCCGCAACGGTCGGCGATCACCGCAAGCGTTTCGAGCGCAATGTCGTTGGGTTCGTCGAGGATATAGCGCGCGATCTGCTTGAGCCGCTTGCTCAGTGTCTCGTAACGGCTCACGATCTCGGCGCGCAATGCCTCCGCTGAGGCGGGGGCAGTCAGGACGTCGGTCAAATATATTCTCCCCCATTCACCCGGAAAAACGGAATATCTGTTCAAAACTTGTAACGCAACTGTCGCCATGCGGCCCGTTCCACGCTATGGAATATGCATTCCATATTATATATATATGGAATATGACTTCAACCGGAAGAGGATAGAATGCACGACATCGCACTGATCGGCGCCGGCAGGATCGGCAAAATCCACGCGGCGAACCTGGCCGCGAACCCGCGCCTGCGGCTGACGCGGGTTGTCGATCCCTTTCCCGAGGCCGCGGCGGCGATCGCGGCGCAATATGACGCTCGCGTCTCGACAATCGAGGAAGCGCTGGCCGATCCAGCGGTTGCGGGGGTCGTCGTCGCGAGTTCGACCGACACCCATCTTCCCTACAGCCTCGCCGCTGCCGAGGCCGGCAAGGCGATCTTCTGCGAAAAGCCGCTCGATCAGGATCTGGCCGCCGCGCGCGAATCGGCGGCGCGGTTCGCGGCGCTGAACGCGCGGTTGTTCCTGGCATTCAACCGCCGCTTCGACCCGAACTTCGCGGCATTGCAGGCGCGGCTTTCTGCCGGCGCGGTCGGCACGCTCGAAACGCTGCACATCATCAGCCACGACCCCGCACCGCCGCCGGTTGACTATGTCAAAGTGTCGGGCGGCATCTTCAAGGACATGGTCATTCACGATTTCGACATGGCGCGCTGGCTGCTCGGCGAGGACGTGACGGAAGTCTTTGCCAGCGCCTCGGTGCTCGTCGATCCCGCGATCGGCGAGGCGGGCGACATCGATACCGCGAAGACGATCCTGCGCACGGCGTCGGGCCGGCTCTGCATGATCTCGTCGAGCCGCCGTAGCGGCTATGGCTATGACCAGCGTATCGAGGCCTTCGGATCGAAGGGCATGATCCGGGCGCAGAACCAGCTCGAAACGACGGTCGAGACGTGGGGCGAAGAGGGCGCCGCCGCCGACCGCTTCCAGAATTTCTTCCTCGATCGCTATGCGGTCGCCTACGCGCGCGAGGCTGATCATTTCGCCGACATTCTCGACGGCGCCGTACCGCTCATCGATTTCCGCGACGGCGTCGCGGCGCTGGCGCTGGCCGAAGCGGCGGCGCAGTCGGCGCGGTCGGGGGAACGGGTGCTGCTGTAAAATGGCCGTCATCCCCGCGAAGGCAGGGACCGCCAGCGGTTTACGCAGCGGCGAAGGATAAGGCCGATGTCGGCCCCCGCCTTCGCGGGGGCGATGGTCGTTTTATCGGCTCGCGCATCAGAGCCGGCTTCGCCTTCTCCCACAAAGAAAGGGGCCAGGCTTCCCCGGCCCCAGACCCAGTGCGACCCCCGCAGAGGATCAGAATTTGAACTGTATACCTGTCTTGACCGAGTAGCCGTAGCGTTCAACCTCGTCGGTCCGCGACGAAATGCCCTGGAAGACGCGATAGGGTTCGTCGTTGAGGTTCGATCCTTCGAGGAAGATCGTCACATTCTTGACGATGTCATAGCCGATGCGCGCGTCCCACTGGTTGAAGGCGCCGACATAAAAATCGGTGTCGGTATCCTCGCCGGGTTCGAGCAGATAGGCCGAGCGGTATGTATAGGCGACGCGCGCCGACAGCCCGCCCTTTTCATAGGAGAGGAAGGCGGACGCCACCCGGTTCGACTGGCTGGCGAGCGGGAGCCGCTCGTTGCCGCGGCCCGGAATGCCCTTGGCACGCGACTTCACGAAGGTGATGCTGCCGCCGATGCTGAAGCCGTCGAGCGGCGCAGGCAGGAAGCTGAGTTCGGTCTGCGCGTTGATCTCGATGCCCTTCACGAACGCGCTGTCGGCGTTGACCGGCATCGTCACCTGCGCATCGACGAGCGCCTGTCCGGCGAAGGTGCCGCTCTGCTCGGTGGTCGCCGAGTAGATCGGATTCTCGATCGTCTTGTAGAATCCGGCAATGCTGATGATGCCCTTGCGCCCGATATAATATTCGCCCGCGAGATCATAGTTGGTCGAGGTCAGCGGCTTCAGGTTCGGATTGCCCATCGAGACTTCGTTGTCGCTGGTGTTGACGACCGCCGTCGGCGCGAGCTGTTCATAGTTCGCCCGCCCGATCGCGCGCGTCACCGCGGCGCGCAGGACGAGCGACGGCGTCGCATTCCAGCGCAGGTTGAGGCCCGGGAAGAAGTCGGTGTAGCTCTGCGACCCGAAGCTGTCGTAATCCTTGCCGAGGTCGGCGACGGTCGTCGTGTCGAGAATGTCCTTCGCCGCATAATTGCTTTTCGTCTTTTCCATGCGGACGCCGGGGATCGCGGTGACGGTGCCGAATTTCAGCGTCGCCATCGCATAGGCGGCGAAAATCTTTTCGCGGATCAGATAGTCGCCGGCCAGGCTGTCGCCGACGGTGCCTTCCTCATCCAGCTCGAACCCGGCGAGGTTCGACTGGAAGAATCTGTCGGCGCTCGGACGGCTGATCGTGGCGCCGAGCGGATAGCGACCCTTGAAGATGCTGTCGATCGGCGCGCCCTCGACCTCATCGAGCGTGAAGTCATCGTCATAGCCTCCATAAATGACGGATTCTTCGTCGTTGGTCTTGCGCCGCTGCGTATATTTGGCACCGACCTGGATCGTGCTGTCATCGCCGATGCCGATCGGGGTGCGGAAATCGGCGCGCGTCTGATAAAGATTCTCGCGCGCGCGGCGATGCTCATAGCTTGTTTCGTCGAATTTATACTTGGTCGGGTCGAACGCCGCCGCATCGGGTCGATAGAGCGGGATGGATCCCGACAGGTCGTATGACCCGGTGATTTTCTTGGCCGCGAAGATGATTTCATCGCGATGCGGGTCGCGCTTGTTGGCCTGGGTATAGCTGCCCTCGACGCGCAGCCAGCTCGGGCCGAGATTGAATTCGCCGCCGAACGACGAGGTGAAAGTGTCCGAATTTTCCTCGCGCGATCGCAGCGCGCGCTTCGCCTTGGCGGCGGCGAAATCGCCGCTGGTCGCGGTCTGGTTGGTGATCTCGTCCTCGTCGAGGTCGACCTGGAAGCCCGGACGCGATTCCTTGTCCTTGTATTTGGAATAGAGGAAGCGCGCAAAGACCTTCACGTCGTCGGTCGGGCGCCAGTCGAAATTGGCGACCGCGCCATAGCGCTGACGGCGCGTATGATAGTCGCGCAGCGTCTGGCGCAGCGGCACGAATTCACCGCCCACCTCCTCCCACTTGCCGCCTGACTGGATGTTCTGCGCCTCGAACTCGCGGTTCGAATAGTTGAGCGCGAAGACGAAGCCGAACTGGCGATCGGGGCCGAAGCGCGACCCGATCGATGCGTCGAACTCATAGGGATGCTTGCCGTTCAGATCATATTTGCCATAGGCGGCGCGCAGGCTGCCGAAGGTGCCCGGCCGGTCGAAAGCGGTCACGGTTTCAATATTGGCGGCGCCCGCGATCGCATTGGCGTCCATGTCGGGAGTCAGCGTCTTCGAAACCGTCACAGCGCCGATCAGCGCCGACGGGATGTCGTCGAGCTTCACCTGACGCGAGTCGGGTTCCGGGGCGGCGGCGGTCTGGCCGTTCAAGGTCACGTTGAGCAGGTCGGGCGACACGCCGCGGACGGTCAGATAGCGCCCTTCGCCCATGTCGTTGGCGACGCTGAGGCCCGGCAGGCGGCGCAGTGTTTCGGCGACGTTCTGGTCGGGCAGTCGCCCGACGTCGTCGGCGCGGACCTCGTCGACTTGCGTATCGGTGTTCCGCTTCGTCTCGAGCGCCGCGCGATCGGCGGCGCGTCGACCGGTGACGACGATCGCATCGCCTTGCTCCGCTGCATCCTGGGCCCAGGCATCCGCCGTGGGAACCGCTAGACATGTCGTGATTAAAAGCGCCCGTCCGAACCGCCGTGTCATTATGGACTCTCCTCCCCCGGCACGGCTCCCTGCCGCGCTCGTTCGGGCAGCATAATGGCACAATTATTCTATATTGCAAGCTAAATAGAATATATCTTGCATGATGGCTTGCGGAGACGCGCGGCAGCGGCCCGCGTGGCGGGCGACCTGACACCCGGCTGACGGAAGGATCAGGCCTATAGCGCCCAGCCGACGCGGACTTCCAGCCCGCCGAGCGGCGAGCGCGCGAGGGCAAGATCGCCACCCGAGGCCTCGGCCAGTTCGCGTGCGATGGCAAGGCCGAGTCCATGGCCTTCGTCGCCCGAATCGAGGCGCGCGCCGCGCAGGATCGCTTCCTCGCGCTGCGCATCATCAAGACCGGGTCCGTCGTCGCCGACGACCAGCATCCGCCGCTCGCCGGTCGTTTCGACCGCGACACGGACGAGGCGGCGCGCATGGCGCGCGGCGTTTTCGAGCAAAGGACCGAGCAGTTCGGCGGCATCGTCGCCCGCGAGCGGCAACGTCGCGCTTTCGTCACAGGCCAGCGAAAACGCCACGCGCTCGCCTGCCTCGGTCTGCTCGATCACCGCGACGAGCCGCTCGATCAGCGGCAGCGCGACCGTGCTGCGCCCTTCGGGAACGAGGCTGATCCGCGTCCGCGCCAGTTCGCCGCCGATCGCCGCGCGCATCGCCGCGATCGACGAATCGAGACCGTCGGCCACCGCCGTCGCTCCGCTCTCGCGCACCCTGGCGCTTTGCGCGGCAAGCGCGGCGAGCGGCGTCTTGAGTCCGTGCGCAAGGTCGGCGGCGCGGCGGCGGGCGCGCACCAGATCAGCTTCGCGCGCGTCGGCCAGTGCATCGATCGATTCGGTGAGCGGCGCCAGCTCACGGGGATAGGCGCCGCCCAGACGCGCCCCGGCATCGCGACGCAGCCGCTCGACCTCCTGTCCGACGCGCCGCAGCGGGCGGAGGCCCAGCCCAACCTGCGCCCAGGCCGCAAGCGCGAGGACGGTCCACAGCAATGCGAGGAACAGCGCCATCTCGCGCCCGAACTCGCGCTGCGCCGGAGCCAGCTTGGCGAGGTCGTAGCCGAGTTGAACGATCACCGGCGATTCCTGCGGTTGCAGGCGGATCGCGCGTTCCATCAACAGCAGCTGCTGACCGAAGGGGCCATCGGCGCGGCGAATCCGCCACCGGTCGGCGGGCGCCGACACGGTGGTCGGCAGATGACTGTCCCAAAGCGAAATCGAGCGGATCGCGCCGGCAGCGGTCGACGCCTGCCAATAGAGACCGCCGGCCGGAACCGCGAAGCGCGGATCGGCAGGCTCGGACCCCGCAACCGGCACACCGTGCGCCAATTGCAGATCGGCGAGGAGCGGCCGCACCTGAACCAGCAGTTCGTCCTCGACGCGCCGCTCGACATGGCCGTTGAACAGCCAGGTCATTGCGAACCAGGCGACGATCAGCGCGAGGGCGATCGCCACACCGGCCCCCGTGATCAACCGAAGCCGGAGCGAGCGTCGCGTCACGCGGCGGCGGCCGGCAGGACGTAACCGAAGCCGCGCCGGGTCTGGATGGTGTCGGCGCCGAGCTTGCGCCGCAGTCGCGCGATCAGCGCCTCGATCGCGTTGGCGTTTTCGGTATCGGCGTCGCCATAGAGATGATCGGAAAGTTCGGTCGCGGGCACGGCGCGGCCGGCATGATGGGCGAGATAGTCGAGCAGCCGATACTCAAGCGGCGAGAGCTTGACGAGCGCGCCGTCGAGCGTCGCGGTCATCCGGTGGGTATCGATCCGCAGCGGCCCCGCCTCGATCATCGGGCTCGACCGCCCGGCGGCGCGGCGGATCAGCCCGCGGACGCGCGCCACCAGTTCCTCCATCGCCCACGGCTTTGCCATATAATCGTCGGCGCCCGCCTCGATCCCGGCAACCTTGTCGGTCCATTCGCCCCGCGCCGACAGGATCAGGACCGGGAAATTCCGTCCCGCCTCGCGCCAGCGCCGGACCACCGACAGCCCGTCGAGCCGCGGCAGGCCGAGGTCGACGATCGCGACATCATAATCCTCGACATCGCCGTTGAACCACGCCTGCTGGCCGTCACCCGCAAGATCGACGACGAATCCCGCCGCGGTCATCCCGCGGACGAGTTCGGAAGCGACGACCGGGTCGTCCTCGACCACCAATGCGCGCATCAATCATCCTCGATCTTGATCACCCGGCCGGTCCTGGCGTCGATTTCGACCTCGCGCACCCTGCCGCCGCCGGTCAGGATTTTCACCTCATATTTGAACCCGAAGGATTCGCGTTCCAGCTTGACCTTGAGCACGTCGCCCGGGACGCGCTCGGTCGCGATCGCCAGGACACGGGTGATCGGCAGGATTTCGCCGCGCGCCAGCGCGGCGCTCGCCGCGCGTTGGTCGGCCTTGTCATCCTTGTCCTTTGCGGAGATCGCGACGGGGACGGTGAGAGCGGTCACAGCGACCGCAAGGAGAAGTGTCTTTTTCATACGCCCTCCCTGCCACAAGGCCGCTGATAGGAAGCTGACATCACCGACCGCACGGGCTGATCGGCAAATGGCATTGATGAAATAAATTTTCCTATTTATATAGTGTCGATAAATTTATTCCACAATGGAGAGGCCCGTGAAGCGCATCCTGCTGTTATCCACCGCACTGCTGGCGGCCTGCGCCGCGCCCGGACCGGGCGCCGATACGCCCCCCGCCAGCCAGCCATCGCTGAAGCTGGAGAAGGTCGTGATGCTGATGCGGCACGGCATCCGTCCGCCGACGAAGCCCGCCGTCGTCCCGCCGGGCTATTCGTCCGAGACATGGTCCGGCTGGCCCGTCGATTTCGGCCTGCTGACGCCGCGCGGCGCGGCGGGCGTCAAGCTTCTCGGCGAAAGCGACCGCGCCTATTTCGGCGCCCGCGGCCTGTTCCCCGGCGGATGCCCCGCGCCCGGCACGATCGTCCTGAAGGCGAGTTACAAGGAGCGCACGATCGAAACGGCGCGAAGCTGGGCGGCGGGCTTCATGCCCGGCTGCGCAGCGGCGATATCCCACCCCGCCGGTTCCGACGACGACGCGATCTTTCACGGTCTCGACAGCGGCCCGGCGTCGTTCGACGGGAATCGCGCCTATGACGCGGCGCTGGCGCAAGCGCCCGAAGGCGGACTCGCCGCCGAGACCGAACGCCACCGCGGCGAACTGACGCTGCTCGCGAAAGTGCTGAATTGCGCCGTGCCGGCCTGTCCGCTCGTCGCCGAACCCAGCCGGCTGGTCGCGCAGCCGCACGATCGCCCCGATCTCGAAGGCCCGCTCGCCGTCGCATCGACGGCCAGCCAGACGCTGCTGCTCGAATATCTGGAGGGCAAGCCGATGGCCGAAGTCGGCTGGGGCCGCGTGAGCCGCGCCGAGATCGAGCAATTGCTGCGCTTCCACCCGCTCAAGTTCCGTTATTCGAACCGTCCCGGCTATATCGCTGCTGCCGCTGCCGCGCCGATCGTGCACGAGATCGTCACGGCGCTCGGTGACCGGAGCCCGGCGCGGCTGACGTTGCTTGCCGGACACGACACCAACGTCGCCGACCTCGGCGGTTTCTTCGACCTGCACTGGCAGGTGCCGAGCTATCCCGCCGACGAAGTTCCACCCGGCAGCGCGCTGGGGTTCGAACTGGTCAGCAATGCCAGGGGCGACCGCTATGTCCGCGCTTTCTATCGCGCGCAGACGATGGACCAGTTGAGGAACCTCGAAGCGCTGGGATCGGACGATGCCCTGTTCCGCCGCTATCTCCCCATTCCGGGGTGCGGCCATTCGGTCGAGGCGACCGCGTGCAACTGGAACGACTTCGCCCGGATCGCCATGCCGCGCGGATAAGACGGCCTATCTGCCGAAGCTGCGCTGGACGGTCAACCCGACATAGCGGCCGCTGCGCAGCACCCGCTGCTCGCGATAGCGCAGCGCGGCGTCGCCGCGGACGCCGGCATAGATGTCGCGCGTCCGCGTCGCGGCGCTGTCGGTCAGATTCCGGCCGAACAGGCGAAGCGTCCAGCGCGCATCGGGGCGATATTCGATGAACAGATCGAGCCGCCCGGCCAGACGATCGGCCTCGACCTCTTCGACCTTGAACGCGGTCTCGGTGCGCGCGAAGGCATAGCCGCCGCCCCAGCGCAGCTTCCACGCCGGAATGTCATGGGTCAACGCCACCCGCGCCTCGACCGGAAGGTCGCCCGAGATAGGCCGCCGCTCGCCGGTCGCGGGATCGGTCGCCCGGCCGCGCCGCGCGACGAGATCGGCAGTCACTACGACCCCCCTGGCACCGAACGCGTCCAGCGGCCATTTGAGCGACGCTTCGACGGTATCGCGGCGTGCCGCGCCGATATTGCCGACCGCGTCGTACAGGGTCCCATCGACGACGACGGGAAGCTGGTCGACCAGATCGGATATCCATTCGCGGCGCGCGGCAACGGTGACGGATCCGGCGCCGAAGCGGCGTTCGTAGCTCAGCTCGATGCGCCAGAGGCTGTCGGGCTCCAGATCGGCATTGCCGGCGCTGATCGTTCCGCTGGTCAAGGACGCGGCGCCGACGAAATCGTCGAAATCGAGCTGGCCGACCGCGCGCTCGGCCAGCAGGCGAAACGTCCGGTTCGGCGTCGGCGTCCAGACGAGCCGCGCGCGCGGTTTCCAGAAGGCGAAGGATTTGACGAGGTCGATGTCGCCCGTCTGCGACAGGCGGGACATTTCGTATCTGATGCCGAGCTCCGCGACAGTCCGCGCGCCGAGCGGACGGCTGGCGGTCACGAACAATTCGGCGCGGCGTTCGGCAACCCGGACATTGGCCTGGGGCAGCGGAACCGGCTCGCCGTCCTCTATCAGCGCATTCCGGCCATCGAGACTGTTGACCGCGCCCTCGGCGCCGATCTCGATCGTCGCGCCGCCCCGGTGGTGGCGGAGCGCGGCGCGCAGGATCGCTTCGCTGGCGTTCGAACGCTCGTCCGAAACGCTGCTTTCCGACGCGGTGGATTCGCGATCGAGGCCGACCGTCGCCACCGATCGATAGCTTCCGACCAGTTCGAGATCATCCGCGGGACCGAGCGCGCGTTCGTAGCGCACGCCCGCTTCATAGGTGCGCGAATGCTTGCGCTCGCTGCCGACGATGGCATCGGGCGCGGGGAAAGTGACGGCATGGGCGATATCGGCGAATTTGCGTTTGTCCTGGATCAGCCCGTTCAGACGAAGCGTCCCGCCGAACAGCGGCTGGCGATAGGCGAGCGTCGCCTGCGCGACGTCGGCGCCCTCGGGCTGCGCATAATCGACGAGGCGCAGCGGGGTGCCGTCGCGCGCAAAGCGGTTGCGGACGCCGAAACCATGCTCGTCGTCGATCTCGCGATAGACGGTGGCGAAGAGGTCGATCACCCGCCCGCGCCCGTCGAACGTCGCCTGCGCCGAAATGCGCGGCGCGCGCAGGCCGTGCCGGTAGAGCGCCTGCTCGGTCTCGATCCGGCCGCCGATCGTGCCCGTCTTCACCAGGATGATGTTGGCGAGCAGCGCATAGCCCTGCATGTCGTAGCCCGCCGTCCCGGCGCGTATCAGTTCGATGCGGGCGACGCGCGCCGCGGGAAGCCGCTTCAGGATCGCTTCGAGCGTGTCGGTCTTTCCGGCGGGGCGCTGTCCGTCGATCAGGACATTGCCCGCAACGCCCGAATAGCCGCGCACGTCCGCATTGCCTTCGGCAATCGTAAAGGCCGGAAGCAGCGCCACCATCTCGTAAGCGTTCGAGGGTTGCGTCCGGTCGAAGAAGCGCTGGTCGTAAACCGGGTTTCCCGTGTCCCCGCTGTCCTGCCCCGCCGCCGGCGCGATCGCGCAGGATCCGGCCCACAGAAACAGCGCGATGCGAATGCCATGACCCATGCGGCGCCAATCCTCCGACAGGCGGCCACCTCGCCCGCCCTCGAAGGTCCATTGCACCCATCCTGCTGACATCTGCTCGTCGGCCCATGTCAGTTCGGCGTCAGTTTCAGAAATCCTGGCCTCAACCGGGACCAGCCCAGGCCCGTAGCCGTGATCCGTCGGTGATGTTCGCAGGACCGGCTACATCTCGGGGAACCAACAGAAGAATCGCGCGCGTGTCTCAGCCACACCAGCATGTCATCGCCCGTCGGGACAATACCCCCTCACCGCCGATCGGCACGCCGATCACGCCGCGCACATATCGCCGGTGGAAATTCTGGTATTCTGTCGGGCAGTAGGCCACCACATTCGACTTGCCATCGATACCCAGACCAAATTGCGTGAGCTCAACAGACATGGCCGAATGCCGAACAATCAAACGCCAGAAAGAAGGCCGGTCCCGGTGCGATTCTCGCATTCGATGCGCGAATCAACCATTTTCCTTGATCCAAGGATCAAATAGTGACTTCCAGCGCGTTATAATAAAAGCGTGCCCGGGAACCCGGGCACAGCTTTGTTATAACTCGGCTCCGCCTACTCGCGGCAGAGGCGCTGCTGGTCGGCGATCGACGCCGAACTCTGCTCGTCGGACGAATAGCGGGCATAGAGCGCGGCGCGGATCATGTTTGGCCTCCGGGCGACCGCGGATTGAAGAGACGAATGCCGGTCACCTCGAAATCGGCGACATTACGCGTGACAAGCATCAACTGGTGCCGTTTCGCTGTCGCGGCATTGAAGGCGTCCATTGCCCCGATGGGACGGCCCACGGCCTGCGCCGCCGCCACGATCCGCCCCCATGCGTCGGCGGTCTCGGCATCGACGGGCAGGAGGCGATCATCGAACCGCAGGGGCAATTGCTCGCTCAACCACAGATCGAGCGCCGACTTGCGCCGCCCCGCATCGAGACGTTCGACCCCGTGTTGCAGTTCGGCGAGCGACACGATGCTCAAATGGAGCTGCTCTTCGTCGATTGAGGCGAGCCAGTCCATCACGCCAGCATCGGGGCGCGGCTTTGCGCCTTCGGAAATGACATTGGTATCGAGCAGGAAACTCACAGCGAAGTCTCGCGCACGCCGCCCTCAAGCCGCTCGACCTCAAGGCCCGAACCGCGCAGCGGCGAAGCCAGAATGAAATCGGCGAAGCTGCCCATCAGCTCGCGCCGCTGCGTATTCTCCCAAAGCTCGGCATCGACGACGACCGCGCTCTTGCCGTTGCGGGTAATCGCCTGCGGCCCTTTGCGGCGCGCCTTGTCGATGACCTCGCTCAGCTTGGCCTTGGCCTGGGCGACGGTCCACGTATCGGACGGAACTTCAGCATTCATAACCATAAACCCATCATCTATGGTTATATTAGTCATTATGGTCATTGCGTCGAGCGGCGCTATCGTTTCGGCCAGGGGAATCGCTTCAGGTTAACGCGGTGTCTTGTGTGAGGGGTTTTTGGAGGTAGTCTGGGTTGGGCTGTACTTATTGTCCTGAGCGCACCAGCTTCATCGCGATGGGTTTGACGACGGCCATATTTTGGGACCCGGATCCGATTCTGAGGCGCGCAAGATCGTCATGGAAGACGACATCGAGGACCCAGTGAAGCCGGATTTCAATGCCCCAGATCTGGTCGGCGGGCGGATCGGCAAAGAAGCGGACCACATCTTTATGGGTGGCAGGCCGGTTGGCTTTGAGCGCCAGCAGATAATCGCCCCCCTTCGCCCCAATCTTTTCGGCGATCTCGCTCTGGGTCCTCATGGCGTCGGTCGTCACCGGTGCGCCCTTGAGCTCCAGTCGCTCGAGCAAGCGCGGGATGGCGACGATCTCGTTCGATATATGCTCGTTGGCGTCCTGCCCAAGGACCAGACGCTGGCGCGTCGCCCAGGCTGATACAATGTGCAGCGGAGCGCGGCCGCGGCCGCGGTCATGCGACCGGCGCGAGGTCCTGCCGTCGATCGCGATGATGTCCGGTTCCTGCTCGCGAAGCCTCTCTACCCAGCTTGCAAAGCAGGATTTGAACAGGTCCTCGTCGATCGCATTCAGAAAAATGATCCAGTACAATACAGTGCCGACCATCAAATGCCCCTTCCAAATGTGGAGCACCCCTGAATCAGCTCAGCACTTCAAACACTACCCCAATTTGTTAACCTGAAGCGATGCCCTGCTCCTAGGCAGCGGCATCTAGCTGATCCAGCGCCAGATACCGGCCGCCATATAACCAAGCGCACCGTGGGCCCAGGTTGCAGCGATCCAGACGAGAATGCCGCCAAACAGCGCGTGCGGCCGCGGGATGGTGTCGCCCCACGGCGTCGTACCGCGGATTTGCCGCGCGAAGGGCACGAAACTCGTGCGCGCCGCCCAGTGCCGCCACGTATCGCCCATCAGCCGCGCCTTTTTCACATCCTGCCCCGCCGCTCCGACGAGCGCGAGAAAGGCGATGGCTGCCGATAGCACGAACTGCCCGGGCGTCGGCATGACAAGCGCGTGGGCAAGCGCCCACAGCGAAAAGCCCCACATCATCGGGTGACGCGTGATCGCATAGACACCGCGCGGCGCGCCCTGGGCAGCAAAGGCGGCGCCCGGCGCTGGCAACGCCGGGTTTCCTACCAGCGAGCCCATGAAGAGAATGCTCGCAATGAGGACGACCAGCGATGCGATCGCCCAAAGCGCATCGCCTGCGGCCCAGAGCGGCGGCTCAGGCGGCATGCCGCGCCACGCCTGCACGACGAGGATGAATGTAGCGAGCGCCACGATGGAATAGACGATCTGAAACGATCGTTCGCCCATGCGCCCTGCGAGCGGCGCGCGCAGCGGGTGCGACAGCAGGAGGTGCGAGCCCACGAACAGGATGCAGGTCACGATCAGCAAGGTCATCGGTTCCACGGCCCCTTACCTCTCTTTTCGGCGCCGCGCCCGCTTGGCGCGGTTTTTATGCCTCACCAATCATAGGCGTTCGGCATCGCATCTTCCACCGGATTGGCGTAGCGGTCGCGCAGCCGGTCCTGCCGCGTCGTCAGCGGCTGGCGCTTGCCGTCGATCCAGATCGCTCGCGGGCGGCTGCCGAGCTCGAGCGGGTCCTTGTCCCAGATCACGACATCGCCAACGCGCCCCGGCCGCAGCGAGCCGATCTCGCCGTCCATTCCGACCGCGCGCGCGGGAGCGCTGCTGATGGAGGCGAAGGCCTGATCCCAGCTGAGCCCGCTCGCTCCCGGCATTTTGGCCAGCCCGACCAGATTGCCTGCATATTGCGTTGCATAGCCCATTTTATGCGCGTCGTCGTCGTCAAAGACCCCGA
>Ga0065721_10004312_pt1 | contig 32346 bp, 28 predicted proteins | sample Mesricmetagenome_FD_59108 | JGI IMG/M metagenome (GOLD analysis project Ga0065721, IMG submission 59108) | Mesophilic microbial community from rice straw/compost enrichment Sample: eDNA_1 v2 (version 2) | ecosystem: Engineered > Solid waste > Grass > Composting > Bioreactor | place: USA: Davis...
GGGTTGCTGGGGTTGCTGGGGTTGCTGGGTTCGACGGAGTTTGTAGGGATTGTGCAATGAGCTCTTGGGGGTCTTGGGGTCTTGGGGTCTTGGGGTCTTGGGGTCTTGGGGTCTTGGGGTCTCGAGGGCTCTCGGGGTCCCGGGAGCCATACTCTCCTAACATAACGGTTGTGAACATGCTTATTCGGGCTGATTCGCGCTTTTTCATGTCGTAGCGGTTGCTATCGTGCTTATTGGCCACCAGTCGAGCTGAAACGGCCACTTTGGGACGCAATAGCCATTCTGACAACCGTTAATCACACAAAATCGTCGTTTTCGCTCGAATAGCCACTTTACCAACCGTTAGACGTCGAATCATACACAGCAGCAGCACCATTCAACGACACCTAGCGTGGGAGCACCATCACCATTTATACAAGCTTACTAGGTTGGTAAGTTTACGGGGTTGCTGGGGTTGCTGGGGTTGCTGGGGTTGCTGGGGTTGCTGGGGTTGCTGGGGTTGCTGGGGTTGCTGGGTTCGACGGAGTTTGTAGGGATTGTGCAATGAGCTCTTGGGGTCTTGGGGTCTCGAGGGCTCGGGCTCTTGAGAGCCACACTCTCCTAACATAACGGTTGTGAGCGTGCTTATCCGGGCTGATTCGCGCTTTTTCATGTCGTAGCGGTTGCTATCGTGCTTATCGGCCACCAATCGAGCTGAAACGGTCACTTTGGGACGCAATAGCCATTCTGACAACCGTTAATCACACAAAATCGTCGTTTTCGCTCGAATAGCCACTTTACCAACCGTTAGACGTCGAATCATACACAGCAGCAGCACCATTCAACGACACCTAGCGTGAGAGCAAGCCGCCACCTTACACACAAACAGTCTGCCGATCGAATCGGCAGACTGTTTGTTTTGCAAATAAAAGCTATTGCATCGAATTGAAGTGGCTTCCCATACCAGGAGAAGCGGCATACGTAGGCTGGACGTGCACCGGATTATAGGTATGCTGCGGCTGCTGCGTGTGAATCGACTGTTCCACTTGTCTGCAGAGCGAAGCGATTTGGTTGAGCTGTTGAATCGCCATTTGATGGCCTTGCAACGCTGTCTGGATGACTTGGGCTGCATGCTGCTCCCGTTGAGCCAGCTCTTGAAGGCGCTGTGCATTCTGCTGCTCTTGCTGCAGCAGCTGCTGATAGTTCTGACTAGCTTGCTGGGTTTGCTGTACGAGCTGCTGAACAAGCTGCTCTGCTTGTTGAAGCGATGGATTGAACGATTGATTGAATTGCAAGTGAAGTACCTCCTTTGTTTTGAACAACGACTATTAAGATGTCATATCACCCCGCACAATATTCTCCACACTCACGGATTAACAAAATTCAGAATGAGGGATGTTATTTGCAGCGGCATCTTATGTAAAGGAGGACCACGATGGATACGGAAATGAAATACGGCGAGGATTATCACTACTTGCCAGTAACCTCTTTAAATAGCGGTGTAGGAATGGAAGTAGCCTCCGATCTATATGTTGTGACCATCCAGATCGTCAATGTATGCTTCGTCGGATTCCCAGACCGAGACAACTGGGTTCTCGTCGACGCTGGGATGCCCAAGTCAGCGGATGACATTGTGGCTGCCGCGGAGGAACGATTCGGCACGGATGCACGTCCTGACGCCATCGTGCTTACGCACGGTCATTTCGACCATGTCGGCGCCATTATTGAGCTGGTCGAACGTTGGAACGTACCGGTCTATGCTCACGAGCTGGAGCTCCCATATTTGACTGGCAAGCAGTCATATCCCCCAGCCGACCCTGCGGCTTCAAGCGGACTGGTCGCCAAGATGTCGCCGTGGTTTCCGAACGAGCCGATCAACTTAGGATCGCGAGTCGCCGCTCTCCCTGCCAATGGCTCTGTCCCTAAGATGCCAGGCTGGGAATGGATTCATACGCCCGGCCACACGCCTGGGCATGTGTCGTTCTTCCGAGAGGCTGACAAAGCCTTAATAGCCGGCGACGCATTCGTTACGGTGAAGCAGGAGTCGATTTATAAAGTGTTCACGCAGAAGGCGGAGATCAGCGGTCCACCGAAATATTTTACAACCGATTGGCAGGAAGCCTTCCGCTCCGTCTGTAAGCTCACGGATTTACGCCCATCTGCAGCGGTCACTGGACATGGCATACCACTATCAGGCGAAGAACTCTCCGTGAGTTTGCATAAGCTGGTGGAGACGTTCGATCGAATCGCGGTACCGGAGAACGGCAAATATGTGCACTAGCACCAAGAAGCATGGAGAGCACTCCATGCTTCTGCTTCGCTGCTATCTATTCATATCCGTCAAGCCGGGACTATGCTCGTTAGGCATCTCAGGAAATTCAGGAGCTGGGAAGCCCTCCGGCGGGTCAATTACCCGCAGCTCGCCTTTGTTGCGGCTAGGGCTTTCACCCTGGAAAATCTCGCCGATGCGGGTTGGGTCAAGTCTGAAGTTAAATTGCGCGTTGTGATAGCCCATATCGATAAACTTCCGGCATTCCGGATATTTGTTCAAGTCGTAGTTAGGAACGGGGAACAGCTTCGCCCAATCGACGCCCAGCGTCTCCAACGCTTTGGCGAAAGCGTTCTGGTGCGCATTGTCACGGACGATGAGGAAGCCAAGCGTTTCACGGAACGCTTTGTTCGAGCTCATCTCGTATATTCTCGTCTTCTGCAGAACGCCCGTTGATTCAAGCATGACGTTATTGATCATGTCCGCGATCAGGTTGCCATGGTTGTACACCCATGAGCCGTTCCATGGATTGCCGCCAGCATCAACAGGGAGCGAGCTCTGCGCGCCAACGATAAAATGATGCGGGTTCGCATGCTTCACCGCTTCATCGAGCGGAGCGCCATCCGTACCAGCGTTCCCAGCCGTCGATGATAGACCTGCGCCGTTCAACAGCTGGTTAATCGTCGTCTGTACGAGCTCGACGTGTGCGATCTCCTCAAGAAAAACGCCCTTCAGCAGGTCGCGGTACTGACGCTCCTTCCCTCTGAAGTTCGAGCTTTGGAAAAAATACTGCATCATCGTCCGCATTTCCCCGAATTGCCCGCCGAGCGCCTCCTGCAGTACTTTTGCTGCCGCCGGGTCTGGCTGATCCGGCTCGATAATGTTAATGAGCCCCTCCTTGAAATAGTACATCTAACTGGATAACCCCTTCCGCATTATTATTGGGTTGGACGGGATTACCATTACCAATTACACAGGTATTCATGCAAAAAGTCTTCATATTGGAAATTGACATATCGAAGAAGGCTGAATAAACCTGCGTTCCTCGTCACTGCTTCGACCCTTATCGGGGTGTCGAGATACTAACGACAATCTTCCCTTTCACGCGGCCTTCATGATAATAGGTGAACGCCTCAACCACATCGTCGAATGCAAACTGCCGATCGATGACGGGCATGACCTGCCCCTTCTCGACGAGTGACTTCCAGATCAACTGGTCGTTGTGGCTCGGCTTATGGAGGAGCACCTTAACTTTTTTACGAGTGAACATAGCCAGAAGAGGCGCTGTCAAGGCAGCTTGAATAATACGGTTCGGGGTGCCGCCGATCATCACATAAGTACCTTCCGGCTTCAGCGCCCGCTTCACCTCGAGCACCGGCCGTTGGCCAACAACATCAAGGATGAGATCGTACCGCGGTCCGCCCGCCGTAAAATCTGCTGTTTGGTAATCCAGCACATCATCCGCACCTACCGAACGCAGCCATTCAAGTTTCTCGGCCGAATCGACGCACGTCACCTTTGCCCCCTGCAGCTTTATGTACTGAATCGCAAACGTTCCAACGCCGCCCCCTGCTCCATTGATGAGCACATGATGTCCCTTCGTCAATTCGCCTTGCTTACGTAAACCTTGCAGAGCAAGAACTGCCGCCTGCGGGATTGCCGCTGCCTGCTCGAAGCTCAACCCCGCTGGCTTCAACGTTAAGGCCGCCTCACTCGCACACACATATTCGGCGAAGCCGCCCCACCCACAGCCGGAGATGTCTCCGAATACCTCATCACCTGGCTGCAGCCGGTTCACCGCCTTTCCCACGGCCACCACTCTTCCCGCCACATCTGCGCCGAGAATCCGATAACGCGGTTTACGCAGCCCGCCTATCCGATTAACGAATGGCCTGCCAATTAGAAGATCCAAATCCCAGGCGTTCAACGATGCAGCATGGACCGCGATTAACACTTCATACTCTTTCGGCATAGGCCTCTCTACTTCCTCAATACGAAGAACATCCGGCATGCCATATCGGTCGTAGACCAAAGCTCGCATCATACGGCTGCCGCCCTGAGACGCTGCAATCATCGCGAACCTCCCACTGGATTAAGTTACTTCTATTGTATCTGACCAACCTATCCAAATATATCAATGAATTGTTAAATCTGTTTCTTGCGACAATCGATTGTTATCCGTCTCCAGAACGATGACAGCCATTATTTGATCTCGTATACTCGAAGTCGACTATATGGCTCGCGATTGTTAGAAAGGAAGGAGGAAAGGCAATGGCCCCTCGCAAAATATCCAACATGCTGGCACTTGCGGTCCTATCCCTGCTTCATGAGAAGCCCATGCATCCGTACGAGATGTCGGCCACGATGAAGGAGCGCGGCATCCCTGATGTCATTAAGCTGAACAACGGTTCGCTGTATTCCGTTGTAGAAGCGCTGCTGAAGCAGGGATGGATCATCCCGCTGGAAACCCAGCGCGAAGGGAGGCATCCCGAACGAACGATCTATGCGCCTACTGAAACAGGAAGAGTCGGCTTTCACGATTGGCTTCGGGAGATGGTCTATGAGCCTATGAAAGAATACCCTCAATTCCCTGCCGCACTCGCCTTTATCGGACACATTCCTCCGCTGGAAATGATCGAGCTGCTGGAGCTCCGAATCGGGTTCGTCAATAAGTCGATCGCGGAACGGCGAGCGGGCATGGAATTCGCAAGAGGGCTCGGTCTTTCAAGAATATTCGTCATCGAGGCGGAATACATCATTCATCAGTTAGACAGTGAACTTCGATGGCTGATGGCATTCAAGGAAGACATCAAGAACGGCAGCCTTACGGAACAAGCAGAGGGTGAAACCATCTGGCACATGGTCACACCAGCCAACGACGCACAGCCTCAAAACTCCAAATCACATTCGAAGGGAACAAATTACCATGACCGCACAACGTAACAAAGCTGGCTTTGTCATCGCTGGCCTGCTGCTTGGCATTCTCATGGCATCCATGGACAATACCATTGTCGCGACAGCCATGGGCACCATCGTCGGCGAGCTCGGCGGCCTAGACAAATTCGTATGGGTGACATCGGCCTATATGGTTGCCGAGATGGCTGGGATGCCGATATTCGGCAAGCTGTCTGATATGTATGGACGGAAGAAATTTTTCGTATTCGGCATTCTCGTCTTCATGCTGGGATCGATTCTATGCGGTACTGCAACGTCGATCGTACAATTAAGCATTTATCGCGCAATCCAAGGGATTGGGGGCGGCGCGCTCGTACCGGTCGCCTTCACGATTATGTTCGACGCCGTAGCTCCTGAGAGCCGCGGCAAGCTTGGCGGATTGTTCGGCGCCGTATTCGGCATGTCGAGTATATTCGGCCCGCTGCTTGGCGCTTATATTACGGATTATATTCAGTGGGAATGGATTTTCTATATCAATCTTCCGCTTGGCCTAATCGCTTTCTTCTTGGTTGCTTACTTCTACAAAGAATCGGTGGAACACAGCAAGCAGAGAATCGACTGGTTTGGCGCAGCAACGCTCGTCGGCGCTGTTGTCTGCCTCATGTTCGCCCTGGAATTGGGCGGCAAAGAATATGCTTGGGACTCAGGCGTCATCCTTGGTCTGTTCGCTGGATTCGCTGTACTCATCATCTCGTTCATCTTCATCGAGCGGGTCGCTGATGAGCCGATCATTAAGTTCAGCATGTTCAAGAACAAATTGTATTCATCCAGCAATGCCATCGCGATGTTCAGCGGCGCTGCCTTCATTACAGCCTCTGTCTACATCCCGATCTACATCCAAGGCGTATTCGGCGGCAAATCGACGGATTCCGGACTTGTCCTGCTGCCGATGATGCTTGGTTCCGTCGTTACTGCGTCCTTGGGCGGCGCGCTCATGATGAAGCTGTCGTTCCGCACACTCATGATTCCGACGCTCTCGCTGCTGACGGTCGGCACGATTCTGCTGACGACGCTTGGCGTCGACTCGCATCGTTATACGGTCGTGATCTTCATGACGCTGGTCGGTCTCGGGATCGGTGCCTCGTTCTCCGTGCTCAGTAATGCCGCAATCTTCTCTTTCTCACCACAGGAACGGGGAACGGCTTCTGCAACGCTGAACTTCCTCCGCTCGCTCGGCATGACGATCGGCATTACCGTATTCGGTATTATTCAGAGCCACACGATGCTCGGTCAATTCGGCAAGCTGTTCACAGCTGACGAGAAAGCCCAGCTTCCGGCTGATGTTAACCTCAGCGATCCGCGTGCCATTCTGGCGCCGGAGATGCGGAAGTTCATTCCGGAACCAACGCTGGACAAAATCACGTCCGGTCTCTCCTACTCGATCACGCATACGTTCGCATGGGCCGTCATTCCTTCCGTTCTAGCGCTGCTCTTCACGTTCTTCATGGGCCGCAAGAAGCTAAGCGAGATGGAGCATGCAGCAGACTATAATCGGGCAACGCACTAATTCACATTGTAAAAAAGCTGTCTCGAAGGTCATAACCATTGACCTTCAAGACAGCTTTTTATTGTCCCTTACACCATAGAAGAGGAATAAAACAAGGTTGTAACGAGAAGCCCTTTCGCTTTCCATCAGGAAAACGAAGGGGCTTTTTTGAATGCTGCAACTTTTCTACTAAATTCGAGGTATTATAGATGTAATAACATTATTGCATGACTGCAACGGGATAGGAGGTTGTCCTATGCGCGCAATTATTCAATCGATTGCAATACTATTCATAGTTGGCCTTGTCTTATCTGCATGGTCAGCCGAGCCTGTCCAGGCAAGCTTCATCAGCCGTGTCCAAGATATTTATAACGCACCGGACAAGATCAACGAGATCGAGCAGCAATATAATGAGGCGAATGAACAGCTGTCACGGCAGCTGGAGGAATCCAAGAAAACGGTCGAGGCGCTTGTCCTTCAGCAGGAGGAGCTTCAGAAGCAGAATCAGCAGCTCATGGAGCAGAACGCAGCTCTGCAGGCAGAAACAGAGCAGGCGCAGAAGAAGAAGGACGCTTTTCAACGCAAAATGTACACGGGTATCGAGATCGTTACGGGATTGTTCATTGCCTACTTTCTGGCGATCCGCATCTGGCGGCACCTCTCATGGCGCAGACATCGCCCATCCCGTGAAGGCGGGATCAGCGGATGAACATCGTGACGCCCGCACGGCTTGGACATGTGCACATCTCGCTGGATGAGGCGGACAAGCTGCATCTGCTGCACCCGAAGTCGGTCATTGCTTTCCAAGGCTCGCCGCAGCATCGCGAAGATCGGCTGATGAACCTTGCCCGCATCTATCACAAGCGTAAAATGATTCAATCCCAATTCCAGGGACCGTCCGAGCTCGTCCTTGGATTGCCTGCCGGCTGTTCGCTGGAAGTCGTCGAGATTGATGAGAAGAGCAACCTGCTGTTCGACCTGCGGCATGTGATGTTCTTCACCGAGGGCATCACGATGAAGTCTGTCGTTCAGAGGCTCAAGAACGCGTGGATTACGAAAGAGCTGACCCGCATGCGGTTCACCGGACCCGGCCAGCTCGGCATCATCACCTCCGGTGATATGATGTCCATTCAGCTTCAACCAGACAAGCCGCTGTTCGTGGAGGCGGGCGCTTTGATCTCCTACCCGGGCACAGCCTCGATCCAGCTGTCCGTATATGGCAATAAGCTGGCCAGCCAGCATATGAACGTGCAGTGGGAGCTTCGCGGCAGCGGTCCCGTGCTTATCCAGACCGGCTCGCACGATTCCGAGCTTGAAGCGCAGCTGCAGGAAGGCGGCCTGATCAAGCGCATTCTGCGCGAGGTGCTGCCGTTCGGGAGTGTCTATATTAAGTGAACCGTTGTCTCCGACAACATGACAAGGATTCTAGCCCGCTGGGTTAGAGTCCTCTTTAATGCCGCATTTAGACACTTCCTCCGATAACGTTACGATTGATTCAAAATAAAAAAACGCGCAGGCACTTACGCCTCGCGTTCATTCGTGTTCACTTACACATTCACAGGATTCACTGCAAACAGCGAGTGAATATTGCCCTCGGGATCGGCGAAGAATCCAGTCGTATGCCCCCAAGCCTTCACGACTGGCTCTGCAACCGATACGGCGCCTTGCGCTACGAACTGATCGTACAATTCGCGCACTGCCTCCGGGGACTCGCACTCGAAGTTAAGCTCCACCGCCTGCCCCCGATGGGACTCCAGGTAGGACGCATGGCCGTGCGTATTGTCAGCCATTAACGATCTGGAGCATATCGCAAGCCGAACCCCTTCGTTCTTGAGCTCTGCGTAATGCTCTTCCTCTACGACAAGCTGAAACCCAATGACATCTCGATAAAAAACAGCCAACGCCCCGACATCACTCGCAATCAACGTGATGCCCTCAAGTTTAACCCTCATCGTCTGCTCCCCCATTCCTATGAATAACTGCTTCGGTCATTTGCTGAACAATCCGTCTAGATAATACGAAACCATACGTTTAGCCTGCTCCGGCGGCAATTGCTCGGGGAAGGTCGCGCAATGGACGACCAGGCCGTCTACGAATGCGTGAAGCGCCTTGGTCTCAAGCTCCGCATCCAGCTCCGTATTGACCAGCTGCTCTCGAATTAACGCATCAATTGTGCGCCGAAATCCAGTATAAAGCTCCTTATGCACCTCAAGGCTGAGCGCTTGTATCGCCGGAGACGAGACCGCCTTCCCTGCAAATGCAAGCCATACCTGCGCCTCTGCAAGACGGGTCTCGTCAAGGGGAATGAGCTCATGAATGACCATCTCCATATCGAGACGAACATTGCCCGTGAACGGCAGGCTCTGAATCCGCGCATTCACTCGCTCGGAAACAAGCCGCATCGAGAAAGCAAGCAGCTCATCTACCGTATCAAAATAATGACGGAGCGCTCCCAAAGAGAGCTTAGCTTCATCAGCTACGCGGCGGACCGACAGTCCATCAAGGCCGTCTTGTTGAATGACCCGCCAAGCCGCCTCCGCCAACAGCTCTTTCCGTTGTTTGTGATCGACAATTTTTGGCATGTCTTTATTATAGATCAAAGCACTTTTTTAATACAGATGTGCTATAATGATTTTATATAATACAGTTGTGCTATAAAGAGGAGTGGAGTCGTTTGATTACTGCGTTAATTGTTGGATGTGAGGTGGCCTTCTGGGTGTTCGTCTTATTGGGGCTGACATTCCGGTATGTGCTGAAGCTGCCCAAGATCGGCGCGCTGCTGCTGTTCTGCACCCCGCTTATCGATCTCGTGCTGCTCATTGCGGCCGTCGCAGACTTGAGACAAGGGGCAGTCGCAAGCTGGGAGCACGGCATCGCAGCTATCTATCTCGGCGTCTCTATCGTTTATGGACACCGACTTATTCACTGGGCAGATGTCCGCTTCGCATACCGATTCGCCTCTGGTCCTCCGCCGGAACCAGGTCCGAAGCACGGCGCCGAACACGCCCGTCACGAGAGACACGGCTGGTACCGTCATCTCGCAGCATGGGCGATTGGATGCTCCCTGCTGGTCATCATGCTGCTGCTTGTGAATGACGACAGCCGAACCGAAAGCCTGCGGAATGTTGTCCGCTTGTGGTCTATTATTGTGGGCATAGACTTTCTGATCAGCTTCAGCTATACATTGTGGCCGCGGCATTCCAAGAGTAACAAGAATATCGAGCGCTAAATCGATCACATTTATAAGAATATTGCCTTTTATGGACCAAGGAGCTCACATTTGTGACAAAATTCCTTGGTCTTTAGTTAATTTGACCTATTTTTTAATACTCTTCCTCTATTCTATCGAATATAATGAGTTGAGCCTAATCAGTATTAACTGTTCACCAACAATGGAAAGAGGATCAGATTCATGGATCAGCAATTAGACTACGCACCCTGCGGCTATTTCTCGATTTCGGACAAGGGTATTATTCAATCCGTTAACCAGACCTTCGCCACCATGCTCAGCTATGAACGGGATGAGCTGATCGGACAACACATTGAGTTGTTCATGTCGATGACGAACAAGCTCTTCTTCCACACTTATTTCTACCCCTATATGCAGCTGTACGGGCATGTAAGCGAGATCTACCTGTCGCTGCAGTCCAGCAGCAACCACGATATACCGATGCTGCTGAACGGTGTACGCCAGACGCGTGACGGCGAAACGTTCATGGATTGCGTCGTTGTCGAGATGCGGCGGCGTCTCGAGCATGAGAAAGATATTCTCGCAGCCAGGCAGCGGCTGGAACACCTTGTACAGCAGACGAACGAAACGAGTCGTAAGCTAGAGCTGATGCAGCAAGAGTATGAAGCGAAGCAGCGCGAGCTTCTCAGCATTAACCTGCAGTTGGAAGCATTAGCCTTAACGGATCCGTTGACGGGCATGAAGAATAAACGATATTTTAACGAGAGCCTGCTTGCTCACATCGACAAATTCCATCGCTTGGGTGATCCATTCTCGATCGCACTCATCGATATCGATCGGTTCAAGTTCATTAACGATACATACGGACAACCTGTAGGTGATCTGGTACTAACCGAATTGGCGCAATTGCTTAACTCTTCCTCCCGCGGGACCGATGTTACTGCCCGCTTAGGCGGTGACAAGTTCGTCATGCTGCTAGCGGGAGCGGATGAAGTCAATGCCATCCATATCACCGAACGGCTCCGGGCCGTTATCCAGATAACAGCGCTGGGCAATCTGCACATTAAGGCAAGCATAGGCGTTGCGACGATGACAAGCGAGGACACCGATGACAAGCTGATCAACAAAGCCAATCAAGCCCTATCCCAATCCAAGACCAGCGGCCGCAATCGCGTGACGCATGTGATGGACTTGAACGCAAGCAAGTAACGGCATTCGAAAGGCCATCCATGACGGATGGCCTTCTTGCTTTTATAAGCCGCTCTCAGGCATCTGTGGCATAATCACGAACCCACTTGCCTTCCGCGCTTTTAGAATATGAAGCAGCTGGTGCTGCAGCGAGGCTTGACATGTGACTTTCATGATGACCTCGGTTTTGCGGCGGGATGTGAGCCGGAGCTTGCCCTTATTGAACAGAATTTCGATCGCTAACCCCAGAAGGAATCCCCCTACCATACCAATTAGTCCCCAAATGATTGGTCCCAGGTACCACACGAAGCCATAGATCGTTCCCAGGACGGAGAAGATTGAAGCACTCATCATCGCTCCGTCCAATATGCTTCTGCCGTCTACCCGATGAATCGAATCAATAATATTTGTATCGGCCACGAGGTTCTCTACCGGCATTGCAACGACCTGATGCGGAGGCACGCCCAGCTTCTCTAATTCGTGTATGGCCATCTCCACGAAGGGGGAGTGCTCGAATGTAGCGATAATTTGCACCGTATTGTGTCTATCATCGACAGGATGTTGTTGTGCCAACTGATCCGACCTCGCTCTAAGGAATCGTACTTGTTCAACGTCGAACAACGTATTGTTTTCATTGACCGATGCATAGGCCTGATAAATCGCAAACGAATAGATGGACGGCAAGAACAGAGACCAATGCCAATCTATAGCAGCGGCTGCGCTGTTGAAATCACCTAGGAACGAGTAGAGCCATGATCGGATTGCTACAGCCTTATAACAAACGAATATCCACCAGCCCAATACAAATGTGCCAATGATCGTGCTGCCGCCATAAAGCTGCCCCAAGCCCGGCGAGATAATGGACCAGACGATGCCCAGCCACGGATGCTTTTTATCAAGGATCGTGACATCGAAGAAGCTAACCTCAGAAGGTGTGACAGGCGCATCTTCAACCTCGGACAACCTATGGCTTTTATTGATCTCAACCGCACAGCGATAACTATCCCAGATACCATATACATATACACCCACATACAATAAGGCCCAGTCCTCATTAAGGATTTCCCTCGCCTCATCGAACCGTCCATGAAAAGATAAAGCAATCGCCATATTGATATGGGCCTTACTGTTTACGATTAGCTCCCATATTACCAGCACGAAGCCATAAAGGTATTTCCCGATAAACATATGTCCGAACCCTGGGAGAGACGCCGACCACCATGCCGCAATCCAAGGCGAACGAGGATATATCGAGTTGATACCAAAAACGGATATTTTCCCCTTGGAATAACGGGGGCTTATGCTGGATGACTGAAATCGCTGGTGTGGCATCAATTACCTCCCCGATCGGACTTCGATCTTCAAGTCCTCCGATCTTAAAGCCCTCTTCCAATCCATAAATTGATCAGATTTCCATTTGGTTATTCTTGCTCGTCTATATTATTTCCAAATATAAGAAACCAGCAAGGATGTTCCGCGTATAAATGATAGACTATGAATTCAGGAGGTATTATGAGAGCTAAGAAATTATATCTACTGTCGTCCATTATTTCCATGCTGCTAGTCGTGCTTGCCCCGCTGAATGCATTCGCAGCCACCTCCAGCGATACGTCCGCTGCCTATACGGCAACAACGAAGGCTGCTGCTGAGAAAGCATCGCTGCTGACCAAGCAATACGGAGTAACGAGTGTTCAATACGCCCTCATTGATCAGGGCAAGATCGTCGTCTCCGGACAAACAGGTAAGAACGATGCCGCTGGACAGATTCCTTTGACTGCTAATACCATGTACGGCATCGGCTCGACCAGCAAAGTGTTCACTACTGCAGCAGTCATGCAGCTCGTCGATGCAGGCAAGTTAGACCTCGACAAGCCTGTTGTGCAGTACATTCCGGATTTCAAAATGAAGGATGCGCGCTATAAGCAAATTACGCCTCGTATGCTGCTTAACCATTCTGCCGGCCTCGCCGGTTCGTCGCTCCAAAACTCATTCCTGTTCTCCGACAACGATACATACTCCCATGACACGCTTCTTACGCAGTTATCGGCACAGAGTCTGAAGGCAGACCCAGGCGCTTTCTCCGTGTACTGTAATGACTGTTTCTCGCTTGCAGAGATTTTGGTTGAGAGAGTGAGCGGGATAGATTTTACAAGTTATATTCATGAGCATTTGACAGAGCCGCTTGGCCTGACGAATACACTGACACCGCAGGATGAGATTAACGAATCCCAGATGGCGGGCCTTTATCTTCCTTCATTTGAAGATCAGCTTCCTAACGAGTCGATAAACGCCATCGGAACGGGAGGCATCTACTCAACGGCAGAGGATCTCGCTCGATTCTCGCAGATCTTCACCGGCCAGACAACGGATATCCTATCCTCTGATGCAGCGAAAGCAATGGCTAACGACGAGTACAACAACGGGCTCTGGCCTGACGAAGCGGACAACTCGGTTGGTTACGGATTAGGCTGGGACAGCGTCAACCTGTTCCCATTCAATGACTATGGCATTCAGGCGTTGACCAAGGGCGGCGACACGATCTTGTATCACGCATCGCTCATCGTGCTCCCTGAGCAGAACATGGCGGCAGCCGTTCTCTCCTCCGGCGGTTCGAGCTCCTTTAATCAGCTGCTGGCTTCTCAGATTCTGCTCCATGCGCTGAAGGAGAAGGGCGCAATAGACGATATTAATGGCGGCAAATCGTACGGGGCACCTGTTAAGGCAGATATGCCGAAGGAATTGCTCGATGCAGCAGGTATCTACGGCTCCACGGGACAAGTTCTTACGGTAGACGTAACGGCTGATGGTCAACTATCGATCACGACTCCAATGGATCCGAGCTACCCTGCCGAGAAATATACGTATTCATCGGACGGCTCATTCATCAACGCGGACGGCAGCGCGAAGATCAACCTCGTGAAGGAGAGCAACGGCCGCACGTACTTATGGGTTCGCCAATATGCACTGTTGCCAGGGCTTGGCCAGCTTGCCGTATCCGAGTATGCGGCTGAGAAGCTCCCGGCGAACGATCTATCGGAAGAAACACTGGCGGCGTGGAAGGAACGTGATGGAAAGCGCTACTATATCGTGAATGAAAAATACACCTCAGTCGCGTACTTAGTGGCATCTTCCACTCAGGTTCTTCTGTACGAGGACGTACCTGGCTACTTCCTTAGCGAGAAGATTACAGGCCCGGACACTGCTGTATCCGACCTGCATATTCCTGCTGTAGGCAGCAGAGACAATGCGCCTATAGAATTCGCTGCACAAGACATGAATGGTGTCAGTGTGGAGTATCTGATATCCGCCGGCAGTCGATATATTAGCCAGGATGCGGTATCACCGATCTACGCAGGCAAGCATGCCCGCGTAACCATTCCAACAAGCGGCGATGCGAAGTGGTACACAATTCCCGACAGCGCTGCAGGCAAGACGCTGAGAGTGGCGCTGCCTTCCGCCGGCTCGTATGCGGTGTATGACGAGAACGGTACGTTGTTGTCATTCAGTGTAATTAGTACGGACGCAGTCGTACTGCCGAAGAACGGCACGATCGTATTCGCAGGCGAGGCGGGAGCTAAGTTCGAGATTACATTGACCCGATAATGCGAAATCGCCTTCCCGCGGGAAGGCGATTCTTCTTGTGAGGGAGCACTTCAAGCCGCTCACAGCTTTGGCCACGCGGCTTCCAATTGCACACCATTGTTATCGGCGAATATAAATTTGCGGATCTTAATATCGGCGATATGTGCATGCCCGGAACATCCTTGTAGAATTGAATCGTCGCGTTCAAATCCGATGTTACAAGCGCAACGTGGTGAAACCCAGCCCAGTTGAACAATGGATCCGTCATCATTCGAAACACTCCTTGATTTCGAATTAGTAATGATTCAGAAACGTAAATGAATTGTAATTAGAATTCTAACTACCTGCGCAAAAAGAAGTGGCTACTCCTTTTCGAATAGGCCAACCATTTTGACCAGAAGCTTCTTCAGCATCTCGAATTCATCAGGCGTCATTCCGTCCTTCACTCGTGCCTCTACAGCTGTTGTGATGTGCTGCGTCTTCTCTGCTAGCTTCATACCCTCATCCGTCAAGTAAATAAGCTTATACCGTCCGTCCTTCGGGTGGTCCTTGCGGATAATGAGCTTCTTGCTGGCCAGTCCGTTCAACAGGCTCGTGACGCTTGGCCGCTCGATCATTAGAATGGGCTCCAATTGCGAAGGCGAAATACCCGGGTAATTCCGAATGATGCTCAGCGCACTCCACTGCGTATGAGTTAGACCCAGCGGCCGCAGCAATTCCTCAACTTCACGACGAAGCGTAATATAACCCGTCTTAACCAACCGCCCTATCGGTCCCTTATCCCATTGCCAATCCTCTTGCTGCCGTGCTTGTTCTTGTGCTGGATCTTGTTCTTGTTCCTGCCTGGTACTCATCGCACACCTCAGTAATTAGAATTCTAATTGAATCATATGCAAAAGAAAGTAAATATGTAAAGCCCAACCTCTTCTATACCAAATAAGACCCCGCCATTAACCGCGGAGTCCCATTGGTTAACTAAGCCGAAGCAGAATGATCGCTCGATTTCGGCTTATGCCTGCTCCATGGCGTGCCTAGAATCGGAAGAGCCCACCGATCGAGCCCATACCAGCCTGCTACCTTCCAGCCAAGAACAAGCCAGGTGGCCAGAATAAACAACAGCGGGTTCGTGCTGAGCGTGCCTGCGAACAAGAAGCTCGCATTCATGAAGGCCCCGAAGAAAGCCGCAACGCCCGTCAATAGGCCGAGGATAAGCCCTACCCCAACGGCTGCCTCGCCAAATGCTACAAGATAAGAGAACAGCTTGGCATTCGGAAGCACCATATTCTCGAGAAAGGAAGCATACCAGCCTGTGACGTCCTTCCCATCGGCCGCCTTGCCGAGAGCACCGTTCACGAAGCCGGTAAGCGCTGTACCTGCCTTGCTTCCGACCCAGTTCTCGTTCGTAATCTTATGCCAACCCGCATTGATCCACGCATAACCTAAGTACAATCGAATGACTAACCATAGCAGTCCCGATCTAGTGTTGTTAAACAGAAAGTTAGATACTGGATTATCGGGGACGATAATCCGTTTCCCCTGCAGCTCTTCCTTCATCGTCACACACATCACCTCAGGTTGGAATGATTTCACCAAGATGGTAAAACATTTTCCTGCATTTGTAAATCAGTGATGAGCTAGGTGTCGGCGTCTTATTTCCGAGGCAATATATCGGCACATGAAGCTATATAATTAGATAACTTCCAGAACAGCTGCGAGCTGCGCCAATGCCAAGCCCTGGCCCCAGCCCTGTGCCCATTTCCTGTCGATATTCAGGTAACCCTCTATATCTTTCATGACGGCCGTTCCACCCGATACGTTCTGAACCCGTCCATTGCTTGCAATGTTCGCGATAACGCCATCCAACGCTTTCTGTACATACTTGGAATGCAGCGGATTGTGCTGCGTAACCATCGCTGCGCAGATACCAGCTGTCGCCGACACTTCGCCGTATGCATCCGGGTAGTCGAGTACGGTTCCCCACAGCCCGTCTTCCTTCTGCAGCTTCTTAATTGCAGCCAGCTGATCCCGTAATGCGCTCCAGATGTGCATCATTGGCGGATACAGGTAAGCTTCCGGAAGTATTCTCGCCGCGCGGGACATCGTATAAGCTGCCCATGCATTCGCACGTGCCCAATACATGCCCGACATATGATCCTTCGTAATATTATTATAGCCGTGATACCACAAGCCCGTATTCTCGTCTTGCAGGTAGTTGATATGCCAGAAGAATTGATGCAATGCATCATCGATAAGCGGCTTCTCCTTCAGCATAATGCCTACGCGCAGCAGGAAGTATGCGGCCATGAACAGCGTGTCCGCCCAAGCTTGCTCAGGGAAGTCGTTGTTCGCCGATACCGTATGCTGGAGAACGCGATCGCCGAAACGAAGGGCGTCATTGCGAAGATAATCGACCTTGCTCATGATCAGATCCAGATACTTCTGATCGCCCGTCTGTTGATACAGCGTAATGAGCATATGTCCTATTGCACATGTATTGACTGTCCATACAGGAAGACCGACCTCGATATATTCGTCGACCCATTCCTTCATCCGATTGAGATATGCCTGCTCACCCGTGACTTCGAACGCGCGGCTGACACCATAGAACGCCACGCCGCCCGGCCAATCCCATGTGAGGTCCATACCGAACGTATAGTCTACCACTTGATCGATCAGCTGCTTCAATTCCGTCTGAGAGGCCGTTATCTTCATGTCTTCCATTCTCCTCCAAGTCCCGAAGCCCCAGCTATTAGCCGGGGCTCGGGTGTCTGTTTAATTATAGATTAGCTGTATTGACCAGCATCAATTGCTTTTTGTTTCTCATCGAGAATTTCTTGATAGCCTGCATCGAGGTACGTTTTCTTCGCAGCTTCATACGTTTTGTCGAAGTCTTCTGGCTTAGACAGAGCAACCTTCACATACAGCTCTTGGAAGAGTGCGTTCAGATCGGCTTTGTACTCGTTTACTTTCTCCAGTACGACGCTGAACATTGGATCCGGCGTGCGGTATTGTTCAGTTTCATCGTAGTACTTGAACAGCTGGTCTACCAGGCTTTCATAGCCCGGAGGCGCCCATTGACGAGCAAGAGCCTTACGCGTTGTAGCTTGATCTCCGTATTGCGCGCTTTCCGTTACAAGTGCCCAGTAGTCTTTGTTGTTGTTTTGCGACAGTGCGGACTCGCCTTTGAAGTCAGCGTTTTTCACTGCGATGCCTTCAGCATCAAGCGTGTAGTTCTGACCTTCAACACCGTTTTGCAGGAAGAACAGGTTGTCTGGCTGGCTCATCCACTCCAGGTACATCCACAGCGCTGCGCGCTCTTCTGCCGACGACTCGTAGTTGACACCCATGATGAAGCCGAATGGCCAGTATGCACGTCCCTGCGGCTTGCCGCCTTCTGGCGTACCCGCGCCTGGAGGCACGATTGCGAATTCAGCGCCTGGGTTGTTAGCAAGCGTCGAAGCGATTACGTCTGTGTTGCTTGCAAGATAGAGGCCATACGTACCCGTTTTGCCTGCAACGAATTCAGCTTTGATCTTAGCGTCGTCCGAACGCAGATAGAACTCCTGGTCGATCAGACCTTTGTTGTACAGCGTGTTCAGGTTGCGCAGATATTTCTCAGTAGCTGGCGTCGTCAGATCCGCTACACCCAGATCGGAGTAGAGCGCATGCTCCTTGTCGTCCATTGGGAAGTCACGGAATGCATAGTTGAACGTGTAGTTGTTCGCTTTCAATGTTTCAGCGCCTACGCCCAGACCTGCATCTTTCCACTTCTGAAGCATATCGTTGTACTTCTCAAGGGACGTCAGGTCTTCAACCTTCATGCCCACTTTCTCCACCCAGTCCTTACGGATCAGCGTAGTAGCGTTATCAATTGCTGGACGAGCAGCGAAGACGAAAGCATTCTTGCCGTCTACTTTGCCGTACTTCTCGATCGTCTCGCTCATGTTCTTCCAGTACGTTGGCGCATAGTTCTCGATCTCTTTGTAATCGAGGTCTTGCATGACTTCTTCACTGTAGTATGCAAGCGCTTGCGGCATATCGTAGTGGAAAATAAGATCCGGTGCTTTGTGCGCAGCAAGAAGCTGCTCGAAGTCTTGTACTTCATTGCCGCGTGCGATTGCCGTGAATTTCACGTCGATGTTGTACTTGTCGCCGAATTCTTTTTGAATCCAACGCGTATAATAGTTGTCCGTAACGTTCCAGCCTTCGAACGCACGCTCATAGACTGGGATGTTGAGCTCTACTTTCTCTGGGAAGCCCTTCGAATAGTCTGGGAATGCGCCTTCGCTAGCCGTCTCCGTTGGTGTCGTCGTCGAATTGTCTGTCGTCGGAGCCTTCTCGTCGGTTTTGTTCTCTTCCGAGCCGCTGTTCGAGCAGCCCGCGATAAGACCCATTACAACCAGAGAAGACAACAACATGGTGCCAAATCTCTTTTTCGCCATTGCTTTTTACCCCCATCAGTCATTTTAGTGATACTTCGTTACTCTTTTACTGCACCTAACATTTGGCCTTGAACAAAGTACTTCTGGATGAAAGGATATATACACAAAATCGGCAGCGTTGCGAATACAACGCAAGACGCTTTCAGCACCTCAGGGTTGCTGAGCGATACCGATGATGCTTCGAGTTGGAAGCTCTCAGTCGATTGAATGACCAAGTAGTACAGCTTCAATTGAAGTGGACGCAGATCTACATTTTGTTTGATGTAGAACAAGGAATCCTGATACGCATTCCAGCGTCCCGCCGCATAGAACAATGACAGCGTTGCCATTATTGGCTTGGACAGTGGGAGAACGACGCTCCACAGAATACGGAAATGGTTGGCGCCATCAATCCTTGCAGCCTCTTCAAGGCTGATCGGAATGCCGCTCTGGAGCGAGGTCTTCATAATCAGCAGGTTGAAGGAACTGAATGCGAGCGGCAGTATGAGCGCCCACAGCGTATCCATCATGCCCAGGCTGTTAATCAGCATGTACTCCGGGATAATGCCCCCGCTGAAAAGCATTGGAAACAGGAAGATCAAAGTTAAGAATGAGCGGCCCTTCAGCTGTCCGCGGGACAATGGATAAGCCGCGAATATCGTAATGATCATACCTAGAATCGTGAACAATACCGTAACGAGAACCGAGACATATAGCGAACGCAGAATGCTCTTGTCCTGGAAAATCTTCTCGTAAGCCTCAATGGTGAATCCTCTCGGCCACAACGTTATTTTATTGGCAATAACGAATGCGTCTGCGCTGAATGACTTTGCAATAACGTGTACGAACGGCAGCAAGCAAGCCAGCGAAGCAAGGATGATAACGAGGCGAATGACAACATCCCAGATGTCAAACCGCTGTTTATCGTGCAAGGCAACAGTGCCAGTGGATGCTTTCATGGTGCGCCTCCTCTCTAGAAAATCCCATCGTCGCCAAGCTTCTTGGCCACACGGTTAGCGATGATTACTAATACAAATCCGATGACAGCTTGGAACAAACCAACGGCTGTCGCACGGCTGATGTTGCCGGACTCAATACCCCAACGATAGACCAGCACGGGGATCGTAGTCGTGTACTCGGTGGTCGCCTTATTCGTAAGTGCGTAGATCCGCTCGAACGAGCCGTCCATGACTTTACCCAGGTTCAGAATAAGCAGCGTTACAATCGTCATCCGAATCGAAGGGAGCGTTACGTTCCACATCTTTCTCAAGCGGCCTGCACCGTCAACGGTTGCGGCTTCGTAGAGATCCGGGTTAATGCTGCTTATAGAAGCGAGATAGATGATCGTTCCCCAGCCCATGCTCTGCCAGACGCCAATTGCCAAGTAGCTGAACAGCCAGTGGGTATCTTCTTGCAGGAACGGAACTCGATTCAACCCCATCGACTCAAGGACATTATTGACTGCGCCGCTTCCTTGGCTCAGGAGCTGGTAAGCAAGCGCCCCGATGATGACCCAGGAGAAGAAGTGCGGCAGATACAAGAAGGTTTGATTGATCTTCTTGAATCGAGCGCTCTTGATCTCGCTTAATAGTAATGCGAGTATGATCGGCATCGTAAAGCTGAATAGCAGATCAAGCGTGTTAAGCATCAATGTATTGCGAACAGCTCGGGCGAAGTCAGGCTTATCGAAGATTTCCTGAAACATCTGGAATCCTACCCAATCGCTGCCCCAAAAGCCCTTGGCGATCTTATACTTCTTGAATGCCAGGACAAGACCAAACATTGGTGTGTACTTGAATAGCAATACGAAGGATAACGGAACCACTAATAGTAAGTACAGCTGCCAATCCTGGCGAAGAGCGTGCAACCATCCTGTGCTCTTTTGTTTCTTTGGTAGTAAAGCGTTTTCATGTTGTAGTGAAGCGCTTTCAACTTTCACAGTCTCACCCTCCTCTTACAGTAGACCTCCCGATGACCTGAATCCATTTGTTCAGACGATGGTGGGCTATGTCTGCATCATACCCTCCGGTGGACGCAGTCGTAAATCATGAGTATTGATTTGAGCTATCATTTTTGATTTTGCCGCGCCACTACGCGGTTTTTTCCCCATTGAACAGCCTAGTTATCCCGTCCAAATGGAGTGATGATTATCATTTTTGACTAGCCTTTAGCAAAACAATAAAGCTGTCTCCCATGGTCCGCAGACCGGAGAGACAGCTTCAATTGTGTTCATCATTGGTTCGTTGTTCCGTTCGATTCGTTCGATTATGCACCGGTCGTCTTCAAAGTCTTGTAGCTGCTCGGAGGCATACCCTCATACTTGCGGAAGAATCGGTTGAAGCTCTGCACATTCGCATAACCAACCTCAGCCGCAATCTGTGTGATGCTAAGATTCGACTCCAGCAGCAGCTGCTTCGCCTTCTCGATTCGAAGTGAATTGGTATAGTCGATCAAGCTCTTACCGGTAAGCTCCATCACGATTTTGCGCATATAGGAATAACTGATGCCGATTTCCTTCGCCATATCCTCGAATACGATCTCTTCGCAATAATGCTCCTCGAGATAACGGGTAATTCGCTCTCCATAATTCGCTTCTCCCGAGCTGCGCTCCAGATATTGGATAATATCTCCAAAAAACTCATGCAAATACTCGTCGAGCTCATCGAGCGTATCCCTGGTCGCAATAGCGGAATACATATTGCGGCGGCCCGCGAATATACGTGCCGTACTGACGTTATTCTCGCGAAGATGCTTAATCGTAACCCCAAGGATCTGGTTGTAAATGAACATAATATTGTCGTACGAAATATATTCGACCGATTGGATCTCGTTGCGAATCACGCTTAGCTCCTTGATAATGTTGTCGAGATCGCCATTATCAAGGAAATTCAGAATCCGGCGTTCACTGTTCGCTGGATAAATATATTTGCCGTTCTGATCGGCATCCTGCTTCCAATACGTAATGCCCCCGCTGCCTCCGATCATCCGATGCTTAATAACCTCCATCGCTTCCACGACGCGGTCAGGAATCATCTCGATCGAATCAGTCTGGCTGCTTACCCCGATCGTCACCGAATGGCCCAGCACCTCCGAGGCGATGTCTCGAATGGAGGCAAGCGCCTCATGAACGGATTTCGCGCCGTTCTCGGCCTCTTCCGCGTCAAAGTTAATAATCATGACGAAGCAGCCTTCGCCCTGATAGACCGTACGCACATGAATGCCTTCCGGGAACTGACTATTGCACTGCGGAACAAGCACATACCGATGGTATTGGCGTGTTTCGGGATTCATGTGACTGACATATCGTCTGTAACGGTCAATCGAAATAATGGCCGTCATGTAGTAGGGCTCAGGGAACAGCTCCTCGACCTGTCTCGTCACTTCACCCTTCAGCAATTGATGAACAGCAAGATTGCGAGTATCCTGCTCCCGTTCCCTGAGCAGGCGAGTCAGCCCTTCCTCTTCCTCCTGCATCCGTTGGAATGCCGCATCAAGGAAGACAAGCTCATTCTTCTTCGTAATGCTCAGATTGCTCCGAGCGCGTACCGCTCGAACCAGCTCGCGCAGCGGCTTGGACAGCCAAGTCGAGAGAACAATGGTCAGAAGCGCCCCTGCGAATACAATAACGATCGTGAGAAAAATAATATTGCGTTGAATCGAATGCGTCTTGGTCATGAGCTCGTCCATCGAATATACATTCACGTTCAGCCAATCGAACTGGCTCGCTGATCGCGACCATGTATAGATCAATCGTTCTCCGTTAAGTTCATGATAGACGAATCCTTCCTTCTTACCGCTGTCCAATATTTCTTGAATGAAGGGCTGATCCTTGCCAGAGGTGAACAGCAGGCTCTTATCATCGTGCGAAATAATCGTGCCAGCTGCCTCCATGAGCATATAGCTATGCTTTCCCGGCTCAGATGTACGCAAATATTGGCTGATCCGGTTCTCCTCCAAATTAACAACGATCGTGCCCTTCGTCGTAGTCGACAAACGGTTCAACGGCAGGACGTATGTGACGACGTTCTTGCCATTGGCCAGCTTACGCGGGAACCAGACGCCGCTGATCCCCCTTCTTCCTTCTAACGCTGTTGTCAGCCATTCCATCGACTCATAACGACTAAGCGAGGTGATCCCTTTATCAGAAGAGACCACATAATCCGAATCATCCAAGTAGAAATAGGCGGAATATACGCCATCCTGTCGATTCTTCAGATTATTCAGCTCGCTCAAGACGACCTGCGTACTGGCGATATTCACATATTTGCTCTTTAATTGTTCTAACGTCTTAAAGTTGCGAACCCGATCGAACACCTTCGTCGCTGCGAGATGTACAACATCCTGTGCAAGGCTGTTCAGAGCCGTCTCGTTCAGTCTGCGATTCGCATTGAGTCCCGCGAGCGTTGACTCCGCGATGGCACTCTCGGAGTGCTTCAGAATCTGTGTGCCGCTATACCAAGTCAGGATTGAAATCGGAACGGCCATAACACAAAACATGATGAGCGTTAGCTGCAGCATGATGGGAAGTCGTTTCATTCTGCCTCTCCTCTCTTCACCGGCCCAACCGTCAACCGATGAACTAACAATACAGTCAGTCAAGATAACGCTTACAAAAATAGTTCCACAGCCTCTTACATCGTTCGAACGCTGTCTCCGTATTATGTCCTATGGTGCTCTTGTTCCGTTCATCAACGTAATAAAAGACTACGTTCTACAATTTTATGGCTTCTTGATCGACTATTCAAGTTCGAAAATGATGGTATAAAAGCATTTTACCGTTTATCGCCTTCCAATTCGCCCGAATAAATCCATATTACGAAGGCGCAAGTAGAGCTCCTATTGTTGTACGTATAACATCAAAAAGGCCTACGGTTTGCTCATAGGAGCAGCCATAGGCCTTTTTGGTTCATGTGTTTCGTTTAGAAAATAAGCGGAAAAGCAACGGTCACGAATGCCGCCCACAGGCCGTAGATCGGCAAGTACTTCGTAACGGCATCCTGAATGGCACTAGGACCAGCCTGATTACGAAGAAGACGGATATAGGCACTTATGATCCAGATCAAATTCGCCCAGATCAGAACGTTGATTCCCAGAACAGCAAGCCGATTGGCTGTTATGCCGTAAGTGGACAGCCGGAATACAATAGCCGCCAGAGCAACACTGTCAATGATAAGCGCAAGGGCAATAAGAGCAGCATTCACATAATCCATCATGCTCTTTCGCTCGTCTGACCCTCTTTCGGTAATCGAGAAAATGGTGACGACCAGTACACCGAGTAAGATCCCATTGAAGGACAGGAGGAAATCGCGGTCCGAGAATGGACTTCGGCCAACCCAGGCTACCGTTATCAGGTAGGCCGCCAGCGTCACCAGAACGAGCGGGCTGAAGATCCTTGCGATGTACGGCGCTATATTTTTCGCAAGCTTCAAATTCTTCGACACCAGGTAGGCGGCCACAACAGCAAGACCGGCAGCGCCGAATACGACAACATTCTTAAAGTAAAACTCGATGATATCCAGTTCAACCAGTTGAAACAGCCTCATCGTAATGCCTGTCAGCAGCATGCCGCTGATCGCCATACAGGCGTACAGAATACCGAACTCGCCGTTAAACTTCAGATAAGCGAGTCTTGCTCTGCCGCTGCGGTATTCATTGCCTGTAAAGGCAAACCCGACGACTGCCCATAAGAACACCGGAAGATGCAGATAGGCTAGAAGCACACTGTCCGTCTCCGCCATCGGCAGCAAATTCAATTGGAGCGCCGACAGTCCGAATAACGATGCGAGGGTGTAAAGAATGCCTTTGCCCGGCCTGTTATTGGATACGAAATACGCGGCGATAAAGGGCAGCACCCCGAATGCAAGGTTAACGATGGCAATAGCTTCCCGCTCGGTGTAATGAAATAAGATCCGCGTACAAACTCCCGCAAGTATCGTCAGAATCCCCATCGCTATAAAATCCCGCTGGACCCACGAAGCCTTCTTCTCAGCCGCCGATTCCTGGTAATGAAGCCGCTCATTCCAAACGGCAAGAACCTGCGAGTCCGGATGGCGCTCCCACGCCTCGGCAAATGAATGACGGAACGACTCCGGCTCTTCTCTGAACATCCGCTCCAGTTCTCGTGGGTTATGGAGATGCTCCACAACCCGGTTGTTTACACTCATCACTCTGCCTCCCCTAATCTTGGTCACAGTAGCGCTGTTCCTGATTTGATTCTAACGCATATTTTATCGTTTTACAATAAATCTTTACTGATATTAGTTAAATTATTATTGGTTCAAGGCAGGGGATGCTTATCTCGATCGGAGGAGGATTGTCTGGATCGGGGAAGGGTTGCTGCTAAAATGCAGGAATTTAGGGGCAGGATTAACACCTTGTGCCGCAAGCCTGCGAATATGCAGGAATCTGGAGGTTTGGAGCGGTTCTGCGGCCAGTGAAGCCTTAAAACCTGCAGCTGTGTAGGTATTGAGCCCAGCTCGTCTGTTTAAATGCCGAGAAACTGTATCTGTACAGGAATTCCGTCTGGTACTATGAGGGGAGAATGCAAGGATGACCTTTATCACCGCTGCTTCTTACTTTCCTCAATAAAATAGAGCGATCTCGTCAGCCAGCCAACCTACTGAGAGACAGCTCCATCGTCTATTCGTACCTTACCCCAGTCTCACCAAGTTATCTGCGGTGCGGAACGCCAGTGCCATAATGGTCAGCACGGGGTTCACACCACCATTGGTCACGTGCACGGAGCCGTCGCTAACCCATAGATTATCGTACCCGTGGACACGGCCTAACGGGTCGGTAACCGAGGTCATCGGATCATTGCCCATGCGCAGCGTTCCTGCTTGGTGCTGACCGGCGCTTAAGCCGCCGTAGGGGCCTGTTCGCCATACTTCGCGCGCCCCTGCGGCCCACAGCCACTTCTCTGCCTGCTCGCCCAGCATGTTCCCCGCTCGAAGCGACTCCGGATGAACGCTGCCGGACAGGCTGGCAGCAGGTATGCCGAAACGGTCTTTCACCGAATTCGACAGGCGCACGCGAGATTCCGGACTTGGGATCTCTTGGATCGGGCCCATGATCTGACTTGTGCGCAGATAGCTGTCACGCATCATTTGCTTCCCTCGGATGCCCCATCGCGCCGCATTCGGCGCCAGTGCCCGATACCAGTGAATAAGCGGCAGACGTGTAAACTCGTTGGCCAGCAGCCCGCCGCCGATCACCCCATTCTGACCGCTATGATCGAATCGGAAGGTCGCAATGCTGACCCCAGGGCCGAGACCATCCTGGACAATCTCATCGAAGAGACCATAAGCGCCAGCGTAGACGTGCCCCTGCAGATGCCTTCCGACTTGTCCGCTCCGATTGCCAATGCCATCTGGCTCGACATCGGTTGCGGAGTTGAGCAGGAGCCGGGCACTTTCAATCGCACCGGCAGCTGCCACTACATGGCCTGCCTTGATGCGCCGCCGCTGCACAGCGCCTTCCATGTGCTGAACAAGACGAACGCCCGTCGCATGCTTGCCGCCTTCGGTATCGATACGCTCGACGAGCGTATCGCAGATAAGCTCGCAGCGGCCGGTTGCCATCGCGCGTACGAGCATCGTATTGTGCCCGCCATTCTTGCTGTTGGTCGGACATGCGAAGCCGACGCACTCGCCGCATCGTCCGCATGCCGGCCGTCCATCCCGCTCCACGGAGTTAATGAGCAGCGGCACAGGGCCCGTCTTCCAGCCCAGCTTCTCCGCTGCTTGCGCCAACCGCTGCGCATCCAACGTCAGCGGAAGGGCCGGCATCGGGAATGGCCGCTCCCGCTTCCCACGTCCCGAGTGGGCATTCCCGTCACCCGAGACACCAATCTCCCATTCTGCCCGCTCATAATAAGGCTCAAGCTCTTCATATCCGATTGGCCAGTCGCTTAATGAGCTTCCTTCTGGAATGCCGTAGCGGCTTGCCATTCGGAAGTCGTCGGGATGGAAGCGCCATGCCTGTGCGCCGTAGACTCTCGTTCCTCCGCCAACCGTCATAGCATTGTTATGATACTCTCCCGCATGAGGAACCGTAATCTGTTCAACACCATCCGCTAGCATTAGGGTGCGCGGGTGTCCGTCGAGCGATGGCCCCGTGTTGTGTCCGTAATGGCTCAGTCGATGATTACGCAAGTGGTCTCGGCCAACTTCGCCGTAGCGGAGCCAGCTGCCACGCTCCACGACCAGTACCTGAAGACCCGCCTCAGCCAGCACTGCAGCTGCGACCGAGCCGCCCGCTCCTGCTCCGATGACGATCGCATCATAGCGGTCACGCAGCTGATCGATCGTTTTTTGCGGCAAATCGACTTCTGGGACAGGTGTATCCACATTCGTTATCGGGCCGGGGCGAAAGCCAATCATCTCCCACGACTTGCCCCCGATATTGCCGCCTGCTTCCGGAGTTCCATAGTAGCCCTCCACCACTAGATTGAGCAGCGTGTTGAAGAAATGTTTAGCCGAGATCGGCCAGCTCTCGAAGGAATCCTGCTCCGCATCCTGCAATAGCTGATCCTGTTCTTCCGTTGTCAATTCAGAGAATGATCGGTTATGACGAAGCAGCGCCTCCTCGTGCAGTGCGCGAAGGCCCGGCTCAATCATGTTGACCCAGATTTCAGCATCATGAGCCGCATGGCGCTCCAAGTAAGTCAATATGCCTCCATCCACCGCCGATGGCCATTCATCACCGGGAATCATACGATTAGAAACCGCTTTCAATAAGAGTGTGCCGTCGTATTGAACCATTCTCCGAAATGCCCCCCTCTACTACCGCTATACCTCCATATTATCTCTTGCATGGACGCCAGTAAATGATAATCGAGTAGGCGAGGCGGGTAATAACATAGCAGCCCAGCATGTAGGTCCGATACAAAAATGGTAGGATATAAAAGAAACCAAACCATCAATGTCAATGAAGGGAGGCATTACCTAGATGGAATTGAAGTGGCTGGAGTGGGCAAAACAAATACAAGCAATTGCGCAGACGGGGCTGACCTACGCAAAGGATGTGTACGACATCGAACGCTATGAAAGCCTTCGAGAGCTGGGCATCGAGATCCTGTCGGCATATACGATGGTCAGCGAAGAGAAGATTAAGCTTACTTTTGCCAGTGACACGGGGTATGCTACACCTAAGGTAGATATTCGGGCTGTCGTATTCCATCAGAACCGAATCCTGCTCGTTCGCGAGAAAATCGACGGAGCATGGTCGTTACCCGGCGGTTGGGCCGATATCGGACTTTCTCCCTCCGAGGTTGCGGTGAAGGAGGTTCAAGAGGAGTCTGGTTATACGGTAAAGCCTGTGCGCCTGCTGGCCGTGCTGGATAAGAAATTTCATGACCACCCACCCGAGCCCTATCATATCTACAAAATGTTCATCCAATGCGAAATCATTGGTGGGGACGCACAGATCGGCCTTGAGACGAGCGCGGTTGACTTCTTCGAGGAGGACAATCTGCCGGAGCTGTCCGTTGAACGCAACACGCTGAAGCAGCTTCAGCTCATGTTTGAATATGACCGAAATCCGGCCAAACCCGTCATCGTGGACTAGTCCCCAATAATAATTGCTGCCTGCTTGGACCGAACGCTCTCTACGGAGAAGCTGTTCGGTCCTATTCGTCATACACTGGAATTGTGACGGTCTTTCCTGTATTTTTATTATTATGCCTGGTCTTGTCGAAAACTCGTGCTAATACGAAGGCTGCATTGAAGAAAGGATGAACGCCATGCTTAAGCTGCTTAGTCGAAGCATCCGCGACTTCCGTGCCGCTTATCCCAAGCTGTTATTATTTGAATATATCTATATGCTGCTTACCAGCGTCATCATCGTTCCCATTATTACGCTGATCTTCAACCGTGTACTTACGGTTATTGGTTCTGGATCGCTAATGAACGAAGATATCGTCCAGCTCGGCTTGAATTGGAAAGGGATGCTTGGACTGATCGCCATTGGTCTCATCGCATCATTCGCCGTATTCATCGAGCTATGCGTGCTCGTTGTTCTCATACAGCAGCGCTTATGGGGTAAGCGGGTCGCAATCGCAGATGCGGTCTTAACCGCGCTCCACCAGACTCCACGTTTGCTCGGGTTCGGTACCGTACAGCTGTTTGTCCTGCTGCTCATATTGATTCCATTCGTCGATTCACCGATGTCGGAATCGTTCTATGCCCTATTCAACGTGCCTGTCTTCTTAGAGCGCAATGTTATGCAGCTGTCGCTGATTATGTCTGTCGTCTACATGGTTATTCTCGCCGCGGCGATCTACTTGGTTCTCCGCTGGATCTTCGTGCTTCATTACATCGTCCTGGAGGGCCGAACGATCGGCAATGCGATCCGAAGCAGCCAAGAATTAACGCGGGGAAAACAGTCAAGAGTGCTCGTACCCTTGTTCCTTATTAACGTACTCTTCGTTGGTACAGGCTTCGCCGCGCTCTCATCGCTGTCGTTCCTGCCGCAATGGCTTAACCTTAACGTGCTCAAAGCATTCACCGATCACTACTCCTTGACGCTCACCACTGTGCTTACATATATGCTGACGTTGGCCATCATGCCGCTCAACATCATCGTGTTAACACGTCTGTTCTATGTATTCAAATGGGAGCGCGGTCAAGCGCCGCAGGATCATCTAAAGCTGCACAGCAGCTTCCTCGGACAATGGGAGCATCGATTGGTTAGCATCATCAAACGGCTGACCCGCAGGCGGGCGCTATTCGCCGTTGCGGCTGTTGTCTATGTGTCGCTTATGTTATTCGTAGGTCTGAAAGCGAGCAGCCATCTGGTTTATGCCAAATGGAGCGTCCTGATCTCGGCGCACCGCGGAGGCGACATCATGAACGGTCCGGAGAACTCGATGCCGGTCATTCTAAGCTCGATCGACAAAGGCATTCAGTCCATCGAGATCGATGTACAGCTTACCAAAGACGGTGTTGCTGTCCTTAATCACGATGCAACACTCTATCGAGTCGCCGGCGTGAACAAACGTGTCGCCGACCTGACCTATGAACAAGTCAGCAAGCTCACGATCGGCTATGACGCAGACGGGCTGCCTATTCCAATCGCCACGCTTGATGAAGTATTAAATGTGGCTCAAGGGCAGATCAAGCTTCTTATCGATCTGAAGCCGACGGGTCCAAGCGGGCCGCTCGTGCAAGAAGTAGTACGGTCCGTTCACGACTACGGCATGGAGCAGGACGTCTATATTCAATCGTTCGACAGCAGCACGCTGCGGCAAATCCGCCAGTTGGATCCCGAAATCCGAATTGGCCAGATCATGTATTTTGCCGTCGGGAACCTGTCTTCGCTGGACGTCGATTTCTATACGGTAGAGCAGGTCATGGTAACGAAGCAGCTCGTCGATCGCGCTCATGCTGCTGGACGTGAAGTCTGGGTATGGACCGTGAACGGACGACACAACTTGAAGGAAATGCTGAAATTCGAGATCGACGGTATTATTACGGACACACCGGAGACCGCACAGTCGATGATCGGCATTGATTTGTAAGAATGGCCCCCCAACAATAACAATATCTGTCTAAACGAGTGATCGCCTCCCACATCATTGAGGGAGGCGATCATAATGGATCAATTCATTTTCACTGTTCCGTGGAGTATATCCCTTTGTTCAATTAACACAACAATCTTGTCATTGCCGGTATCGTCCAGCCAATATTCATGCCGCGTAATTCCGCTGCCGCCAATGAAATCTGGCGTTCCATGCAGCTTCTGAAGCCCTGCGAGCTGATCGTCAAACGAGGCGGTTTTCCCAATGAGTGCTGCTGCTTCCTTCACTGTAACGCGTTGCTTTTCGATTGTGCCGGTCAATATCTCGTTTATTTGACGTTTATAATATCCGATATGCTGTCTGCCGAGCTCCGTCCACTGCTCATATTGCTCCTTCTGCTCCTCCGATAAGGAATTCATGATTTTCTCGAACTCCTCAACCGTCAGCTTAGTTCCGTCGTATATATTGACGATTTCCGAGCCTTTGATTGCTTCTGCTTCATATGCAAGTCCATTCGGATACTTATCCGGGGCCTGGCTTCTGAGCAGCTCATCAAGCTGAGCTCTCTCTTCTTGAATAAGCGCTTCGGTCTCCCGAGCTTGTGTAATGGCTGGATCCTCTCCCTTCCCGAATGCAACAACAGCCGAGGCGGCGAATGCAGCTACCACAGCTATAGAAACAAATAAGCTTTTATTAGCAGAAGAAAGCTGCCTTCCTGCAAATGCAGGGTAGACGGCTTTCTTGCAAAATCGGGAACCGACACTTACCATTTCTTAAATAAACTTTAAGTTTTGCTTGAAGATTATTTAAGAAAGTTTCTTTTACAATAGAGACATCCGCTTGTTCGATAAGCCGACCACCAATTCTATGCGTGGAAGAAAGGCAGGCCTTTATTAACGATGCAGCAGCTCAATCAAGGCTCAAACTATACAACCCCTGCTCGATCAAGAGCACGCGCGACAACACATACATTTCCTTGGCCGAAAATCAATCTGCTTGTCCTGATTGTGCTTGCTCTGATTATCATCGCCGCAGTCTGGATTTACCGACAAGCTCCAATCGAGCAGGCACCCGCTCCAGTCGGACTCCACCCTGCTGTTGCACAGGCTGGCGACAAGCTGGTTGCTGACGCAGCGAAGCTTGGCATTCAGGTCGTCATTACGGACGGCTTCCGCAGCTCCGCCGAGCAGGATGCGCTGTACCGCCAAGGCCGCGAGGACAGCGGTGCAGTAGTCACGCAAGTGAAGGGCGGCGATTCGTACCACAACTACGGACTCGCCATTGATTTTGCACTGCGGACACCGAGTAATGATGTGATCTGGGATATGAAATATGACGGTAACGGCAACGGCAAGGCCGACTGGATGGAAGTCGTCGCGATCGCCAAGAAGCTTGGCTTCACGTGGGGAGGCGACTGGGAGGGCTTCAAGGATAATCCCCATCTGCAGATGGATTTTGGATACAGCATTCGCCAGCTGAAGAGAGGTCATTATCCAGCGCAGGATGCGGTGGNTAAGGCTTAGGCCGCATTGAAAATGCCTGTATGTTATGCAGCAATGAGTCTGGATTCAGTCGTTTAAGCGTAACAAGTGTATATTTTGCAGGCTTAGCTTAGTCCGTCGCCGACATGTGCACATTCCCCGCTGATTATNCCTTGCTAGTTACCATGCGCACCACCATTTACGAAACCTGCATATCATGCAGGTTTTCTACACCGCAAGTACCCCCGACGCGCTAAGCCTGCAGTTTAGGCACCTT
>Ga0065721_10005114_pt1 | contig 32328 bp, 22 predicted proteins | sample Mesricmetagenome_FD_59108 | JGI IMG/M metagenome (GOLD analysis project Ga0065721, IMG submission 59108) | Mesophilic microbial community from rice straw/compost enrichment Sample: eDNA_1 v2 (version 2) | ecosystem: Engineered > Solid waste > Grass > Composting > Bioreactor | place: USA: Davis...
CGGCTGCTGACAGATTGCCGCAGTTGCCGCTCCAATCGATGAAGGGCGAATCGATGGAAACCTGCCCGAACAGGTAGTCCACATCGTGGTCGGGCCGCGTGCTTGCCGACAGGATCACCACCTTGCTGGTACTGGACGTGGCGCCGCCCATGCCGTCGGTGTGTTTGCCGTAAGGATCAGGGCTGCCGATGACGCGTAGAAGGAGTGCGTCACGCGCCGGACCGGGCTGACGCGCAGCGCCGGGTAAGTGCTCCAGGCAGAAGAACACACCTTTGCTGGTGCCGCCTCTCATGTAGGTGGCGGGAATCTTGATCTGGGGTAAGTGAGCCATGGTGTGCGTGCCTTATGCCGTGGTATTGGCTGCTTCGAGGAAATCCTGGGCAAATCGCTGCAGCACGCCACCGGCTTCGTAGATCGAGACTTCTTCCGCTGTATCGAGGCGACACGTCACCGGTACTTCAATGCGTTCCCCATTGCGCCTGTGAACGACCAGCGTCAGCGTAGCGCGCGGTTGCCGTTCCCCAATCACGTCATACGTTTCGGTGCCATCCAGACCAAGCGTCTTTCGGTTGGTGCCCGGCTTGAATTCCAGCGGCAGCACGCCCATGCCGACGAGATTGGTGCGGTGAATACGCTCAAAGCCTTCCGCCACAATTGCCTCGACGCCGGCGAGACGGACACCCTTGGCCGCCCAGTCTCGTGAGGAGCCTTGACCGTAGTCCGCGCCGGCAATGATGATGAGCGGTTGGCCTCGCTCCATGTAGGTTTCGATGGTTTCCCACATGCGCATGACCTTGCCCTCGGGTTCCAGGCGGGCAAGCGAGCCTTGCTTCACCTGTCCATCCACGACGGCCATTTCGTTGATCAGTTTCGGGTTGGCAAACGTGGCGCGTTGCGCGGTCAGGTGATCGCCTCGGTGCGTCGCGTACGAATTGAAGTCTTCCTCTGGCAGGCCCATTTTCGCCAAGTATTCACCCGCAGCGCTATTGGGCAGGATCGCATTTGAAGGAGACAGGTGGTCCGTGGTGATGTTGTCTCCGAGCAGCGCAAGCGGGCGCATGCCCGTAAGGGTGCGCGCCTTGGCGAGCGCCCCTTCCCAGTAAGGAGGGCGACGGATATAGGTACTTTGAGGCCGCCATTCGTACAGCGGCGACACACGTTCACTGGATACCACGCTGGCGGCGAACATGGGTTCGTAGACTCGGCGGAAGTGTTCGGGTTTTACACTGCGGGTCACCAGGGCATCGATTTCATCGTCGCTGGGCCAAATGTCTTTCAGGGTTACAGGGTTGCCTTGTGGATCGTGGCCCAATACGCCTTTTTCGATGTCGAAGCGGATGGTGCCCGCGATGGCATATGCGACCACCAGTGGGGGAGAAGCCAGGAAGGCTTGCTTGGCGTACGGGTGGATGCGCCCGTCGAAATTCCGATTGCCCGACAGGACGGCGGTGGCGTAGACATCGCGATCAACGATTTCCTGCTGGATGCGCGGGTCGAGCGCACCGCTCATCCCGTTACAGGTCGTGCAGGCAAAACCCACGATCCCGAAGCCTAGTTGCTCGAGTTCCGGTAGTAGGCCGGCTTCTTCGAGGTATAGCTGGACGGCCTTGGATCCTGGCGCCAGCGAGGTTTTGACCCATGGTTTGCGCGCCAGTCCGCGTGCGTTCGCGTTGCGCGCCAGCAGACCGGCGGCGATGACGTTGCGGGGATTGCTGGTGTTGGTGCAGCTTGTAATGGCGGCGATGATGACGGCGCCATCCGGCATGAGGCCCGGCTGGTCCTCGACTTCACCCGTAATGCCGTGCGAGGCTAGATCGGTTGTGGCAACGCGGCGATGGGGATTCGAAGGGCCGGCAATGTTGCGGGTAACGGACGACAGATCGAAGCGCAGTACCCGCTCGTATTGCGCTTTTGAAAGGCTGTCCGCCCAAAGACCTGCGGTCTTTGCATAGGTTTCGACCAGTTGTACCTGCTCGTCGTCCCGACCCGTGAGACGCAGGTAATCCAATGTTTGCTGATCGATGTAGAACATCGCAGCGGTGGCGCCGTATTCCGGCGTCATGTTCGAGATCGTGGCACGGTCGCCCAGTGTCAGGCCCGCTACCCCCTCACCGAAAAACTCGAGGTAGCTGGAAACGACTTTTGCGTTACGCAGGAACTCTGTCAAGGCCAGGACCAAGTCTGTCGCGGTGGTTCCAGGTGCCATACGGCCGGTCAGCTCGACGCCCACGATGTCGGGGAGGCGCATCCATGAAGCACGCCCCAGCATGACGCTTTCAGCTTCCAGCCCGCCGACACCAATCGCGATGACGCCCAGTGCGTCCACGTGGGGAGTGTGGCTGTCGGTACCCACGAGCGTGTCGGGGAAGGCTACACCGTCCAAGGCGTGCACGACCGGCGACATGCGCTCCAGGTTGATCTGGTGCATGATGCCGTTGCCCGGAGGAATCACATCCACATTGCGGAACGCCTTTTTCGTCCACTGTATGAAGTGGAAGCGATCGTCATTGCGACGGTCCTCGATGGCCCGGTTCTTCTGGAATGCGTCCTTCTCGAAGCCGGCATGTTCCACGGCCAGGGAATGGTCCACAATCAGCTGGGTTGGGACGACAGGGTTGACTAGTGACGGGTCGCCTCCCTTGTCGGCGATCGCGTCGCGCAAGCCGGCCAGATCCACCAGTGCCGTTTGGCCCAGGATGTCGTGACAGACGACGCGAGCCGGATACCATGGAAAATCGCGGTCGCGACGGCGCTCGATGAGCTGGATCAGCGACTCTTTAAGGATGGCGGGATCGCAGCGGCGCACCAGGTTCTCTGCATGCACCCGCGACGTATAGGGCAGGGTATCGTAGGCGCCCGGCTTGATGTCGTCGACGGCCGCACGGGCGTCGAAGTAGTCCAGGCCGCTGCCCGGCAACGGTTTGCGGTAAGCGGTATTCATGTTCGGTATTCTCGTGTGAATGGCCCGCCCTTGCGGGCGGGCCACCGTCGACTGAAGATCGATGCTCGCTGGCGGGCGGTTATCGCTCGTTTATCGGGACGAACGTCTGGTCCTCTGGGCCGACATAGTTGGCGGTAGGCCGGATGATCTTGTTGTCGATGCGCTGTTCGATGATATGGGCGGCCCATCCTGCGGTACGCGCAATCACGAATAGCGGGGTGAATATTGAAGTGGGTACCCCCATCATGTGATACGACACGGCCGAAAACCAGTCAAGATTGGGGAACATCTTCTTGATGTCCCACATGACGCTCTCCAGTCGTTCGGCAATATCGAACATTTTGGTGTTGCCGGCGGATACCGACAAACTGCGCGCCACTTCCTTGATTACCTTATTGCGAGGGTCGGAGACCGTGTAGACCGGGTGGCCGAAACCGATGATGACTTCCTTGTTCTCCACGCGACGGCGGATGTCGGCCTCGGCTTCATCCGGGCTTTCATAGCGCTTCTGCACCTCGAAGGCCACTTCATTCGCGCCTCCATGCTTCGGGCCGCGCAAGGCGCCAATGCCTCCAGCAATGGCGGAATACATGTCGGAGCCTGTACCGGCGATCACGCGGCACGTGAAGGTCGAAGCGTTGAACTCGTGCTCGGCGTAAAGGATCAGCGAAGTATGCATCGCGCGTACCCATTCCTCGTCGGGTTCTTCGCCGTGCAGCAGCCGCAGGAAGTTTCCACCGATAGAGTCGTCGTCGGTTTCGACATCGATCATGCGCCCGTTATGGCTGTAGTGATACCAGTAGAGGAGGGCGGGCCCCAGGCACGCCATAAGGCGGTCGGCGATATCGCGGGCATCGGGAATATTGTGATCATCCTTTTCGGGCAACAGACAACCCAATACCGAGACAGCCGTGCGCATGACGTCCATCGGATGGCTGGCGGGAGGCAAGACTTCGAGGGCTGCCTGAAGCTGCATCGGAAGACCGCGCAGGCGGCGCAGCTTTTGCTTGTAGGCTTCCAATTCCACGCGATTGGGGAAGCGACCGTGAATCAGCAGGTGCGCCACTTCCTCGAATTCGCAGGTGTCCGCGATATCGAGGATGTCGTAGCCCCGGTAATGCAGGTCGTTGCCTGAACGGCCGACCGTGCACAGTGCCGTATTGCCGGCCACGACGCCGGAAAGTGCGACGGATTTCTTGGGCTTGGGCTTGTTTTCTGCAGTTTCGGTCATGCCTCGCTCCTTGGACCATGTTGGCGGGGCCAGCGCCCCGGAAATTCATTTGCGTGCTGGGTCACTTTGCCTTGCCTTTCTGGAACAGGGCATCCAGGTGCGCCTCGAAGTCGTGATACCCGATGCGCTCGTAGAGCTCTTCACGTGTTTGCATCATATCGACAACATTGCGCTGGTGACCGTCGCGCCGAATGGCTTCGTAGACGATCTCCGCCGCCTTGTTCATCGCCCGGAAGGCAGATAGCGGGTACAGTACCATGCCGACCCCCGCGCTTCCCAGTTCAGGAACACTGAAGAGGGGGGTCTTGCCGAATTCGGTGATGTTGGCCAGCACGGGGACCGGAAGTGCTTCGCTGAATCGGCGATACGTATCCAGGTCGTATGAGGCTTCCGCGAAAATGGCGTCTGCCCCCGCTTCGACACACGCATGGGCGCGTTCCAGCGCGGCGTCCACGCCTTCGACGGCGATCGCATCGGTACGGGCGATCAGGTAGAACTGGTCCTCGGTGCGTGCATCCACAGCCGCCTTGACACGATCCACCATTTCTTGGGTACTGACGATTTCCTTGCCAGGACGGTGGCCGCAGCGTTTGGCGCCGACCTGGTCTTCAATGTGGCAGCCGGCCGCGCCGAATTTCGCAAGGCTCTTGATGGTGCGGGCAATGTTGAACGCGGAGGGGCCAAAGCCGGTATCGACGTCGACGATTAGGGGAAGATCGCACACGTCAGTGATACGGCGGACATCGGTCAGGACGTCGTCGAGTGTATTGATACCCAGATCTGGCACCCCAAGTGAACCGGCGGCAACACCCCCGCCCGACAGATAGATTGCGCGGTAGCCTGCGCGCTTGGCCAACAGGGCGTGATTCGCGTTGATCGTGCCGATGATCTGCAGGGGTTGCTCTTCCTTGAGAGCCTGGCGAAAACGGGCGCCTGCGGAAGTGAGGGTTTGCTGTGTCACGGTCGTTCCTTTGAAGTTGCTGTGCGGCGGCGCACTAGACGTGTCTGGTTGTTGAAGCATGGACCATGCCACTTTTACAAGGCGTGCTGTCTGGTGCGATTCAACAGTTCGTTTCGCGCACGCATTGGGGCGTTTCAAAAACGTTTCATTCTATGTTTCAATAGTGAAACGACAATCGGCGTTTCACGCCCGTCCCTTTTGGTTTAGCCGGACACTTTGTCTTGGCGTTGAGACGCCCCAAGGTATATGACCCCATACCCTCTCTCCGCATCGACCCGCCTTCGAATCGTGGCGGTCGGTTTTCACGGTTTGCGAAGCCTGCTCGAAGATGCGGCACCCACGTATTCAGGTGTGGCAGAAGTGGCTGTGCTGGATAAGATTTACGACGATGCAGTGCAAGGCATCAAGGCCTTGCAAGCGTCCACCGGCGTCGATGCGGTGGTGTCCGCCGGCTCCAATGGAAGTTTCCTTCGGGACCATCTCGATTTACCCGTCGTATTGGTCAAGCCCGACGGCTTCGATGTATTGCAAGGCTTGGCCCGGGCCGCGGGGCGCTCACGTCGCATTGCGCTTGTCTCCTACGGTGCAGTCCCTCCGGAGGTCCAGCTTTTCAACGAGCGGTTTGAGCTTCGACTAGAGCTGCGCTCCTACTTGGGTGAAGCCGAGGCGGAGGCCTGTATCGAGGAGCTTGCCGCGCAAGGAATCGACACGGTGGTCGCACCTGGTCTGGTTGTGGATCTGGCTCGCGCCCGTGGCATGGATGGCTTGTTGCTCTATTCGCAGGGGGCGGTCCGGGAAGCCATGAGTGCTGCAATCGACATTGCGACGGTAGCGCGTCAAGAAAGTGCACGGCGAGAAAAACTCAACACGATACTCGCTCAGCTCAGAGATGGTGTGATCGCGGTCGATACTGAAGAGCGCGTTGAGACGGTCAATCCGGCTATGGAATCCTTTATTGGCATACCGGCAGCCCAGCTTCTGGGCAGGCGACTCAGTGCAGTCAACGAAGAACTCAGCCTCGCAAGCACGCTGCGCACGGGCGCGGCCGAGCCGGAGCACGTGCAGCAACTGAATGGCCGTACCGCGGTGGTGACGCGCTTGCCTATTCTGGAGCAGGGTAGACAGACCGGCGCTGTACTCATCTGCCAGGATCCGGTCGTGATTCAACGTGTGGATCGAAGCCTTCGGGCCCGTAGCCGCCGTCCGACTGCGCACGCTCGATATGGTCTGGCTCACTTGGTGGGGGAAAGCGAGGCGCTGCGGGAGGTGCGACGCCGTGCCCAGCGATGCGCGCGCAGCGACGCGACGGTGTTGGTGGTCGGGGAAAGTGGCACAGGCAAAGAATTGTTAGCCCAGGGCATCCACAATGCGAGTCCTCGCCAATCGCAGCCTTTCGTGGCGATCAACTGCGCCGCCTTTCCCGAGGCACTGCTCGAGAGCGAATTGTTTGGGTATGTCGAGGGCGCGTTCACGGGATCCAGCCGAGGCGGTAAAACGGGCTTGTTCGAGGCCGCCCATACGGGCACGATCTTCTTGGACGAGATCGGCGAAATGCCGCTTTCGCTCCAAACGCGCTTACTGCGCGTACTTCAAGAACGCGAAGTCCTGCGCATTGGCGCGACCGTTCCCACGCCTGTCGACCTTCGGGTCATAGCGGCCACGCACCGGGACCTGGCCTCGCAAGTCCGTGAGGGCAGGTTCCGGCAGGATCTCTACTATCGTTTGAATATCCTGGTCGTGAATTTGCCTCCTCTACGCGAGCGGCACGGGGATCTGCCCCTGCTGGCGCGACATCTTGCAGGCAAGATAGCCTTGCGACTGGGTGATCGGCGACTGGCCGATGAAACGCTGGTCCAGGCCATTGTGGAGGCAAGTAGGGATTACAGTTGGCCTGGAAATATCAGGGAACTTGAAAACCTGATCGAACGCATCATGGTTTTTCGTGATCCGGGTGGCCGCGGCCTGCCGGTTTCGCCTCCGGAGCTGATGGAAATGGCTCCGGAGCTCTTCGCGGCGGACGGCACCGCACGCCTTGACACGATGCGCCAAGAAAGCGGGTGTGAATCCGGAGTCGGCAGGGAAGAAGACCTGGGGGATTTCGCGCTACGTAGTGCAGCGGCGGCAGAGGGCGAGCGTCAGCGCTTATTGGCGGCGTTGCGGGAGTGCGGAGGGAATCGGGATCAGGCGGCGAGCCTGCTGGGCATCAGCCGGACGACGCTGTGGCGTCGGATGCGGAAGTTGGAAGTTGAAGGGAAAGATGCTTGAAGCGGGAGGCGCCGGAGCCGGCGCCTCGATCCGCTATGCGTGCTGAATCAATTATTTCAGCAGGTCTTTCACGCCGTCGCGCTCTTCGAGCAGTTCCTTCAGGGTGAAGTCCATGCGTTCACGCGAGAAGGCGTCGATTTCCAGATCACGGACCATCGTGTATTCGCCATTCTGCGTCGTAACGGGGAAGCCGTAGATGATGCCTTCGGGGATGCCGTAGGAACCGTCGGACGGGATGCCCATGGTGACCCATTCGCCATTGGAGCCGAGCACCCAGTCACGGATGTGGTCGATGGCGGCATTGGCTGCCGAAGCAGCAGACGACAGGCCACGTGCTTCGATGATGGCGGCGCCGCGCTTGCCCACGGTGGGGATGAACACATCGCGGTTCCAGGCGTCGTCGTTGATCAGCTGAGCCAAGCTTTGGCCGCCGACGGTGGCGAAACGGATATCCGGGTACATCGTGGGCGAGTGGTTGCCCCATACGATGAGTTTCTTGATGTCGGAAACAGCCTTGCCAGACTTGGCAGCCAGTTGAGACAAGGCACGGTTGTGATCCAGGCGGAGCATGGCCGTGAAGTTCTTCGCGGGCAGGTCCGGTGCCGACTTCATGGCGATGTAGGCGTTGGTGTTGGCGGGATTGCCGACGACCAGTACCTTGACATTACGGCTGGCGACTTCATTCAGTGCGCGGCCTTGTGCCGTGAAGATCTGGGCGTTGACTTGCAGCAGGTCCTTGCGCTCCATGCCGGGGCCGCGGGGACGAGCGCCCACGAGCAGGGCAATGTCGGCGTCCTTGAATGCTTCGCGCGGGTCGCTGTGCGCGGTCATGCCTTGCAGCAGGGGGAATGCGCAGTCGTCGATTTCCATCATGACGCCTTTCAGCGCCTTCTGAGCTTTCTCGTCTGGGATTTCGAGCAATTGCAGGATGACCGGCTGGTCCTTGCCCAGCATTTCACCGGAAGCGATGCGGAACAGGAGGGCGTAGCCAATCTGGCCGGCAGCGCCTGTCACGGCAACGCGCATGGCGGGTTTGGACATGAGATATCTCCGATAGAAGAGTAGGGATGAAAGCGAAATTTGACGAACGACAGTGTAAAACTTTTGTCGTATGCGCGCGCCCGCAACCGTGGGGTGCGAGTCGTTGGATTCGGCAGGGCTGTGTTCGACCAAGAAAGAGATCGCGAAGCCCGAAAGGGTATCGAATCGACGGTCGGGCGTCAAGGTATCTTCTATCTTATATAAGATACAGGAGTATTAGACAGAAGTTGTCGGGCATGCGACAATCTTCAGGTTATTCTGGTTCAGCTCCTGTCGTATCCGAGCACCTCTTGCCCTATGTCAGATCAGCCTTCCGTTGAACGTGTTCCCGATGCCGAGCGTAGCGGCGGCAGCGCGGCGTTCAGCCCTCTGTATCAACAGATCAAGGCATTGTTGCTTCAGGGGCTAGACCGTGGCGAATGGAAACCGGGTGAAGCGATTCCAAGCGAACTTGAGCTTGCGGCCCGGTTCCAGGTCAGCCAGGGTACCGTGCGCAAGGCCATCGATGAACTCGCGGCCGAGAACCTGCTGCTGCGCCGGCAGGGGAAGGGCACCTTTGTAGCCACCCACCACGAGGCCAAAGTGCGTTTCCGCTTTCTGCGGCTCACGTCGGATGAAGGCAAGCCCGCGGTGTCGAGCAGCCGCATCCTCGATTGCAAGCGGGTGAAGGCTCCGGGCGATGTCGCAGGCCTGCTCGATCTGCGTACCGGCGAAAACGTCGTGCATCTGCGCCGGGTATTGTCGTTCGATGACGTGCCCACGATTCTTGACGACATCTGGTTGCCAGGCGCATCGTTCAAGGGTCTGACCGCAGAATTGCTCGAACGCAGTCGCAGTCCGCTGTACGCCCTATTCGAGTCGGAATATGGCGTGAGTATGGTTCGGGCTGAAGAGAAGATTCGCGCCGTGGCCGCCACCGAAGGCCAGGCAGAGTTGTTGGAGGTGCCGGTCGCTCATCCGCTGCTGCAGGTGGAGCGTGTTTCTTACACCTACGGGGATCGGCCGATGGAGTTGCGAAGGGGGTTGTACCTGACGGAAAGGTTCCACTACAGAAACAGTTTGAACTGACGCGTCCGGCGAGGCGATTTGATGCACACGCTTCAAATCGGCGAAAATGCCGGTTGCGCTTTGCAATAGTTAGATTTAGCAATCACTTCGAGGCCATCATGTCCGACACAGCTTCAAAGGCGCGCCCAGAGTACCGAAACGTCTCTGTGCCGCAACTCTTGGTGTACCTGAAACGCATGCCCCTGGGGGGCAAGGCGTCGATTCTGCACCGCGTAAGCGGCGCGCTTCTGTTTCTCTGTCTTCCGCTGGTCATTGTGCCGCTGTTCGGGCGCAGTGTCACNTCGGCTGAAACATTCGCCAGCTTGACGCAGTTCACTTCCANCCCCNTGTTCAAGGTGGTCNTGCTGGTGCTCATCTGGGGCTACCTGCANCACTTCTGTGCCGGCATCCGCTATCTGATGCTCGATCTGCACGTCGGTATCGACAAGCATTCCGCCAACAAGTCGGCGGGCACTGTCCTCGCAGTCAGCCTGGCCCTGACTGTCATCTTCGGTCTCAAACTGTTCGGGGTGTTTTAATGGCACAGCAAGAGTTCGGCCATAAACGGCTCGTCGTGGGCGCCCATTACGGCACCTTCGATTTCATCGTCCAACGCGTTACGGCCGTCATCATGGCCGTCTACACCGTGGTGCTTCTGCTCGGTTTCCTCTTCATGGGCGAAGTCAACTACGAAAACTGGCGCAATTTGTTTGCCTTCACCTGTCTGGGTCTGCCCGTTGGGCAAATGCTGGCCACCGTCGCCTTCCTGTCGCTGGCGTGGCACGCATGGGTGGGGGTGCGTGATATCTGGATGGACTACGTGCGGGCGACTGGCCTGCGCCTGTTCCTTCAAGTGCTGACTTTGCTGTGGCTGGCCGGCACCATCGCATTCTTTGCAAAAATTCTCTGGAGTCTCTAAGCCGTGGCTGCTGTCATCTCTTCTCTACCACGCCGCCGCTTTGATGTGGTGGTCGTTGGCGCCGGCGGAGCCGGCTTGCGCTGTTCCCTTCAACTGGCCGAAGCCGGTCTATCTGTTGCTGTACTGAGTAAAGTATTCCCGACCCGTTCCCATACGGTCGCGGCGCAAGGCGGCGTCAGCGCTTCGCTGGGCAACATGAGTGAAGACGACTGGTACTGGCACATGTACGATACGGTCAAAGGTTCCGACTGGCTCGGTGACCAAGACGCTATCGAATTCATGTGCCGTGAAGCGCCTAATGCCGTGTACGAGCTTGAGCACTTCGGCATGCCGTTCGACCGCAATGCCGACGGCACCATTTATCAGCGTCCGTTCGGTGGTCACACGGCCAACTTTGGCGAAAAACCCGTCCAGCGCGCCTGTGCTGCGGCCGACCGTACCGGTCACGCCATGCTGCACACGCTCTATCAACGCAACGTTGCAGCCCGTACGCAGTTCTTCGTCGAGTGGATGGCGCTCGACCTCCTGCGCAACGAGGAAGGCGACGTGCTGGGTGTCACCGCCCTCGAAATGGAAACGGGCGACATCTACGTATTGGAAGGCAAGAAGGTGGTGCTCGCCACCGGCGGCGCAGGCCGTATCTGGGCTGCTTCCACCAACGCCTTCATCAACACGGGCGACGGCCTCGGTATGGCGGCTCGCGCCGGTATCCCGTTGCAAGACATGGAATTCTGGCAGTTCCATCCCACGGGCGTGGCCGGCGCAGGCGTGCTGATCACCGAAGGCGTGCGTGGTGAAGGCGGCATCCTGCTGAACAAGGATGGCGAGCGTTTCATGGAGCGTTATGCTCCCACCCTGAAGGACTTGGCTCCGCGTGACTTCGTGTCCCGCTCGATGGACCAGGAGATCAAGGAAGGCCGTGGTTGCGGCGACGGCAGCTATGTCGTGCTCAAGCTCGACCACCTGGGTGCGGAAACCATTCAGAAGCGTCTGCCTTCGATTCGCGAAATCGCCATCAAGTTCGCCAACGTTGACCCGATCAAGGATCCGATTCCGGTCGTACCGACGATTCACTACCAGATGGGCGGTATCCCGACGAACATCTATGGTCAGGTCGTTACCCAGACACCGAGCGGCGAAGCCCGCATCGTTAACGGTTTGTACGCGATCGGCGAATGTGCTGCGACTTCGGTGCACGGCGCCAACCGCCTGGGTACGAACTCCCTGCTCGACCTGATCGTGTTCGGTCGCTCCGCCGGGAACCACATCGTTCGCGAGCATCCCGAGAAGCAACACCATCACCAGACGATTCCGCAATCGGCCATCGATTACTCGATGGATCGCGTCAACCGTCTCGAAACCCGCAAGTCGGGCGAGAAGGCGCAAGACGTCGGTCACAAGATCCGTGTCGCCATGCAGCATCACTGCGGCGTGTTCCGTACGCTCGATCTGCTGGCCAAGGGTGTCGACGTCATCGAAAGCCTGGTACCGGAAGTCGAGAACATTTACTTCAAGGACAAGTCCAAGGTCTTCAATACCGCACGTATCGAGGCGCTGGAACTGGCCAACATGATCGAAGTGGCTCGTGCAACCACGAAGTCCGCCGCCAACCGTACGGAAAGCCGCGGTGCTCATGCACTGAGCGATCACCCCGAGCGCGACGACGAGAACTGGCTGCGCCACACCTTGTGGTTCTCGGAAGGCAGCCGCCTGGAGTACAAGCCGGTCACCATGAAGCCGCTGACCGTGGATAGCTTCCCGCCCAAGGCGCGTACCTTCTAAGCAGGATACGAGATGAATCAGAAACGCATTGTCAAATTCGAAATCTATCGCTACGACCCTGACAAGGACGAGCGCCCGTACATGCAAAAGCTCGAGGTCGAGCTGGAACCTACCGACAAGATGTTGCTTGATGCCATCGTGCGCATCAAGAACACGGTGGACGACAGCATCTCGATCCGTCGCTCCTGCCGCGAAGGTGTGTGTGGTTCCGACGCCATGAACATCAATGGCAAGAACGGCCTGGCATGCACGACCAACCTGAACGACCTTACGCAGCCGATCGTGTTGCGTCCCTTGCCCGGTCTGCCCGTCATTCGCGACCTGATCGTCGACATGACGCACTTCTTTAATCAATACCACTCGATCAAGCCCTTCTTGATCAACGACCAGCCGCCGCCTGAGCGCGAGCGCCTGCAGTCGCCCGAGGCGCGTGCTCACCTCGATGGGCTGTACGAGTGCATTCTTTGTGCTTGCTGTTCGACGTCCTGCCCCTCGTTCTGGTGGAACCCAGATAAGTTCGTTGGGCCGGCCGGCTTGCTGCAGGCGTATCGCTTCATCGCTGACAGCCGCGACGAAGCAACTGGCGAGCGCCTCGATAACCTCGAGGATCCGTATCGCCTGTTCCGGTGCCACACCATCATGAACTGCGCCGATGTTTGTCCGAAGGGGTTGAACCCCACCGCTGCCATCGGCAAGATCAAGGAATTGCTGGTTCGCCGCACCGTTTAATCGCTCAAACCTATTGGATCTTTGATGAGAAAGTTGTCAGACCTGGACCGTACGCGTTTGCGTTGGAGGGCGCGTCGTGGCCTGCTCGAGAACGACCTAATCATCACGCGATTTCTGGATCAGTTTGAGGCTGAGTTGACGGATGTTGACGTTGCTGCTCTGACTTTGCTGTTCGAGATGAGCGATAACGATCTGCTCGATGTATTGCTCGGCCGCCGGGAGCCCTCGGGTGAGTACGACACGCCCGATGTCCGCCGCCTGGTGGCCATTATGCAAAAGCTATAAATATCTAGAGGAAAATGTGATGCAATTGTCTGACAAGAAGGCCACGCTATCGTTCTCGGATGGCTCCCCGTCCGTGGAGTTCCCGGTCTATCAAGGCACTGTCGGCCCGGATGTCGTCGATATCCGCAAGCTGTACGGCCAGACCGGCATGTTCACGTACGACCCGGGCTTCATGGCCACGGCATCGTGCGAATCTGCCATCACCTACATCGATGGTGACAAGGGTCAGCTGCTGTATCGCGGCTATCCCATCGACCAGTTGGCCGTCAACTGCGACTTCCTTGATATCTGCTATCTCATCCTGAATGGTGAGTTGCCCAATGAAGAGCAGAAGAAGGAATTCGACCATCAGGTCACGCATCACACCATGGTCCACGAGCAGATGCAGAACTTCCTGCGTGGCTTCCGCCGTGACGCACACCCCATGGCTGTGCTGACCGGTCTCGTAGGTGCCATGTCGGCCTTCTATCACGACTCCACCGACATCACGAATCCTCACCACCGTCATGTGTCGGCCATCCGTCTCATCGCCAAGATGCCGACGCTGGTCGCCATGGCGTACAAGTACTCGCGCGGCGAACCGTTCGTCTATCCGCGCAACGACCTGTCGTACACCGGCAACTTCCTGCGCATGATGTTCGCAACGCCCTGCGAAGATTATGTCGTGAACGAAGTCGTCGAGCGCGCCCTCGATCGCATCTTCATCCTGCACGCTGATCACGAACAGAATGCTTCGACCTCCACCGTGCGTCTTTGCGGCTCGTCGGGTACCAATCCGTTTGCAGCCATCGCGGCCGGCGTGGCCTGCTTGTGGGGCCCCGCACACGGGGGCGCCAACGAAGCGTGCCTCAATATGCTCGAGGAAATCCAAGCAAATGGTGGCTTGTCGTACGTTGGCGAGTTTATGGAAAAGGTCAAGGACAAGTCGTCGGGCGTCCGCCTAATGGGCTTTGGCCACCGTGTCTACAAGAACTATGACCCTCGCGCCAAGCTGATGCAGGAAACCTGCAAGGAAGTGCTCGAGTCTCTGGGTCTTCAAGACGATCCGCTGTTCAAGCTCGCCATGGAAGTTGAACGGATCGCCTTGGAAGATCCCTATTTCGTGGAGCGCAAGCTCTACCCGAACGTGGACTTCTACTCNGGTATCGTNCAGCGCGCGATCGGCATCCCGACNTCCCTGTTCACCGCCATCTTCGCGCTTGCGCGTACCGTTGGNTGGATCGCACAGTGGAACGAAATGCTNTCCGATCCCAACTACAAGATCGGCCGTCCGCGCCAGCTGTACACCGGTGCGGTGGAGCGTCCTGTTCCCACCAAGTAATTCGCTTGTCCGGCAAGTCGTGCAGCGCCAAGCCGGCGCTGCACGGACGCCTCAGCGATGTTCTTGTATCCCCGTCCGGCCCCGCCGCTCGGGGATTCTCTTTTTCTTTAGTTGCAAACCTGTCCTGACTCCGCCTGCCGGCGTGCTTATCGTGTGCTCTCAACAGCTCAGTCTTTCATTGGATCGATGGCCCATTCCCTCGCCGACCGGCGTTTATGATCGTGCGCTCGCCCATCGGCAGGCTTTCGAGCAGCGCTGTGCCGGCGGAAGAATCTGCATCGAGCTGTGGGTGCTCGAGGTGGTGCCGGACCTGTATGTGCAGGCCTGCGACGTGTACCTAGGGCGATTGCACACATCGACGCCGCTGCGTCTCACACCCAAGAATCGCCACCACACGCCGGAAGAGGCCTTGCGTGCAGCCGCGCGTAAGGCATTGCGCGAACTCAAGGCCAACAAGAAGGCGTCCGGCCTCTACCCGGAAAGCGAGAGTGCGCTGCTGCGTGCCAGCAATTGGCTGGACGATGTGCTGCTGCAGTGCGAATACCTACTGGATAAGCAAGTGAACCTATTCAGCTAGCCGCCGGTCGGATTTGATTGGACGGTGGCGGGGTCTATGTCTGCCCGCGCCGAATATATAGACCGAGGTTATAAGCAGGGTGCCGCCAGTCATAAGGACTCGGCTGCATATTCAAACATCGCATCAGTATTTCCGGATACCGGCGCGAGTGGCGAGAATGTCCGTCATCCCGAATTGATGATGTCAACGGAACGCCATGTCCCCCGCCTATTTTCGCCGCCCTGAGTTCCTGTCTATATTCGCCCTGGTTGTGGTGGTTGTCGGCATATGCACGGCGCAATTCCAGGCCAGCGCGCGCGAATACCCGGCCAGGCCCTTGCGGCTCGTTGTTCCCTACGAGTTGGGGGGTCCAGCAGACCGGCTGGCGCGCGATATTGGAGCACGCCTCGGTCATGAACTTGGTCAGACCGTGATTGTCGAAAACCGCGGGGCGGCGGGTGTGGCCGCGGGCGCTCGGCATGTTGCAGAAGCCGTGCCGGATGGCTATACGCTGCTGCTGGGCTCCCGAGCTTCTCACGTGGTAAAGCCGATTACCGACCCCCTCGGCAGTGGGTATGACCACGTCCAGGATTTCACTCCACTGGCTGCTATCGGGCAGCAGGCACGTGTCGTGGCGGTGGACGGGCCAGCTGGCGTTTCTTCCGAGCAGCCTATGGGCGATCACGCTATCGAAGGTGTGCCCACTTGGTTCGGCCTGTTCGCTCCCGCAGGCATTCCGCGCGATCGCGAAGCAAAATTGGTGGGCGCTTTGCAGAAAGTGTTAGATGAGCGTGACCTCCCGGCCAGTCCTGCGCGGCTGGGGGTGGCGCCGATGCGTGTCGCACCGTGGGATTTTTCCAGCTTTCTGAAACGCGATCTTGCCGAGTGGCAAGGTGTAATGCGCGCGGCATCCCTCAGCGGTCGAAGTTAAGTTGGCATAAGCCGGAGCAGGCGTCTCAAAGCCATCCTGGTTTCAAATCCTGTTCCGAAGGCGATTCCGCCTCCGGCTGCTCTTTAGAAATGGAAAAAGCCTCCGACCCGACGGGTTGGAGGCTTTTGACTGCAGTCGCCATGGCCGGGCCACGGCAACTCCATCATGCTTACAGTTGGACCTGGCCTTGCTCTTGTTGAGCGTCGACCACTGCAAGCGCAGTCATGTTCACGATGCGGCGAACGGTTGCGCTGGTTGTGAGCACATGGACCGGCCGGGCGGCACCCAACAGAATGGGGCCCATGGCCACTCCGTTGGCGCCCGTCATCTTGAGCATGTTGTAGGTGATGTTGCCGGCATCCAGATTAGGCAAAATCAGCAGATTGGCCGGGCCTTTCAAGGGCGAGTCGGGGTAGGCACGCAGGCGGATGCTTTCCGAGAGGGCGGCATCACCATGCATTTCACCGTCGACTTCCAGGTCGGGCGCACGGTCCGAAATCAAGCGGCGCGCTTCGGCCATCTTGCGTGAAGAGGCGGTAGGACGGCTGCCGAAATTCGAGTGCGAGAGCAGGGCGACCTTGGGCACAACGCCGAAGCGGCGGACTTCTTCCGCAGCCTGGATGGTCATGTCGGCGATCTGTTCCGCCGTCGGATCCTCGTTCACGTGCGTGTCGCAAATGAACAAGGTCTGCGTGGGCAGAGTCAGGACGTTCATGGCTGCCAAGGTCTGGGCGCCGGGTTTCTTGCCAATGACTTCCTCGACATATCGCAGCTGGTTGTCGTACTTGGTGGATACACCGCAGATCATCGCATCGACATCACCGCGTTGCAGGAGCATCGCCCCGATCAGCGTGTTGTGCTTGCGGATCATCGATTTGGCGATCTCGGGCGTCACACCTTCACGCCCGCGCAGCTTGTAATAGGCCTGCCATGTCTCGTTGAAACGGTCATCGGAGTCGGGATTCACGATCTCGAAGTCCACGCCCGGTTGCAGGCGCAGGCCGAACTTCTCGATGCGCATCTCGATTACGGCTGGACGGCCGATCAGTACGGGTACGGCCAGACGTTCGTCCACGATCGTTTGGATGGCGCGCAACACACGTTCGTCTTCGCCGTCTGCGTACACCACGCGTTTGGGTGCAGATTTCGCCTGCATGAATAGCGGACGCATCAGCGGGCCAGTGCGGTACACCAGGCTCATGAGGCGTTGCCGGTACTGCTCCATGTCCTCGATCGGGCGACGGGCCACGCCGGAATCCATGGCAGCTTGTGCGACGGCCGGGGCGAGCTTGATGATCAAGCGGGGATCGAAGGGCTTCGGAATAATGAATTCCGGGCCGAAACTGAGGTCCTGGCCTTCGTACGCAGTGGCAACGTCTTCGTTCTGCTCGGCACGTGCAAGATCAGCGATGGCGCGTACGCAGGCAAGCTTCATTTCCTCGTTGATCACCGTCGCGCCGACATCCATGGCGCCGCGGAAGATGAAGGGGAAGCACAGGACGTTGTTGACTTGGTTGGGGTAATCGGAGCGGCCGGTGGCAATAATGGCATCGGGGCGTGCGGCCTTGGCGATTTCCGGGCGAATTTCGGGCTCGGGGTTGGCCAGCGCGAGGATCAGCGGTTGGGGGGCCATGGTCTTCACCATATCGGCGGTGAGCACGCCGGGTGCGGAGCAGCCAAGGAAGATATCGGCATCCACACAGACATCGGCCAACGTACGGGCATCGGTGCGCTGGGCATAGCGAGCCTTGTTGGCTTCCATGTTGGCTTCGCGACCTTCGTAGATCACGCCGCGGGAATCCACCACGTAGATGTTTTCGCGTTTCACGCCAAGGCGAACGATGAGGTCCAGGCAGGCAATGGCGGCTGCACCTGCACCCGAGCACACCAGCTTCACTTCGTCCATCTTCTTGCCGACGATGGTCATGCCATTCAAGATGGCAGCGGATGAAATAATGGCTGTGCCGTGCTGGTCGTCGTGGAAGACGGGAATCTTCATGCGCTCGCGCAGCTTCTTCTCGATGTAGAAGCATTCGGGCGCCTTAATGTCTTCCAAATTCACGCCACCCAGTGTCGGTTCCAGGGCCGCGATGATGTCGACGAGTTTGTCGGGATCGTTTTCGGCGAGCTCGATATCGAACACGTCGATGCCGGCAAATTTCTTGAAGAGGCAGCCTTTGCCTTCCATTACCGGTTTTGCCGCCAGGGGGCCGATATTGCCCAGACCGAGCACCGCGGTGCCGTTGGTAATCACACCCACCAGGTTCGAGCGTGAGGTGTATTTGGCTGCGGCATCTTCGCCCTCGTCATGAATGCTCATGCAGGCGTAGGCCACGCCAGGAGAATACGCCAGAGAAAGGTCGTCCTGATTCGCGAGCGGCTTGCTTGGCATGACCGTGATCTTGCCCGGGGTGGGGTAAGCGTGATAATCAAGCGCAAGCTTCGCCAGGTCGTCGTTGGCGTGCATAAGGAAATACTCCAAAAAAGTCGAAAAAACGGGTACTGCTTAAATCTTTGGGATGACCAAGAATATCATTCTGCTCAATGTTGCATTGCAGCAATAATGCCGCGATGCAGCAATTTCGGGAGTCTGTTTACGTAATCCAACGAAACAGGTTTCATAGGCACCGTTTGGGGTTGGCGGGGCCCGGTTCAAGCGACCTCCGGGGTTATACTTACTCCCATATACGGCTTGTAGTATCGGCTTCGTATACCCGTTGCCTTCTGTCCTCCGCTATCCGCTAACCGGTTTGGCCGTGTCGCGGAAGGTTGTCCTGCACATAAACGAGCGAGACGCTCGGCTAGGTGAAGCGAATATATGTCATCTGAAAAAGAGCTTTTGTCCACTTCCTATCTATTTGGAAGTAATGCGCCGTACGTAGAGGAACTGTACGAGTCTTATTTGGATAATCCCGGCTCAGTACCCGAACAATGGCGCAGTTATTTTGATCAGCTTCAGCACTTGCCTGCCCCTGGTGGCACCGAGCAGACGCGCGATCAAGCCCACGCCCCGATTATTGAGTCGTTTGCTCAGCGTGCGAAGGCCAACGCCTTTATTTCGCATGTTTCCGAGCCTGACCTTTCGGTGGCCAGCAAGCAGGTTTCCGTCCAGTCGCTGATCGCAGCCTATCGCTCGCTGGGTGTGCGCTTCGCCGATCTCGACCCGCTTAAGCGCCATGAGCGCCCCGTTATTCCTGAACTCGATCCGTCGTTCTACGGCCTGACCGAAGCCGATATGGATCGCGTCTATGCAGCGACCAACACCTATTTCACCAAGGGCGATTCCATGACCCTGCGTGATCTGGTCAATGCGCTGCGTGAAACCTATTGCAGTTCGATCGGTGCGGAGTTCATGCACATCTCCGATCCGACTGCCAAGCGCTGGATTCAAGAGCGTCTCGAGTCGACTTTCGGTCGTCCGTCGTTCTCGGCCGAGCGCAAGCGCCACATTCTGCAGCAGCTGACCGAAGCCGAAGGCCTCGAGCGCTACCTGCACACCAAGTACGTCGGCCAAAAACGATTCTCGCTCGAAGGCGGTGAGAGTTTCATTGCGTGCATGGACGAAGTCGTCAACCATGGCGGCGAGAACGGCGTGCAGGAAATCATCGTCGGCATGGCTCACCGCGGCCGCCTGAACATGCTCGTGAACATCATGGGCAAGATGCCCGGTGACCTGTTCGCCGAGTTTGAAGGCAAGCACGCAGAAGGCCTCACCGATGGTGACGTGAAGTACCACAACGGTTTCTCCAGTGACCTGTCCACGCGTGGCGGTCCCGTACACCTGTCCCTGGCATTCAATCCTTCGCACCTTGAGATCGTCAACCCCGTGGTCGAAGGCAGTGCTCGCGCACGCCAGGATCGCCGGGCCGACAAATCCGGCTCGCAAGTGCTTCCCGTGCTGGTGCACGGTGACGCCGCCTTCGCCGGCCAGGGCGTCGTCATGGAGACGCTCAACCTTGCGCAAACGCGTGGTTACGGTACGGGCGGCACGCTGCACATCGTCATCAACAACCAGATCGGCTTCACGACTTCCGACCCTCGCGACACGCGTTCTACGCTGTATTGCACCGACGTCGTCAAGATGATCGAAGCACCGGTGTTCCACGTGAACGGCGACGATCCCGAGGCTGTCGTATTCGTGACCCAGCTGGCGCTTGAATATCGCTTGAAGTTCCGTCACGACGTCGTGGTTGATATCGTCTGCTTCCGCAAGCTTGGCCACAACGAGCAGGACACACCTTCGTTGACCCAGCCGCTCATGTACAAGAGCATCGGCAAGCACCCGGGCACCCGCAAGCTGTACGCAGACAAGCTGGTATTGCAAGGCGTCCTGTCGGAAGACGAACCCGATCAGCTGGTCAAGGCCTACCGTCAGGTTCTCGACGACGGCCAGCGCACGGTTGAACCTGTGCTGACCGATTTCAAGAACAAGTACGCCATCGACTGGACGCCTTTCCTGGGCGCCAAGTGGACCGATCATGCTGATACAGCCGTACCCCTCACCGAGCTGGTTCGCATCGGCGAGCGTATCACCACTGTACCGGATGGTTTCTCGGTTCACCCGCTCGTCAACCGCCTGTTGAACGACCGTCGCGCCATGTTGCGCGGCGAAGCCCGTGTTGACTGGGGTATGGGTGAACACTTGGCGTTTGCTACGCTGGTCGCCAGCGGCTACGCTATTCGCATCACAGGCCAGGATTCGGGCCGCGGTACTTTCACGCACCGCCACGCTGTGCTTCACGACCAGAATCGTGAGCGCTGGGATGACGGTACCTACATCCCCTTGCAAAACGTCAGCGAGAACCAGGCTCCCTTCACGGTCATTGACTCCGTGCTGTCTGAAGAAGCTGTACTGGGCTTCGAGTATGGCTACGCCACGGCCGAACCCAACACGCTGACCATCTGGGAAGCGCAATTCGGTGACTTCGTCAATGGCGCCCAAGTCGTAATCGATCAGTTCATTACTTCCGGCGAAGCCAAGTGGGGCCGTCATTGCGGTCTGACCTTAATGCTGCCGCATGGTTATGAAGGCCAAGGCCCCGAACACTCGTCGGCCCGTATTGAGCGCTTCCTTCAACTGTGTGCTGATAACAACATCCAGGTCGTGCAACCGACCAATGGCGCCCAGATCTTCCATTTGCTGCGCCGCCAGATGATCCGCCAGTTCCGCAAGCCGCTGGTCATCTTCACGCCGAAATCGCTGCTGCGCAACAAGGACGCTACCTCCGCATTGGACGACCTTGCGACCGGCCAGTTCTTGCCGGCCATCGGCGAGACCGACGCCAGCATCGACCCGGCAGCCGTCACGCGTGTGGTCGTCTGCTCCGGCAAGGTGTATTACGACCTCGTGAATGCGCGCAAGGAAGCCGGCCGCAATGACGTCGCCATCCTGCGTATCGAACAGCTCTATCCGTTCGCTCACAAGGTGTTCCAGGCCGAGTTCAGCAAGTACAAGAACGCGAAGGAAGTCATCTGGGCTCAAGACGAGCCGCAGAACCAAGGTCCGTGGTTCTACATCCAGCATCATCTGTATGAGAACATGGTCGAAGGCCAGAAGTTGGGTTACGCCGGTCGTCCCGCCTCGGCTTCGCCCGCCGTGGGCTATCTTGCCAAGCACCTCGAACAGCAACGTGCTCTGCTCGATGCAGCCCTGGCCCCGAAGTTCAAGGGCTTCATGCTGGTCAAATAAAGAATACTTTTAGAAATTAAGAAATCGGATATCCAATCATGGCAATTACTGACGTTCTCGTACCCCAGCTGTCCGAATCCATTTCGGAAGCCACTCTGCTGAACTGGAAGAAGCAGCCTGGCGAAGCGGTCGCGGCTGATGAGATCCTCATCGAAGTCGAAACCGACAAAGTGGTACTTGAGGTCCCCGCGCCTGCAGCCGGCGTGCTGAAGGAAATCGTCAAGGGCGACGGCGCCACCGTGACCTCCGGCGAAGTCCTGGCTCGCATCGATACCGAAGCCAAGGCCAGCGCTGCTCCGGCCGCTGCCCAGGAAGCACCCGCCGCCGCAGTACCCGCTGCCGCGCCGGCTGCAGCTCCTGCCGCTGCCGCAGCAGCCATTGCTTCGCCCGCTGCCGGTAAGATCCTGGCAGAGAAAGGCATTGATCCCGCTTCTGTCGAGGGTTCCGGTCGTGGCGGCCGCGTGACCAAGGGCGATGCGTTGTCAGCCGGTGCAGCTCCGGCACAGAAGGCCGCAGCGCCTGTCGCGCCCCCCACGCTGTCGCTTGACGGTCGTCCCGAACAGCGCGTGCCGATGAGCCGCCTGCGTGCCCGCGTCGCCGAGCGCCTGCTGCAATCGCAGCAAGAAAATGCCATTCTCACGACCTTCAACGAAGTCAACATGCAGGGCGTGATCGACCTGCGCAAGAAGTACAAGGACAGCTTCGAGAAAGAGCACGGCGTCAAGCTGGGCTTCATGTCCTTCTTCGTGAAGGCTGCCGTGGCAGCATTGAAGAAATACCCGATCGTGAACGCTTCGGTCGACGGCAAGGACATCATCTATCACGGTTACTTCGACATCGGTATCGCTGTCGGCAGCCCGCGCGGTCTGGTTGTGCCGATTTTGCGCAATGCCGACCAAATGTCCATCGCCGACATCGAGAAGGCGATTGCCGATTATGGCAACCGCGCACGTGACGGCAAGCTCGCTCTCGAAGAATTGACCGGCGGTACGTTCTCGATTTCGAACGGTGGTGTGTTCGGCTCCATGCTCTCCACCCCGATCATCAACCCCCCGCAGTCCGCTATCCTGGGCATCCATGCAACCAAGGATCGCGCTGTTGTTGAGAACGGCCAGATCGTGATCCGCCCGATGAACTATCTGGCGCTGTCCTACGACCATCGCATCATCGATGGTCGCGAAGCTGTGCTGGCTCTGGTCGCCATCAAGGAAGCACTCGAGGATCCGAGCCGCCTGTTGCTGGATCTCTGATGCTGCATAGCGATTGACCGGCCCCGGTGCCGCCCGCCTCGAACCGGGCGGGCCGGGGTTTTTCGTGGTCATCGCAGGCGCGATGCGTCAAGACGCATCCCCGTAAAACCCAATTCAAGAAAGAGTAAAGAATATGGCTAAGCAATTTGATCTCGTGGTGATCGGCGCCGGCCCTGGTGGCTATATCGCCGCGATCCGTGCCGCTCAACTGGGCATGTCCGTGGCGTGTATCGACGCATGGAGCAACAAGGATGGGAAACCTGCCCCGGGCGGTACCTGCACCAACGTCGGTTGCATTCCGTCCAAGGCGCTTCTGCAGTCTTCCGAGCATTTCGAGCAAGCCAACCACCACTTCGAAGAGCATGGCATTGAAGTCAAGGGCGTCAGCCTGAAGCTCGACAAGCTCATCGGTCGCAAGGACACCGTCGTGAAGCAGAACAACGACGGCATCCTATATCTGTTCAAGAAGAACAAGGTCACCTTCTTCCACGGTACCGGTTCCTTCACCGCGCAGGTCGATGGCGGGTGGGGCATCAAGGTAGCGGGTGCGAGCGAAGAAGAGTTGGTTGCGAAGCACGTCATCGTGGCAACCGGTTCCACCCCGCGTCAATTGCCGGGTCTGGATTTTGACGAGTCCACCGTGCTGTCGAACGACGGTGCACTGCGCCTCTCCTCGGTACCCAAGAAACTGGGTGTGATCGGTGCGGGCGTGATCGGTCTGGAACTGGGCAGCGTATGGCGTCGCCTGGGTGCCGAAGTGACCGTTCTGGAAGCCATGCCCGACTTTCTGGCCGTCGCGGATGAGCAAGTGGCCAAGGAAGCCCTCAAGGTTCTGACCAAGCAAGGTCTGAAGATCCAGACCGGTGTCAAGATTGGTGAAGTGAAGGCCTCCGGCAAGGGCGTCAAACTGGCCTACACCGATGCGGGCGGCGCGGAGCAGAAGCTCGAAGTCGAGAAACTGATCGTGTCGATTGGGCGCGTGCCCAATGTGCAAGGCCTGAACGCCGAAGCCGTTGGTCTCAAGCTGGACGAGCGTGGTTTCGTCGCTGTGGATGACGACTGCCGTACCAACCTGCCCAACGTCTGGGCTGTGGGCGATGTGGTCCGTGGTCCGATGCTGGCGCACAAGGCTGAGGAAGAAGGCGTGGCCGTGGCCGAGCGTATTGCAGGCCAGCATGGTCATGTGAATTTCGCGACCATCCCGTCCGTAATCTACACGATGCCTGAAATCGCCTGGGTCGGAAAAAATGAGCAGCAGCTGAAGAAGGAAGGCGTGGCCTACAAGGCTGGCAGCTTCCCCTTCATGGCCAACGGCCGTGCACGAGCCCTGGGTGATACCACCGGCTTCGTGAAGATCTTGGCCGACGCCACGACTGATGAAGTCCTTGGTGTCCATATCATTGGACCGATGGCCTCGGAACTGATCTCGGAAGCCGTGACCATCATGGAATTCCGTGGTGCAGCGGAAGACATCGCGCGCATCTGCCATGCTCATCCGACGCTTTCCGAAGCCGTGAAGGAAGCGGCTCTGGCCGTGGACAAGCGCACGCTCAACTTCTGAGTGCCGCGCTTTCCTCACGACAGTCGTGTAGGAGTCCCGGCTCCATGAGCCGGTTTCAATCTCGAAGGGCGGGGCTGTGTCTCGCCCTTTGTCATGCAGGTCTATCTTTTCATGAACGTACGCGAGTATTACCGGCAAGCACTGGCCGAGCGGGGATATCATCCAGACGCGGCTCAGCAGGGCGCCATTGACCGGCTGCAGGTCTACTACGATGAATGGATCAATTTCAAGAAGGCGCGTTCTTCCCGCCTGAAGAAGCTGTTCAAGCGGCCCACCGTGCCGCGCGGGGTCTACTTGTGGGGCGGGGTCGGGCGAGGCAAGAGCTTCATCATGGATGCCTTCTACCTGACGGTTCCGGTCAAGCGTAAGACACGACTACACTTCCATGAGTTCATGCGAGGCGTCCATGCCGAGTTGAAGGAAGTGCGAGGGCAAGAGGACCCGCTCGACGAGGTCGCACGGCGGATTTCGAAGCGATACCGTTTGATCTGCTTTGATGAATTCCACGTGTCGGATGTGGCGGATGCCATGATCCTGTACAAGCTCTTGCTCCGACTTTTCGAGCATGGCACGTCGTTCGTGATGACGTCGAACTATGAGCCCGAGACCTTGTACCCGGACGGCCTTCACCGTGACCGCATTCTGCCTGCCATTCGTCTGATCAAGGATCGGATGGATGTACTCAATGTAGATACTGGTGTGGACTACCGCCGACGTAGCCTTGAACAGGTCCGCCTGTATTTGACCCCCTTGTCGGAAGGTACGACGCAAGAGCTGCGCGACGATTTCAATCGCCTGGCGGATACGGCTCCGATGGACCCCGTGATGGTGGTCGAAAACCGCGAACTGCGTGCAGTTGCTTTGGCCGGAAGCGTCGTGTGGTTCGACTTTGCCACGCTTTGCGGCACACCCCGATCACAGAATGATTATCTCGATCTGGCCAGCCGCTTCCAGACCGTGATACTTTCCGACGTTCCACGCATGACTGCACGGCAGGCATCTGAAGCACGGCGATTCACGTGGCTCATCGATGTCTTCTATGACCACAAGGTGAAGCTCATCATGTCTGCGGAGTGCCCGGTCGAAGAACTTTATACTGAAGGCCCGATGTCCAATGAGTTTCACCGTACGGTATCTCGCATCGTCGAAATGCAGTCACGGGAATACCTCGAATCTGAACGCCGTGCGGCCGTGACGCTCTAGCGTCGGCTGCGACCATGCGCCCCGGCGCAATACCACTTTGCTTACCAAGATGAATACGCGAGTACTGACAGGCATCACCACGACCGGCACCCCTCACTTGGGCAACTATGCAGGCGCCATTCGGCCTTCCATCCAGGCGAGCCGTCGCGCGGATGTCGACGCTTTTTACTTTATGGCCGATTACCACGCGCTGATCAAATGCGACGATCCCGCGCGTATTGCGCGTTCACGGTTCGAGATTGCGGCCACGTGGCTGGCGGCTGGNCTCGATCCCGAGCGNGTTACGTTTTATCGGCAGTCCGATGTGCCCGANATTCCAGAGCTGTGCTGGATGTTGTCATGCGTGACTGCGAAAGGCCTGATGAATCGTGCTCATGCGTACAAGGCGGCCGTGGACCAGAACGTGGCGGTCGGCGAAGACGAAGATCAGGGCGTGACTATGGGTCTCTTTTCGTATCCCGTCCTCATGGCGGCCGACATCCTGATGTTCAACGCCCACCGGGTGCCGGTCGGGCGCGACCAGATACAGCATCTGGAAATGGCGCGCGACATTGCCCAGCGATTCAACCATCACTACGGCCAGGGACAGGATCTCTTCGTATTGCCAGAGGTGCAGATCGACGACGAGGTCGCGACCTTGCCCGGCCTGGATGGCCGCAAGATGTCGAAGAGCTACGACAACACCATTCCCTTGTTCGAGGGCGGTTCCCAGGCCATGCGCGCGGCGGTGATGCGCATCGTCACGGATTCACGTGGGCCTGGAGAACCGAAAGATGCCGAAAGTTCTCACCTCTACACGCTTTACAGGGCATTCGCCACGCCCGCCGAGTCCCAAGAATTCCGCAAGGCTCTGGAAGAAGGCATGGCATGGGGAGACGCCAAGAAGGCATTGTGTGACCGCATCGAGGCGGAAATCGGCCCAATGCGTGCACGCTACGAGGAATTCATCGCCCGGCCCGATCGTGTTGAAGAGATTCTCCAAGCAGGTGCGGAAAAGGCTCGTCGTATTTCACGTCCATTCATGGAGCGCCTGCGCGAGGCCGTTGGTTTGCGCCGCATGCAGGTAATCGGTGGAGGGAACACCTCTGCGAAGGCGGGTGATCAAAAAGCCAAGGAGAAACCGGCTCGATTCGTGAGCTTCCGCGATACGGACGGCCAGTTCCGTTTCCGTCTCATCTCCGGGGAAGGGCTGGAGCTGCTGCTGTCGGAAGGGTTTGCGGATCCGAAGGCGGCTGGCGTGGCGATCAAGGCGATGCAGCAGCGTGATGCGCTGGCCAGTCTGGCCCGGACGGTCGAAGACCGTGTCGAAGTGAATATCGATGGGCGTCTTGTATGCGCCTTCGAAGCAGCGCGAGCGAATGACGTGGCTGCGGCTCTCGCCTCAATGGTAGAGTAGTAATCAAAACGCCCGCTTCAGCGGGCGTTTTTGCATGGGTCGTACGGGTCAGCGTTGCTTGAGTCGAGCAAAGGCTTCGGCCATGGCGCCCGTCGGTTCGGGCTTGCCACGGCCCTGACGTGCGGCATCAGTACGGCGGTCTGCGGAAGCTGGGCGTTTGCCACCGCCACGAGCGTTGTCAGGCGCGGCAACGCCGCGACGCATCGGCGCACTTTCATCGTTCAGGCGCATGGTGAGCCCGATACGCTTGCGTGCGACGTCGACCTCCTGGACCTTCACCTTTACGGTTTGCCCCACGCGCACGACGTCGCGCGGGTCCTTCACGAAGGTTTCAGAAAGTGCCGAGATATGCACCAGCCCGTCTTGATGGACGCCGATATCCACGAACGCGCCGAAATTGGCCACGTTGGTGACGACCCCTTCTAGAATCATGCCCGGCACGAGGTCCTGGATCGTATTCACGCCTTCCATGAACTGTGCCGTCTTGAATTCCGGTCGAGGATCACGCCCGGGTTTTTCAAGTTCAGAGAAAATGTCCTTCACTGTGGGTACGCCAAAACGCTCATCCGTGAAGTCCGAAGGCGAAAGGCCCTTCAGGGCGCCCACCTTGCCCATGATGTTACGCGCCTCGGCCTGGATCTTGGCGAGAATACGCTCGACTACAGGATAGGCTTCAGGGTGGACGGCTGAAGCGTCCAGCGGGTTCTCGCCGTCNGGAATGCGCAGGAAGCCGGCCGCCTGCTCAAACGCCTTGTCNCCAAAGCGGGGCACCTTCATNAGCGCCTTGCGATCGGGNAACGCNCCATTCGCATCGCGATAGGCGACGATGTTCTTGGCCAGGCTGCTGTTCAGGCCCGATACGCGTGCAAGTAGTGCCGCCGAAGCCGTATTGACGTTCACGCCCACTGCATTGACGCAGTCTTCGATGACGGCATCCAGTGAGCGAGCCAGTTCGCGTTGGTTCACGTCGTGTTGATATTGGCCCACACCGATGGCCTTGGGTTCGATCTTGACGAGCTCGGCCAGTGGATCTTGCAGGCGACGTGCAATCGAGACGGCACCGCGCAGGCTGACGTCGAGCTCGGGGAACTCTTGGGCTGCCAGTTCCGAAGCGGAGTACACCGACGCACCGGCTTCCGACACCATGACACGCGTCAGGCTGAGCTCGGGATGCATTTGCTGAAGGTCTGCAACCAGTTTCTCGGTTTCGCGGGATGCAGTTCCGTTCCCGATTGCGACGAGTTCCACCTTGTGGCGGGCGGCCAGTCCCGCCAAGGTACGCAGGCTGCCTTCTCGGTCGCGGCGCGGCTCGAATGGATACACGGTTGTAGTGTCAAGCAGCTTGCCGGTCGGGTCGATCACGCAAACCTTCACACCCGTGCGGATGCCGGGGTCGAGGCCCAGTACTGTCTTAGGCCCTGCGGGCGCGGCCAGGAGCAGGTCCTTCAGGTTGGCTGCAAAGACTCGGATCGCCTCCTCTTCGGCTGCTTCGCGCAGGCGGGTGACGAACTCGGTTTCGAAGCTTGTCAGCAGCTTGACGCGCCAGGTCCACCGGGCAACGTCACCGAGCCAGCGTTCGCGTGCAGGCGCATCGATCTCGAAACGGGCGTCCAGCTGCAGGTGGCGGGCAATGAGCTCCACGCACGGGTGGGGCGTCAATGCTTCCAGATCGGCTTCCAGGCCGACCCGCAGGTCGAGTACGCCTTGCTGCCGGCCGCGAAGTAGAGCAAGGATCCGGTGCGAGGGCAGGGTGGTTAGCTTTTCGCTGAATTCGAACCAATCCCGGAAATTCGCGCCTTCCTCTTCCTTGCCTTCGACAACCTTGGCGTACAGAACTCCGCTGTTCCAGAAATAGTCGCGCAGCTTGGCCAGCAGATCCGCATCTTCGGCAAAGCGCTCCGCCAGAATGTCGCGGGCGCCATCGAGGGCGGACTTGGCGTCAGTGATCTTCGCTTCCGGATTCAGGTATTGCTCAGCCAGGATATACGGGTCGCATCCGGCTTGAGACAGAATGGCGTCTGCAAGGGGCTCTAGCCCTGCCTCGCGCGCGATCTGGGCGCGCGTACGGCGCTTGGGCTTGTAGGGGGCATATAAGTCTTCCAACCGCTGCTTGGAATCGGCTGACTCGATCTCGGCGCGCAGTTCCGGGGAGAGCTTGCCTTGTCCATGGATGGATTCCAGGATGGCAGTCCGGCGCGTTTCCAGTTCACGCACATAGATCAAGCGTACTTCCAAGTTGCGGAGGATCGTATCGTCCAGTCCCCCCGTCACTTCTTTACGGTAACGGGCGATGAAGGGCACAGTCGCGCCTTCGTCAAGCAATTGCACCGTGGCGGCGATCTGGGCAGGACGGACCCCAAGCTCAGTAGCAAGTAGCTGGACGATCCGCTGCGGATCCGATGAAAAATCCGGCATGTCGAGCAGGGTTTCGCCGGCATTTGCAGCCGTCGTATCGGTCTGGGTGGTCATGTTCGTCTGAGTAAAGCGTTGACTGGGACCGGGCATTTTGCCACAAGCGGCCTGGGCAGGCCCGGCTCTGGCGTTATGATTCCGTCATGTTTGCGCACGATCTCGACCATATATTCTCCAGCGACGGGCCGCTCGCAGCGGCCGATCCTGGCTATCGGCCTCGACAGGCCCAGCTTGAGATGGCGCGCGCCATCGAAGAGGCCATTCGCGATCGTGCGACGCTGATCGCCGAAGCGGGTACCGGCACTGGCAAGACGTGGGCATACCTGGTGCCCGCCTTCCTGAGCGGCGCCAAGGTCCTCGTGTCTACCGGCACCCGCAATCTTCAAGATCAGCTTTTTCGGCGCGACCTCCCTCGCCTGCGCAAGGCGCTCGGCCTCCCTGTGACCGTCGCCCTGCTCAAAGGGCGGGGCAATTATGTCTGTCACTATCATCTCGACCGCTTGCAGCACGACGAGCGTGCCTTGCACTCGCGTACGGAAGTGAACCAGCTGCGCGCCATCAAGGTGTTTGCCGATCGCAGCCGCACGGGAGACCGGAGCGATCTGCTGGAAGTCCCAGAGGACGCGGACATCTGGAGTCGAGTTACCTCGACGCGCGAGAATTGCCTGGGCCAGGAATGTTCGCACGTGAAGGACTGCTTTGTGATGAAGGCGCGCAGGCAGGCGCAGGAAGCGGACCTGGTGGTGGTGAATCATGCCTTGTTCATGGCGGACCTCGCCTTGCGGGAAGACGGCATTACCGATTTGCTGCCTGCCGTGGACTTGGTGATCTTCGATGAAGCGCACCAGTTGCCCGACGTGGCGACCCGGTTCCTGGGGAGCAGTGTATCTGCGCATCAGCTGTTGGACCTGGGCCGCAGCATGGAAGCCGCAGGCTTGGCCTATGCTCGGGAATCCACGAACTGGACCGATGCAGCACGCGCCGTGGAAACCGCCACTCGCGATCTGCGTCTTGCGTCTGCGGCTGTATCGCGCATGCCTGGTCAGCGTGCGACCTTCTACAACATTCCAGAACCCGAGCAGTTCGATGCGGCCCTAGACGCGTTGATCAATGCCCTGGACAAGGCGATTACCTTGCTGGGCGTGGTAGAGGAGAAGCATCCTGATCTGGCCGGAGTGGCCCGCTCTGCCCGGGAAATCAGGGCTACGCTGTTTCAATGGAGTCAGCCGGATCGAGAAGGCAAGGATGCATTGGCGTCGACACGCAACGAGACAGGCGAAGCGGTACGTTGGGTCGAGCATGGCACCCATCATATGCGTTTGCACAGCGCGCCGCTGTCGGTGGCGAAGATCTTTTCCCGTTATCGTGCGAAGGACCAAGCCTGGGTCATGGCTTCCGCCACCTTGTCGGTACACGGGGATTTTGGTCACTTCATCCGGCAGCTGGGCTTGTGGGAGGCCCGTACCGCCCGCTGGGAATCCCCGTTCGACTATCCTAGGCAGGGCCTACTCTTCGTACCGACCGGCTTGCCTGAAACTAGCTCGCGGGACTTCAACGAGCGCTTTGCCGAGATGCTGGTCCCTTTAATCGAAGACTGTCCGGGTGGCGTCCTTGTGCTGTGTACCACGTTGCGTTCGGTCGATCACCTTGCGGAACTGCTGGAAACNCATTTCGAGGATTTGGGTATCGAGCGNTTGCTGCTCAAGCAGGGCGATATGTCGCGNCGCGCCTTGNTGGAGCGCTTTGCCAAAGCGGGCGATGCGGTNCTTGTGGGCAGTGCCAGTTTTTGGGAAGGAATTGATGTGCCGGGTGATGCTCTCACCCTTGTGGCGATCGACAAGCTCCCCTTTGCTCCACCGGACGATCCCGTGTTGGAGGCGCGACTGAGGGTGTGCCGAGAACGCGGTGGAAACCCCTTCATGGAATACCAGCTGCCTGAAGCTGCGATCGCCTTGAAGCAGGGCGCCGGCCGGTTGATACGGACGGAGCGGGACTGGGGTGTCTTGCTGGTCGCCGATGCTCGAATGGTGGAGAAGCGGTATGGGAAATTGTTGTGGCGTGGGCTTCCGCCGTTCCGCCGGACGCGCGATCTCGAAACAGCTCGGCAGTTCCTATCGAGCGGGCCGGACAGCTCGCCTTCAGGGGTGCCTGATAATGCGTCGTCTGCTGAGCACGGCGCGGTGAGCGGACTCTAATCAATCTCTAAGTTGAAGCGAATTGCGGCCAGCGGTCGGTTCGGTGTGCAGGGCAAAAAAATCGGGGGCCATAATGCCCCCGATTTCCGTTGCAGTTTCGTAGAGAGGATCGGCGCGTCAGAACCAGTTGATCGGGTTCCAGTAATTCACCGGGCCTTCCAGCCCTTGCTCGTAAAGCTTCGTGTTGGGATAGTTCAGGTCGAGCACGCGCTTGGCATCATCCCGAAGATCGGTTAGGCCAAGTTTGTCATACGACAGGTACATAATGTAGAGCGCTTTTTCCGAAGCAGCCACACCCTGGAAGTCGGTAATGACGGTTTGAGCACGATTGGCCGCCGCGACATACGCGCCACGCCGGTAATAGTACTCAGCCACATAGACTTCGTTCCGAGCAATGGTATCTACCAACCAGGTGAGGCGTTTGCGGGCATCCGCAGCGTACCGGCTGTCCGGATAGCGTTGCAGCAACTGGTTGAAGGCTTCGTAAGATTCGCGCAAGCCCTTGGGGTCTCGCTCGGCGGGATCCTGGCCGGTAAAGCGGCTGAAGGGCGCGCTGGGTGGCGTGAATGTGATCAACCCCTTCAGATACAGCATGTAGTCAGCGCCCGGATGG
>Ga0065721_10049522_pt1 | contig 32308 bp, 22 predicted proteins | sample Mesricmetagenome_FD_59108 | JGI IMG/M metagenome (GOLD analysis project Ga0065721, IMG submission 59108) | Mesophilic microbial community from rice straw/compost enrichment Sample: eDNA_1 v2 (version 2) | ecosystem: Engineered > Solid waste > Grass > Composting > Bioreactor | place: USA: Davis...
GCAAGGCATTCGGGGAGCTATGTGAGCGAACGGGCATTACTCACGAGCGTATACCACCAAAGACGCCCAATATGAACGCGTACATTGAATCCTTCCATGCAACCTTAGAACGTGACTTACTGAATAAAGAGGACTTCGACACGTTCCAAGATGCATACGAAGCTGTAGCCCACTACATCGACTTTTACAACAATCGACGGATGCACAGAAGCCTTGGAAAACGATCCCCCTCCACATTCAAAGAATGGGCCGAGACGGGATCGCCAGAAGAGTTAAAGAGCTATACGAGAACACTGTGAGATGAGAGAACGGCCGAGATCCAGCGAAAATCGAAGCTATTCTACATCCGCTCATTCTTACATGGGCAACTCTCCGGAATTAGGGGGTCCAACCGATAAGATCATTGAGGATCGTTACATTCCTCCCCGTAACTGTAACGAACCAGACAATCGCTAATCGGCCCAAAATCGCAGGTTTGAAAATGTAACGAACCTCAGCTCCCCTATTATCACATTTCTGAAAGATATTCAGCTGTTTCGGGGTAATTAAGCTCGCGGGGGTTCGTTAAAAATGTGAACCGGCCAATTGGGAGCGAATAAGATCACTGAGGTTCGTTACATTCCACCCCGTAACTGTAACGAACCCGACAATCGCTAATCGGCCCAAAGTCGCAGGTTTGAAAATGTAACGAACCTCAGCTCCGCTATTATCCCATTTCTGGACGATATTCAGCCGTTTCGGGGTAATTAAGCTTGTGGGGTTCGTTAAAAATGTGAACCGGCCAAATGGAAGCGAATAAGCGCACTGAGGTTCGTTACCCATATCGGCTAGCTTCACCGTGGCAGCCCTGCTGCTTCTGCCGTGTCGCTTGCCTCTGCCGTGCCAGCCCCGCTGCCTCCGCCGTTGCCGTTCTTCAGCGCCTCAGCCTTCGCCCTCTCCGGTCCCATTGCTTCAACCGCCGCCGTTCCCGCCGGCGCCGCGCTGCGACGCGAGTACGGCAAGCTCCAGCTTGTTCAGCATCAGCCCGTATTCGTTCGTCATTTCAAAATGCGGCGGCAGCGGAAGATCGCGAAAATAATCCGTCACTTGGCGGGCGCTGCGGAACCAGTCCCCTGGTTCGGCCGGCTCGGCCTTCGAGTCGGGCCATGCGGAAGACAAGGGCGGGCTGAAGATGCGGGAGGCGCCCGGCTTCAGTCTGCCGCCCAGCAGCTTCTCCTCGTACGGGCGCTGCGGCGGATGCGCGCGCACGGCTTCGAACAAATGCGGCGCGTAGTCCGCGCGCGAGCCGGTATGCTTGACGGCCGCGGCAAAACATTTGGCCCCTTCGTACACTTCGGGAATGCCGAACAACACCGCGTACAGCCGCTTGCCGAATTCGATGCGCTCCTCCAAATTTTGAAACCGTTCCATAATAAGACCGGCCAGCTTCAATTCGTTCTCGGCCCCTTCTCTGCCGCTGCCGTAAGGGAACACGACGCCGTTCAGCTGCATCAACGACTGCAAGCCGAAAAACATCGTGTCCGTCACATGCTCCCGGAAATACGGATGGCGGACAACCCTCTCCTCGATATAATGCTGCTCGTTTACGATCAAAGCGGTCGTCAGCATGGCGGAATCCCGCTCGCGCCAAAACAGCCTCCACACCGGCTTCATAAATGCCGATACGCCGAAGGCCGGCAGCAAATGAAACAGGCTGCGCCCTTGGCGGAGGCTCCATTGGTACAGCAGCAGCTGCGGGTAAGCGTCCTGAAAAATAAGCCAGTTGGCCCGCTCCAAAAATTGAAACGTCACGCTGCGCTGCCGTTCCGTCAACAGGCGCGGGAGCCATTCCCCTTGCAAGTCGGTCATGTTCCAGCCGCCGTTGCGCGAGACGAGATGCGCAAGAAGCGCCCAATGAAGCTCCGGCAAGCGGAAATAAACGTTGCGGTAAGCCTCCGTGCGGGTAACGTTGTTCCGGTTCGCTTCCTCCGTCTCGGCGCGGATGCGACGGATGAGCATCAGCTCGTCGGCCGACCAGCCCGCGCCCGCCGCCGCCGATGCCGCTTCCCCTTCCGCAGGCGGCGTGAAGGCTTGACCCTGGCCCGTGGACGCCGCGGCGCCCGCCTCCAGCTTCAGCCAGGCATCCTTCAGCCGGGACGCCGCCGCCGGGGACAGCTTGGGCAGCCGTGCGGAAGCCGCCATGCCGTCCTCTTCTTGATGCGCCTTCCATTTTCCGGCCGCATAAGACGCGGCCGCGCCGGGCAGTGCGAGCAAATGCCGGAGCCGCTTGCCCGCGGCTTGTATCCAAAGCCGTATGTTTGCCATGCCCGCCGCGCCTCCTTCGTCAACCTTTTACTATCATTATCCGCCAATCCGGAACCCGTCATACCGCTGCGGCGGCCGCCGCTTTTTCCTACCATATGCCTGATCGTACCGGAATGATTCGGGACATGTCGTGTAGTATAATGAGAGCAAAGACGCCAAGCGGGAGGCCGGCCTATGTGCGGACGATATACGATTACGGTCACAATGGAAGAGCTGATGCTTTATTATCATATCGAAGAGAGCTCGTCGCCCTGGCATCAGCCAAGGTATAACGTGGCGCCGGGCCAATCGATTCCGGCCATCGTCCACGACGGGAAGAGAAACCGGCTCGGGGAGCTGAAATGGGGGTTGGTTCCGGCGTGGGCCGACGATCCGAAGATTGGTTATACGATGATTAACGCTCGCGCGGAAACCGCCGCATCCAAACCGGCTTTTCGCGAGCCGTTTCGCCGCAAGCGGTGCATCGTGCCGGCGGACGGCTTTTACGAATGGATGGTTACCGGGCGGGACAAGCAGCCGATCCGGTTCGTGCTCAAGAGTCGTTCCTTGTTCAGCATGGCGGCGCTGTACGATACATGGCGAGCGCCGGACGGAACGAAGCTGTCCACCTGCACCATCCTGACGACGGATCCAAACGACAAGGTCTCCCCCGTCCATAACCGGATGCCGGTCATCCTGAGGCCCGAGGACGAGGCGGTTTGGCTGAACCGGGACCTTGGCGATCCGTCCCGGCTGCAGGCGCTGCTGAAGCCTTATCCTTCGGAAGAGATGGAAGCCTATCCGGTCGGCGCGGCGGTCGGCAACGTCCGCAATGACGACGCTTCGCTGATCGAGCCGCTGCCGCCGGCCAGGCCGTAAACCGCCGCAACGGGCAACAGGCCGGACATGCAACGCGCATGTCCGGCCTGTCTTATGCAATGATTCAGCCTAACGGATCGTTCCGTTTACTTTTCAGCCCGCCGGCAGCTTGTCCGGCCGTTGTTTAAGGCTCGACGCCCCATACGAGAACGCCGTTGTAGTACAAGGTTACCTTCGTCCAGTCGGCAAACGAGGTTTTGGTCGGATCGAACGAATAGTCGCCCGTTTCGTTATAGTTCGACCAATTGTTTTTATGAATACGCGATTGGATTTCGCCCGTATTCGCGCCCGGCGCCAGATTGCCCGCGCTTGGCTTGAACGTAATTTCCAGGTAATGATCCGCGCCGGTGGCGGCGGTATTCATCTTCACGAGCTGCCCTTGCAGGTTGGAGCAGCCGAGCTGCGCCCAATCGCAGTTGTACGTTTGCGGCTGCTCGCCGTCGATCGTATACCAATAGCGGATCGACAGATCGCTGAGCGCGACCGGAGCGTTGCCCTGGTTCGTAATCCGCAAATGCGGCTTGAACTGGTTGTCCTGCGCGTTCGTATCGCCGGCCCGGTATTGGACCGACAAGGTGACCGGAGGCACCACGACAGCGGACGGCACGGCCGACACCGTTGCCGAAGCGGGGCTTTCGCCAATGGCGTTAACCGCGGTCACGGTATAATAATAGGTTGTGCCGTTCGTCAGCCCCGTATCGGTATAGGCCGGAGCCGTCAAGCCGCTGGCGATGACCGTATAAGGGCCGTTCGCGGCTGCCGCCCGCTTCACCGTGTAGCTGTCGGCGTTCGATACCGCGTTCCAAGCCAGCGCGATCTGGCCGTCGCCGGCCGTCGCCGTCACGCCGGACGGAGCGGAAGGCGCCGTAGGCGTCGGCTGCTCGTTGCCGATCAGGCGGGCAAATTCCGCGTAAGCGGTCGCCATGTCGACCTGCGACCAGAACCGGTGGTAACGGAACGTCGGCACGCCGTTCTCCCATTCCTGCGTCGCCGGATTCCACGACGTTTGATACAGATTTTCCAGGTAAGACCACTGCGGGTCGTTGACGATTTCCGGACGCAGCTCGGCGTAGCTGATATATACGCCGTTGCCGCCTTTCGACGGATCGGACGGTACGCCGTTCGGTCCCGGAATGGCATTGCCTTGGCCGAATGTGCCGGACCAGCCGGACGGGAAATAGATTTCCTTTTCGAAGAAACGGAAATAGTCGCCCCGCGGCTCGTCGGTCACAATGCCGACGCCGTCATTGAACGCCCATGCGACGTCCAGCAATTGCTCGGCCAAATTTTTGGCGGCTTCGCCTTGGGCGGTATAGCTGCCCTGCTCGGCTTTCGTCGCCGCGGCATAGAACGTCAGCGCCTTGACATAGCTGCCCAGCACCCCGACGTCCTGGCTCGGATTTCTTGTAATGACGTGATAGTTCGGATTGCCGGTAAATTGGCTGAAGCCGTTCCACGTATCCGGCTGGCCGACCCATTCCTGTCCGCCGATTACGTAGAATGCGCCGGGCTCCGGCGTCGTGGCGACTTGCGGATTCGATCCGCCAAGTATCCGGTTGCCGTTCGCGTCCAGATAATAGCCGTCGGCGTCCGTAACAGGCCGCTCGTTGACGAACGTATAGTCCATCGTCCAATTGATCCATTTGTCCATGACGAGCTTCGCCATCTGGAAGTTTTCCGAGGACGTATCGCCGTTGTCCGCCAAAATGTAATACAGCTCGGCCACCCTCTCCAGCGGCCATGCCTGGAAACCGAACCAGGTGTTGGACGGAGGATCGTGATAGACGGGATCTTCGTCGTAGGCCATGCCGTAGAACGTGCTTACTCCGGCCGGGTAAGCCTGGTACGAGCCGTCGACGGAATTCGTCGCTCCGCCGCCGACCGCGCCTTCGTCGGTCAGCAGCCACGTATAGAACTCCAGCTGGCGCTTCAGCGATTCCTCCCAGTCGGCCTGGCCGGTAGGCGATGCCGGTTCCAGTCCGCCTTGCGACAACGCATAGGCCGCGACCGTATTTTGGTAGGCCTGATGAACGTGGCTCGCGCCGATGCGCCAAGCCCAGTTGCCGGTTTGGCCGAGTCCGCCGCCCCAGGCGGTATACCAAGCCATCAGATAATGGCTCGAATCTTTGCCGGTGCCGGCCGTCGGCGAGCCGTCCGCGGCGCTGCCGATTTGCTGAAAGTATTTGTCATACATGCCGTAACGGAGAAAATCGCCCATTTTCCGCGCTTTGTCGATGTAAACGGAGTTGTTGTACCCAAGTTCCTTCGCCCAGTACATTACCTGTACGGCGCGGGCGTCCGCATCCGTCGCGTTGGTGTAGCGCCATTGCGGAGCGGGAGCGTTTTGCTCCTTCGTAAACAGGGACATAAAGCCTTCGCCCGGCTTGCCGAAGCTGTGGTCGTCCTGCGAAGGATGCGGAATGGCTTCCCATACCGATTCCTGCTCGCCGCGCTGGAACGTGTTGACATAGGTCGCCGTATGCGAAGGATTCAGCGTATTGCCGAAGCCGTACCAGTTGTTGACGTCAAGCAGCCAGTGCATCAGATACGTCTGATTGCTGCCGTACGTCTGCACGAGCTCCGCATGAATCGGATCGCGCCCAGCGGCGATGCTGCCGGAAATCTCGGAAGGATACTGATCCGGCTGCGGATATTCCGCCGCATACGTAGCCGGGCTGTTCGGATTGTAATAGCTCATCGTCGGCTGTTCCTCAAAGCCGTCGCCTTCGTTGACCGGAATAATATACGTCTCCATGTTGTCCCAAGCTTCCTCAAGCTTGCTCCAATCCTGGGTAAAGTAGCCGTACAGCGTCTCCAGCCACAGCCAGTAGCTGTAGGCTTCGGACGTCGTCATATGGCCGTAGTCGGGAGCTTCGCTCATCAGCGTCTCCACGGCGTGGTAAGGAATGCCCTCAGGAGAAAAATAGCCGTTGCCGGGATCTTTGATTTGGTTGTACATGACGAGAAAACGGTCTTTCATGACGGCGTAGCTTCCCCCGTCTCCATTCAGCGCCGCGCTCAGATTCGGCTCGTTCCCCGCGCCTCCGGTAGACTGGGCCGCCGGCTGCCCGGCGGCGGACGTCATAGACGACATAAGCAGCGCGGCCATCAGCATGGTCGTGAGGATGGTCATCACTTTGCCGCGTTTTCCGGTCAACCTTCGTTCCGGGTTCGTTTGCTTCATTGCTCTTCTCCTTTCATCCTTCAAATTGGCGTTCTTTTGCGCAAGTCCCCCTTTTCCGGCATCACCACCTTTCCGCCCGTCTGGCCGCAGCGCCGAATCGATGCAGAGCCTCCGGCGCTGCGGTGCGGCGATTAACGATCGGCCTGCCCGCGCAGGGCCGCGATTGACGATCAGCCTGTCCGAACGGGAGCCGCATGTGACGATCAGCCTGTCCGCGCAGGGGCCGCGATTAACGATCGGCCTGCCCGCGCAGGGCCGCGATTGACGATCAGCCTGTCCGCACGGGAGCCGCGTGTGACGATCGACCTGTCCGCGCAGGGGCCGCGATTAACGATCGGCCTGCCCGCGCGGAGCGGCCGGTGCGTCCGGCCCCGGACTGTCCGCAGTGCGGCTTACGGCTCGATCCCCCAGATCAGCTGACCGTTCCGGTATAACGCGACCCGGTCCCAATCGGCAAACGACGTCATGGACGGATTGTAAGAGTAATCGCCCGTTTCGTTGTAGTTGGTCCAATCGTTTTTGTTAATGCGGATTTGCATTTCGCCCGTGTTCGCTCCCGGCGCCAGCGATCCCGCGCTCGGCTTGAACGTAATGCTGATATAATGGTCCGCTCCGGCGGCGGATGCCGGCATCGAGACCAATTGGCCGGTCAGATTGGAGCATCCGACCTGCGCCCAGTCGCAGTTAAACGTCTGGGACGCGCTGCCTTCCTTCGTATACCAATAACGGATCTCCAGCTCGCTGAGCGGAACGGACGCGCTGCCGTTGTTGACGATCCGGAAATGCGGCTTCATCTGATTGTCGCCGGCGCTCGTATCGGCCGCCCGATATTGCAGAGCAATGTCGCCGGACGGCTCGGGCTGCTGGCCGGCCTCCGGCTTAGCGCTGACGGCGGCGGAATTGGCGCTTTCGCCCGCCAAATTGACGGCGCTGACGACGTAATAATACGTCGTGCCGTTTTGCACGGCCAAGTCCGTATAACCCGTTTGCGTCAGCCCGCTTGCGACGGACGTATACGGACCGCCGCTGACCGTGCTGCGCTTCACGTTATAGCTGTAAGCTCCGGGAACCGCCTGCCAGTTCAGGACGACTTTCCCGTTGCCCGCGCTCGCCGCAAGTCCGGCCGGGGCGGCAGGAGGCTGCGGCGGCGTGCCGTTGCCCGGCGGCTCTTCGCCGAACACTCGAACGCCTGCGTCATAGACCGGGATAAACGGCGTCTTCGCGATCGCCTGATTACCCTGCGACAACCCTTGGTACGAATAGTCGTTGAGCGGATTCCATACCGTCGTGTTCATCGGAGCCGCCAGCCGGAACTGGATTTCCTTTTTGTGCGCGGACTGTCCGCCCGGATAAATTTTGACCCCGGTAAAGTCGACCAGTACATAATAGATATGGTTGGCCGCATCATGCGGCTGCAGCGCCGACACGACGCCGCCCTGATTGTAGTTCGTCGTAATCTGCACGTCGTTCGGCGAATATCCCGCCTGAATCAGCTCCGACAGATCGACGAAATATTTGAACGACAGCTTGTCGCCCATCCGCGCCGGCCAGCCGGAACGGTTGTTCAGGACGGCTTTGATTTCCGTATAATTCGGCCCCGAGCTGTTGACGGACGCTTCGACAAACATTTCGTCCTCCGGAATTTCCGGCTCCGGGAACGAAGCCAGCGGCTGCTGTCCTTGACCGTAAAGCATCATCATTTTGGCCAGGGATCCCGTAAATCCGGCATTATAGTCGGTGGCGACTTCGTTGCTTACATAATCGTTGATGTTGTCCGTATAGCTGTCGTCCAGTCCCGGACCGCCGACCAGCGCGCCGTACAAAATATGGCGGTGATTGGCCGGATTGGACAAGCTGTCCGTCCAGGAGCCGTGCGCCGTGCGGTGATGCGGATGCTCCGGCGGATTGTTGCCGTAGCCGACGACATAGCTGCTGTTCCGCGGGTTGTCGCCCAGCATGTAAGCGATTTGCGAGACGGCGAAATTGCGGTATTTCGCAGCTTTGACCGGGTTTTGGCTCTCCAGCCAGTCGGAATACACGAAGGCGAGGAAGCTGGCGTTCGCCGAGTAGCGGAGCGCGCCCCACGAATCAAGCCAGGCCAGACCGCCCGGCGTATACCGGATGCGCTCGTTCGTGTCGGCGGTGCCGCTCGTCCAGTAGTCGAGGTTGCGCTCCGTCGACGTGACGAACCTCTGATCCCCCGTAATGCGGGCCAGCAGCAGCTGGGCGCCGTAATGCTTGTCGTCCCAGGCATGCGTCCATTTGTAGCCCCAATAAGGCGTTTGGCCTTCGGTTCCCCAATCGTCGACGGAAGCGATCGCTTTCGTCAAATAAGCCGGATCTTCCGTAGCCAGATACAGCCAGACGGCGGCCCATGTAATTTCGTCATGATAGCCGCTCCAGGAATTGTAGAAGCTTGTGGCGTCCGTGATGCAGTCGGAATATTTCCCGCGGTACGTATCCGCGAAGTTGAACAGCTGCTCCGCATGCTGCAGCAGCGTTGCGGAATAAGCCGGGTCGCTGTCCGCAAAAATAATGGACGACGACGCCAGGGCGGCGGCCGTCTCGCCTGCCAGATCGGAGCCGGGGCAGCTGGCGTCGATCTTGTACGCCTTCCGCTCCATTTGCATCACTTCCGCAGGCCCCCACCAGGCATGGTCGATGCCGCCCGTGCCGACTTGTCCCCACAGCTCGTTCGGAGCCGTATGCGCTTTCAGGAAATAGTCGGTCGCCCAGCGGATGTTGTCCAATATTTCCTCCAGCTGTCCCGCGTCCTCATACCCGTCCCGGTATTCATAGACAGACCAGGCCAGCATCGTGGCGCTTGCCGTCATCGGAAATCCGAATTTGACGTGATCGCCCGCGTCATACCAGCCTCCCGTCAGATCGACGCCGACGTCCGCTCCGTCGTTCATGCCCGAATCGCCGCGCCACATGACGCGATTGTCCTCGGGAAGCTCCCCGGATCGCTGGGCTTCATAAAAGTAAATCGCTTTTTGCAACGCTTCCGCATAATTGTACGACGAGGGAGCGGCGCTGCTCCGGTCCGCTCCGAGCGGAAATGAAGATACGGCAACTATGGCGGAGAGCAGCGCTATGATGCAGGTTTTGAACGTCCTTTTCATAAAGCATACCTCCCAAAAAGTTTATACGAGTGCAAAACGACATCCTTATAACGCATACCTTCGATAAATTTCAGATGAACGAGTCCGGGCCGGAACTATCCGGCAGTCGGAATCGCATACGATGCCGGAATAACCCGGCAAGGCGGACTTGCCTGCCGATGCCGGATTCCCCGGCAAGACGGACTCGCCTGCAGGCCCGGATTCACCCGACAAGACAAGCTCGCCTGCAGGCCCGGATTCACCTCGTAAAGACGGATTCGCAGGCCAGTTCGCGGCAGCTGCCCCGCACGACCAGCTCGGGCTCGACAAGCACCGCTTTGCGGTCCGACCGTCCCTGAATGAGCTCTACCAGCAATTCGGCGGCCATCGTCCCGATGCGAGGCTTGTCCTGCCTGATCGTCGTGAGAGGCGGATGCATATACCGGGCCGCCGCGATGTCGTCGCAGCCGATGACGGAAATGTCGTCCGGCACGCGGAGCCCTTTTTCCCGAATGGCTCGGATCGCGCCCAAAGCGTACATGTCCGTCGAGGCAAATACCGCCTTGGGCCGCTCCTCCTGCGAGAGCCACAGCTTCATTCGTTCATACCCTTCCTCGATATCGAACGTGTCCTGCTGAACGATCCACTCTTCCCTCAGCTTCAAACCGTTATTCGCGGCTGCTTCCAGGAAAGCTTCCAGCCGGATGCCCGAGATGACCGCCTGCCTGCCGCCGCCGATATACGCGATATCGGTATGGCCAAGCTCCATGAACCGCCGAATGACCGCATCGGCCATCTTGCGGTTGTCGGTCATGATGTAGCCGGTTTTCGGCCCGTCGAGCGGCAGATCGACGGCCGCGCAAGGAATTTCGCTGGCGGCCAGATCGTATACTGACTTCTGCACCTGCTGCCCGGACAAGATCAGGCAGCCGTCCACGCTGAAATGCCGGCAGCGGGCCAAATAATCCTCTTTCTCGTAATGAAACTGCTCGTTGGAAAAAAACAGCAAATCATAACCCATTTGGCCGATAGCCGTCTTGAAGGCGCTGACGACGTCGACAAAAAACGGATGGTTAAACTCGGCATTTATTTTTCCCGCATAAATGACGCCGATAATGTTGGACGTTTGCGTGACCAGCGCCCGCGCGATATACGTCGGACGGTACCCTGTCCGTTCCATAATCTCCATGACGTTTTTGCGCGTTTTGTCGCTGATGCCGGAGTAGCCGTTGAATATTTTAGACACCGTCGCCACCGATACGCCGGCCATGCGGGCAATATCTTTAATGGTCGTCTTTTCCGTCGCCGTCTTTTCCGTTGAGGTCTTCCCGGATTCGTTCGTCATTTACGGCTCGACTCCCCATTCCAGCACGCCGCCGATATAGCCGGTTATGGTCGGACGGTCCGCATAGGATGACGATGCCGCCGAGAAGGAATAGTCGTCCGTCTGCGTATAATTGGACCAATCCGATTTGGAGAACCGGATTTGAAGATCGATGCTTTGCCCGGCGGCCAGACTGCCCGCTCCGCTCGCAAAGCCGATTTCCAAATAATGATCCGCGCCGGGCGCCGGTCCCGGCATCGGCACGAAGCTGCCGGTCACGTTCGAGCATTGGACATGCGACCAGTCGCAGAAGAAGTTTTGTGATTGCGTGCCGTTAGCCGTAAAGTAATAACGCAGCTTCACGGCGGACAGCTGAACGGCCGTATCCCCGGTATTGACGAGCTTGATTCTCAGGCTGATCGAATTGGACGTTTGACCGAGCGTGCCGTTATAGGCTTGCACCTTGATGCTGCCCGCCGGAGCCGACGTCGAATCCGTGACCGATACCGTCAGCACGGCATTCGCCCCCGCGCTGAATTTAAAAGTCAAAGCGGTGCTGCCGACCGGCAACTGGGCCAAATAACCGGATTTGATAACGACCGCATTGCCGGATACGGTATAATCCGTTCCCGGCGCCAGCTCGTTCGCTCCGTTCCAGATTCCAGTCAGCGAATTGCCGTTCAGCGTCAAGGCGACCGAAACGCCGGCCTGGGCGGATGGATTCCGGTCAAAGACCGTGCCGGTCGGAGAGATGGCGGAATCGTTCACCGGCGGATTGCCGCCGTTGCCCGGATTGCCTCCTCCGACGGGATCGGCATACAAGATGCCCCGGCCGTTCGTGCCGAGATAAACGCGGCCGTAAATGCGCGGATCGCCGGTAATAGCCATGTTGGTGACGCCGTACTGATGCTGGTCGTCATTGATTCTGACCCAGTCCGCGCCGCCGTTGTCGGAACGGAAAATGCCGCGTACGCCGTCGATCTTGGCCGAAACGTACAGCGCCATGACGGTTTGGCCCGGCGCAGCCTTGCCGAAGCCGACGACATCGGCTTCCTCCACATTCGACAGCTTGACGAACGATTGACCGGAATCGGTCGAATGCCACAATCCGTACAGCCCGTTGCTGCTGCCCCCGGCGAGCCAAATGTCGCCTTCTCTGCCCGGCATCGCCTTGAAATAAGCGCCGCCTTCATTCGGCAAGCCGGCCGCCGCCGTCGCCGAAAACGTTTTCCCTTTATCCGTGCTTATATAGAAGGTGCCGCCCGAAAATGCGTAAAACTTGTCGGCGTTGACGCGGTCGGACCGGATATGGGCGCCGGCCGGAACGCCCGCGCTGGCCGTCCAGGAGTTGCCCCCGTTATGGCTGTAGAAGACGCCGACATCCGGCGTTCTCCAGACGATGCCGGTGCCGTCGGCGGACACCGCCACCTGACCGCCTCCGGCCGTGCCCGCCGGTTCGGAGTTCGGATGATACCAGTTGGAAGCCCCGTCGTACGACAGGCCGATCGATTTGGCGTTGGCGGCGTCGCCCTTCGGCCCTACGCGCACCATAAACGAAGGATTTTGCTCCGCGTAATCGATGCTGTTCGTTGCGCTCGGGTTGACGTGCATCTTGGCCGGCGCCTGCGTCAGATCGTCGTGGCGGAAGCCGGAAACGTCGAGGAGACCGCTGATCAGATGTGCGCCGGAAGGCGGGCTGACCAGATCCTGTACGGAAGTTTCCTCAATTCCTTTGGCCATGACCGACAGATCGATCAGACCGCCGTTGTCCCAGTCGGTCAAATTGTCGGTGCCGTAGATCGTCGCGCCCGTGCCGTACATCATCCGGTCCGGATTGAACGGGTCGATTTCCAGATCGCCGATCATCCAGCCAAGCTTCGGCGATACTTCCGGAGGCGGCGGATTTTGCCCGAAATCGAGCCATGGAGCGGCCGAAATGTCGAGCGTATAGCGAAGGGTGCGGTTCGGATAGCCGTTCCAGTCCCAAATCCGGCTCCAGGTCGCTCCTCCGTCCGTGCTGCGGAAAATAATGGCGTCGGGCCACCAGGAGTTCAGCGTGGCGACCATGATCGTGCCGGGGTTTTGCGCGTCAACGGCAAGCCCGCCGTAACCGTAATAATTGTCGCTGCTGGCGCTTGGCACCGGACTGATATTCGTCCATTGCCCGGTCGCGGTATTCAGCTTCCATACGTCGCCTTTCGTGCCGTCGTACGGTCCTGCGCCATTGCTGTAGGAGATATAGAGGTAGCCGTCCGCCGAGAGGACGCCGTGATGCGGAATGTAGCCCGTCGGCTGGCCGGGAACGGCCTGCCACGTCTGCCCGCCGTCCGTGCTCCGGTAAACGCTGGTGCCGAGATCGGCCACGCCGGCGTAAATCGTTTGGGTCGCTTGTCCGGGCGAGCCCGTGGAAGGATCGAACGTCACCCAGGACAATCCGACGATGTCACCTTGATAGGAATTGCTCGGATCCTCGATATAGGTGCCGGGATTCGGGAAGCTTGTCACCTTGCTCCAGGTGGCGCCGTAATCGGAGCTTGTCCACAGCCCGTTGCCGCTGCGCGCCCCAAAAAAGAGGATGCTGTTTTTGTTTGGATCGATGACGAGCCTCTCGCCCATGGAACGTCCGGGCATATTGCCTCCGACCTTGAACGGAAGCTCGGTTTCCTGCCACGTCTCGCCCCTGTCCGTCGAGCGCATAATATAGCCGTTGTTGGGATCCCACTCGTTCGTATAAGTGCCGACCGCCAAATACAGCCTGTCCGGATCGACGGAGTCGGTCGCGAGCGCGTCGACGCCCGTCTTGCCCCATTCGTCCCAGCCGATGAAATCGAGCAGCGGAATCCAGCTGTCGTCCGCGGGATTCCAGCGGTAAGCGCCGCCGATATCCGTGCGCGCGTAGATCAGGTCCGGTTCCGCCGTATTGAATATAATGCCGGGAATGAATCCTCCCCCTCCGCCGGTTACGGCGTTTTTCCAGACGTAAGCTTCGCTGCCCGCCGCTTGGGCGGCCGGAGCCGCAGCCAGCAGCTGAACAAAGATCAAAGCAGCGGCAAGCGACAACAAATGCATGCGTTTCTGGACAATGGTATACATGATTCAAAGCCTCCTTAACGTAGATTTCGAAGACTTGCGACAAAGCCCGGCAGCCTTTTCCCATTCACCTCCTTTTCCAACATTTTCGGAAAACGTTTTCCATTGTAAGCGATTACATTTTGTGTAATCATTATAGCTCGTCCCCATTTCCGATTTCACCGAAAAGTTCATTTCGGAAGCCCGCAAATTTTTTGCGTCCTATACGCCGAAATCGGTTTCGTAGGAGTAAAGAACTGCACGCCGCCGCCGGGCCCATTCCGATAATCATACCAGCCGCAAACAAAAAAAACGCCGACCGAAAACGGTCAGCGAAACATGCTCCACAGCTTGAGCAGATGAAACGTATTGTTCGGATCGATCTTTTGCGCCAGAACGAAGCTCACAATTTGCTCCTCCTGCACATCCGTCAGCTTTTCCTGCAAGATGGCCGAAGCCGATTTGACCAGCCTGCGCACCTTTACCCTGTCCTGAAGATCGTATTTGGTCACATGCGCGAGCAGCTGGCGCATCCGCTCCTTCACCGAGGGGTTTTTCATCTTCAGCTTGACCCGCTCCACGAGCTGCGGCTTGATTCCGTACTGTTGATAACTCACCGCGTCAACACACCTCCGTTTCGGCAATCCGGTTTAACCCTTTAACTATATGCCGCAAACGACGGTTTTTTGCCTAGTCCAGCTGCTCTCCCTGAAATATTGGGTCTTTGCGGAGCAAATCCCACAGTCTCGCATACGCTTCGTTGCGCCAGAAATCGGGCCGCTCCGTCAGCTCCGCCGCATCTTCCCTCGCCTGCTCGAGCGTCTCGTAATCGGCGACCATATCGGCGACCCGAAATTCCGGAAGGCCGCTTTGCTTCGTCCCGAAAAAATCGCCCGGGCCCCGAAGCTCCAAGTCCCTCCTGGCCACCTCGAAGCCGTCGGTCGTTTCGGTCATCACCTTCATCCTTTCCCGGCCCGTCTCCGACTTCGGATCGGCGACGAGAATGCAGTGCGACTGATGCTCCCCGCGCCCGACCCTGCCGCGAAGCTGATGAAGCTGGGAAAGGCCGAACCGCTCGGCGTCCATAATGATGATCAGCGTGGCGTTCGGCACGTCGACGCCGACCTCCACGACCGTTGTCGCGACGAGCACCTGCGTCTCGTTCGCGGCGAAATCCGACATCGCCTGATCCTTCTCGGCGGCCGGCATCCTTCCGTGCAGCAGCCCGACGCGCAAATCGGGAAACGCCTGCGACAGCTGCACGTACAGATCGATCGCGTTTTGCACGTCAAGCTTGTCCGATTCCTCAATCAGCGGGCAGATGACATAAGCCTGCCGTCCTTGGCCGGCTTCCTTGCGGACGAAGGACAGCACCCGGTCCATCGCGTCATGCTTCACCCAATAGGTCTTGATCGGCTTCCGACCTTTCGGCAGCTCCTTCAGCGTGGACACGTCCATATCGCCGTAGGCGGTGATGGCGAGCGTTCTCGGAATCGGCGTCGCGGTCATGGTGAGCACGTCCGGATTCAAGCCTTTGCGCCTCAAGATGCTGCGCTGGTTCACGCCGAAGCGATGCTGCTCGTCCGTCACGACCAGCCCCAGGCTGCGGAACAGGACGTCGTCCTGAATGAGCGCATGGGTGCCGACGGCGATATCGATCACCCCCATCTGCAATCCCGCCAATAGATCCCGCCGCTTCCGTTCCGTCAAGCTGCCCGTCAGCAGCGCGACCTGCAAGCCGGTTCCATCGAACAGCTTTTCCAAGCTTTTGGCGTGCTGCTCCGCCAATATTTCCGTCGGCACCATAAGGGCGCCCTGATGCCCCGCGCGTACGGCGCCGTACAGCGCCGCGGCCGCCACAACCGTCTTTCCCGAGCCGACGTCCCCTTGCAACAGCCGGTTCATCGCCGAACTTCGCCGCATATCGACCAATATTTCGTTAATAACCTTTTTCTGGGAGTCAGTCAACTCAAAAGGCAGCCGGTCCGCAAAGCTGCGGATCCATTCGCTTTCGATCCGGAAGGCGATGCCGTCTCCTCGGCTCCGATTTAATGCCCGGTAAGCCTGCAGCTTCAGCTGAAACAAAAACAGCTCCTCGTATACGATGCGCCTGCGCGCCTCTTGCCCTTTCCCGGCGTCGCCCGGATGATGAAGCAGCGCCACCGCTTCCTTGCGGCCCATCAGCCGATGCCGCTCGACCAGCTCGTACGGAAGCGGCTCCTCCATCAGCGGGCCGTATTGCTCCAGCGCCTGCTGAATCGTCTTGCGCAGCCAGGCTTGCGTGATGCTTCCTCCGACGTGGTACACGGGCTGCAGCGTGCCCGAGCGCGAGGTGCCGGCTGCATCCGGAAATTCGTTGCCGGATACGTTCAGTTGCAGCCGGTGGCCGTCCCATTTGCCGGTGACGACGATTTCGCGGTCTGGCCGCAGCTGCTCCTGAAGATAATGGCGGTTGAACCATACCGCCGAAATGAGCTGCCCGCCGACTTCCAGCTTGCACGTCAGGCGGGATTTGCCCCTTCCGTAACGCTGAAGCAGCGGCACGCCGCGTACGCGTCCCTGCAGCGTGGCCTTCTCTCCGTGCTTCACCTCCGAAAGATCGCGAAGCCGAAAGTCTTCGTAGCGGTATGGAAAATAGTCCAGCAGATCGGCGATCGTATGTACGCCAAAGGCGTGAAGCTCCCCTTCCTTGAGAGCGCTCACGCCTTTAAGCTGTCTTACGGAAATTGCGTTCAAGCCCGTCATCGCCGTTTCACGCCCTCTGCATAAAGACGGCGCTCGTTCCCGGCCCGACATGCGTGCCGATCACGGAACCGACCGTCGCATAGCCGATTTGCTTCACGTTCAGCTCGCTCTTGATCCGTTCTTCGAGCTCGGTTGAAGCTTCCTTGGCGTCCGTCCACGCAATCGTCATGACGACCGGGTCGTCGCCGAATGTCGCTTTCAGCATTTCCGCGATGCGGGCCGCCGCTTTTTTGCCGCCTCTTACCTTATCGACGGCATAGACGCCGCCGTCCTGATCGAGAGACAAGATCGGCTTAATGTTAAGCAAGGAACCGATCAGCGCGGAAGCCCGGCCGATGCGTCCGCCCTTCTGCAAATATTCGAGGCTGTCGACCAGAAAGTATAATTGCATGTCTTGCTGAATGCGCGAAATTTCGTCCAAAATGTTCTGTTTTCCGGCGCCTGCGGCCGCCATCTCGGCCGCCTTGACCACTTGAATGCCGATGCCGTAGGAAGCCGACTTGGAATCGATCAGCGCAATGTCGGCGCCGTCGTCCATCATCGAACGGGCAATCGAAGCCGATTGGAACGTGCCGCTCAGCACCGCGGGCAAATGAATGGAAATGATCGGAGCCGACGGATCCTCCGCCAGCAGCCGTTCGTACAGCTCCGTGAACTCGGCCGGGGAAGGCTGGGAAGTTGTCGGCAGCGCCTCCGATTGCTTCAGCCTTCTGTAAAATTCGTCCGTTCCGATCGTCACCGCATCCAGAAACGTCTCTTCGCCGAACAAAACCTTCAGCGGCACCATATGAATGCCCAGCCGCTCGCGAATGTCGGCCGGAATATCCGAGGTGCTGTCCGTTACTATCCGTACTTTGCTCATCGTAAACCCCTCCAGCGTCGGTTGTATTTACAGGCTACTCTACTGCGAACATATAAGGATAGAGCGGCTGTCCGCCATGGTGAACTTCCAGCTCCAGCTCGGGATAATGCTCCTGCGCCCATTGAAGCAGCGCCTCCGTCACTTCCGGCTCCGCTTCCTCGCCCGCCAGCACCGTCAGCAAATCGCCGCCGTTCTCCAGCATGCTGACCAGCAGCGACCGGCAGGCAGCCGGCAGCTCCGCTTCCGAAGCGACGATCGTTTTTTCTTTAATGCCGATATAATGCCCTTCCTGGATGTTCACCCCGTCGATCGACGTGTCCCGCACCGCCTTGGTCACTTGGCCCGACACGACGGCTGCGGCGGCATTGTGCATCCAGTCTCTGTTGCGCTCCGGAGTTTCGTCCTCCTTGAACGCCAGCACGGCGGCCAGCCCTTGCGGTATCGTCTTCGTCGGAATAACCGTCACCTGACGCTCGCTGAGCTCCGCGGCCTGCTCCGCCGCCAGCACGATGTTGCCGTTGTTCGGCAGCAAGAACACATGGTCGGCCGACAGCGCGTCGATCGCTTTCAGAAAGTCTTCGGTGCTCGGGTTCATCGTTTGTCCGCCGGACAGCACGGTATCGACGTCGCTGCTCAGAAACAGCTCCGCGATGCCTTCGCCCATCGCCACGGCGATCATGCCGTACGGCGCCCGCTCGAACACTTGCCCCGGCGGCATGCCGCTGACGGCTTGCCCGGCCAGCAATTCGGCGGACGACAAGTCTGCCGTACCGGCGGATTCCTCTTGCTGCAGCAAGTCGCGATGCTGCTCGCGCATGTTCAGAATGTGAATGTCCGTCAGCTCGCCGTACTTCATCGACAAATTAAAAACGTCGCCCGGCTTGCGCGAATGGACATGCACCTTGATGATGTCGTCGTCGACGATCACAAGAATGGAATCGCCGTCCTTTTCCAGCGCCTTCTTGTAAGCGGATTCATCAAACAACAGTGCGGAATGGCCCGCCAGCTTCCGATTTATGAAAAATTCCATATCGTACGGGAATTCGATATCTTCTGTGGACAACCGGGATTGCGCCGAGCCGTAAGCGGCTGCCATGCGTTCCTCTTTCGGCGGAGACGGCACGGCCACTTCCTCCGGCGGCGCGGCCTCCGACGGGGAATACAGCATGTCCGGATATGCGCCCGGCTCGCTTTCCGTCAAGGAACGGAAAAACCCCTCGTAAATATAGACCAGTCCTTGTCCGCCCGAATCGACGACGCCTACCTGCTTCAGCACGGGCAGCATGTCCGGCGTGCGCTGCAACGCTTCGTTGGCCTTGCGGTGCACCTCCGCGATCAAATCCTCGACGTCCGTCGAGCGTCTCGCGTATTGGACCGCATGTCTCGCCGCCTCACGGGCGACGGTCAGAATCGTCCCCTCCACCGGCTTCACCACCGCCTTGTAAGCGGTATCTACGCCGTGCTGCAAAGCGTTGGCGATATCGATCGCTCTCGCTTCCGCCGCGTGGGCAAGCGATCTCGCAAAGCCGCGAAACAGCTGCGACAAGATCACGCCGGAATTGCCCCTGGCTCCCATGAGCAGCCCCTTGGACAAGGCGTCGGCCGCCTTGCCGATCTGCTCCGAAGGCTTGCTTCTCAGTTCCCGGACGCCCGAGCTCATCGTCAGATTCATGTTCGTGCCCGTATCGCCGTCCGGCACCGGAAACACGTTTAGTGCGTTGACCTTCTCAGCGTTACGCTGCAATAATTCCGCACCGAGCAAAGCCATAGCGGCAAAGTCCGATCCGTTAATAGAGCGCTTACCCAAAGAAAATTCCCCTTCCTGCTACCTGGATACCCTGACATCTTGTACAAATATATGGACCTGATCCACCGAAAGGCCCATGACCTCCTTCAATACGTACGCTACTTTGGATTGAATGTTGTGCGCAACCTCGGAGATTTTGGTACCGTAACTTACGATAATATGAAGGTCGATATGAAGACGATCGTTTTCCCGCCTGACCACGACGCCGCGGGACCAATTCTCCCTGCCCAGCAGCTCCGCAATTCCGTCCTTCAATTGCTGGCGGGATGCCATGCCGACAAGTCCATAACATTCCATGGCCGCGGAACCGGCAATGACTGCGATGCAATGATGAGACACCTCAACGGCACCAAGCTCGGTGCCGATCTGCAATGACATGGCGCACGCCTCCTTGCGTATATTATGGACTACGTATCATTGTACTATAAACCTATGCGATATAGAAGTCCGTTCGGCAAAATCGCTCTCAAGCAAGCAGTTTATGGTTGAATGAAATGCGACTTTATGTTACGATATTCAAGTATGTTCATTCATGTACTGTGGAGCGTAAACGGTTTTGCTTCGCAAAACTAAGCAAATGCAGTTTTGCTTCGCAAAACTTTAAGGAGGTGTAGTCATGTCCCGCAAATGTTATATTACCGGCAAATCGCCGCGTCAAGGCAACAACGTTTCCCACGCCAACAACAAAACACGCCGCTCTTGGGGCGTAAACGTGCAAAAGGTTCGCATTCTCGTCGACGGCAAGCCCAAGCGCGTATACGTAAGCGCACGCGCGCTGAAGTCCGGCAAAGTTACCCGCGTGTAATTTTTGCTTGCGGCCATAGACAAAAGCACCTGACGCTCAGGTGCTTTTTTATTTCGTTCCTCGCCGCCGATGCCGCAGGGCGATTGTCCGAATGCTCATTAATTTTTTTGGAAGGTGTTCAAAATCGCCTTAACAAATCCGCCCAAAAACTTGGGCAGCTTGATCGTATAAAACTTCATGCCTCATCCCTCCTCGGACACGCTCATCGAATGGACCCGTGACAAATCCTACGCTCATGTAACCATCCTATGCAAAGCGCGGTTGTCCTATTCCATGGCAAGCGCCCGAATCGGTTCAGGCCAGCACGTCCGGATTTTGCTGAATGAACTTGAACATTTCGAATACGACCATCGTGACAAAATAAAGCAGAATCGCGACCGCGATAAACGTGATCCGAAGCCCGATCGTTTCAAACCGGCGAAAAAAACGGATGCCGATATAAATGGCCAGCAGCGAAAATACATATTTGACGAGTCCGCCGATCTGCGCAAACAGCGTCAGGCATAGAGCGGCGATAAAGGCGTACAGCAGCACCCAAAAAGCTGTTTTGACCGACTGGCTCACGATATCCCTCCTGCCCGGAGCGCCGCGATCGCCGCCCGCCGGTCCGTTTCCGCAAATACGGCGTTGCCGGCTACCAGCACATCCGCCCCCGCTTCCCGCACTTGCGGCGCCGTCTCCTTGTTAATGCCTCCGTCCACCTGCACCCGGACGCCGTTCAGCCCGCGCTCGTCCAGCATCGCCCGCAAGCGGCGCAGCTTCTCCAAGGAATACGGGATGAACGTCTGTCCGCCGAAACCGGGATTTACCGTCATGACGAGAACGAGGTCGACATCGTCCAGCACCGGCTCCAGAGCCGATACGGGCGTCGCGGGATTGAGCGCGACCCCTGCCGGCAGCCCGCGCTCCTTGATGGCGTAAATCGTCCGATGCAAGTGGAGGCACGCCTCCGCGTGAACCGTAATCCGGTCGGCTCCGGCCGCCGCGTAATCGGCGATGGACCTCTCCGGCTGCTCGATCATCAAATGCACGTCAAACGGAAGCTTCGTCGCGGAGCGGACGGCCGCGATGACGGGCGGTCCGAACGTCAGGTTCGGGACGAATCGTCCGTCCATCACGTCAATGTGGATCCAGTCTCCCCCCGCCGTCTCGGCGGCCTTCACCTCTTCCCCGAGCCGGGCAAAATCCGCGGACAATATGGATGGCGCAATAATGGTCATGTCGATTCAGTACCTCCGTTTGTTCTCTTTCATTTCCGCCAAAAACTGCAGATAATGCTCATATCGGCTCCGCTCGACGCCGCCGCTCTCCAGCGCTTCGCGGACGGCGCAGCCCGGCTCGTGCGCATGCGTGCAGCCCCGGAATTTGCAGGACGGGGACAACACCCGCATTTCCGCAAAGCCGTAGCTTAAATCCTCGATGCCGAGCTCCGCAAAGTCCAGCTGGCTGAAGCCCGGGGTATCCGCCACATAGCCGCCGCCGATATCAATGAGCTCGACATGCCGGGTCGTATGTTTCCCCCGGCCGAGCTTGCTGCTGATTTCGTTCGTCTCCAGCGACAGGCCGGGCACGATCGCGTTCAGCAGCGACGACTTGCCTACGCCGGACTGGCCGGCAAATACGGCGATATGACCCTTCAGCCGCTCCGACAGCTCCCGGATGCCGTCCTGCTTGCGGGAGCTCGTCCCGTATACCTCGTAGCCGATCGGCCGGTATATGCGGTTGACGGAGGAAGCGGCCGCGGCCGCTTCCTCCGTCAATTCTCCTTCGCTTTCCAAATCCCGTTTGCTCAGACACAGGATAGCCGGAATTCCCGCATGCTCGATATGAACCAGAAACTTGTCGAGCAGCTGCAGATTGAGAGCCGGTTCCGTCACGGAAAACACGAGCACGGCGAGATCCGCGTTGGCGATCGGGGGGCGGATCAGCTCGGAGACGCGGGGAAGAAGCTCCGTCACGGTCCCTTCTCCGTTCTCCGTCAGGGCATACTTGACCTTGTCGCCGACGAGCGGCGTCATTCCCCGCTTTTTGAAGACGCCGCGGGCGCGGCATTGCACCGTCTCCGAGGAGGGGTCCGCCTCCTCGTCCCGCACGTAATAATAGCCGCTCAGCGCCTTCACGATCGTTCCCCGGCGATCGCCGCCGGATATTCTAATGTCCTTCTCCCTCTTCGCTGCCGTCTTCGGTTTCGCCATGACCTTCATTCATCTCTCCTTGCGCCGGCTCGTGAATCGGCTCTTCGGTCGCCGGCGGGTCCCCGCCGGGAACCGTAATGCCGGGATCCGCGCCGCCGGATTGCAAATCCTTATATTCGATATCTCTGCTGTCGATAAACTCTTTGTCGCGGTATACCGATACGGTCGCCGACGAATCCGGCGCCAGCACAAGCGGCACCGTAATTTGCGACGGACCGTTAATCGTATGCGTGCCTCCGTCCAAATTTTCGCCTGTCGCGTCGGAATACAAAATTTTGACCTCGCTTGACTGTCCGAATACCGCCGGCGAAATGCGAACGACAAAATTATATTTGATGGCGTCGGACGGAATGCCCGTGCTGACCCGGATGGTGACCGTGGACCCTTTCGGCACCATCTCCATCGGCTGGTAGTTGTCCTGCTGGGTCACATCGCCTTTCGGGAATATATAACTCGGTTCGTATATAATATCAGCTTCATTCAGCACGAGTCCGAGCGCCTTCAGCAGCTTTTGGGCGTCGGCCAGCGTCATGTCGACCAGATCCGGCATTTCAACCGTTTCGCGGCCCAGGCTGACGACAAACGACACCCGGTCGGTTTCCGGATTGATCGGCTGTCCCGCGGGCGGATTTTGCTCCAGCACCGTGCCCGGCTCGTCTTCGCTGTGCTCTTCCTTCACTTCGATGCGGTCGTCCGCAATGCCGAGCGCGGCCAGCTCGTCCCTGGCGGTCTGAAGCTTGCCGCCGACGTAACTGCCCATCGGCTTGAGCTCCGGGCCGTCGCTGACGTACAGCTCGATATACGCGCCTTCCTTCACGCGCATGTTCCGCTTCGACTGATCGAATACGACGTCCTTCGGTATGTCCTTGCTGAATTCCCGGTTCACCGGCTCCTTGACCCGGAGACCGGCCTCCTCGATCATTTGCCTCGCCTCGTCCAACGTTTTGTCGATGACGTAAGGGACATCGACCTCGTCGGGATTCAGCTGGTCCAGCAGCTTTGTAAATCCCCAGGCCAGCAAGGCAAGCGCGATAAGCGTAACCCCGACGACGATCAGCGGCTTTTTCCAGCCCTTGGCGCCCTTCGCCGCCGCTCCGTCGTTCTCGGCGTTCCATCTGCCGGTCGCGTCGGCCGGCACCGGCTGGGTGTCCCGCTTCACGCTGTCCTGAACGTTGGCGGCTTCGCCCCGGATGGCCGGCATCACCTTCGTCTCCTCCAGGTCGTGATGCGCGGCGAAGACGGCCTTCGGTTCGTTGAGCCGTTCCGGACGGAGGCAGCTGTCCAGATCCGCCAGCATTCCCTTGGCCGAGCCGTACCGCTCGGCAGGATTTTTGCGCATCGCCTTCAGAATGACGTTTTCCACGCTTTGCGGAATATGCGGATTCACTTCGCGAGGCTCCTCGAATGTTTCCTGCAAATGCTTGAGCGCGACGCTGATCGGGCTTTCCCCGAGAAACGGCAGCCTCCCCGTCAGCATCTGGTACAGCACGATGCCGAGGGAATACAGGTCCGACTTCTCGCCCGTGTTGATCCCTTTGGCATGTTCCGGCGAAAAGTAATGGACGGAGCCGACGACGGAGCCGGTCTGCGTAATCGTCGTGGACGTGACCGCTCTCGCAATGCCGAAATCCGTCACTTTCACCCGACCGTTGTTGCCGATCAATATATTATGAGGCTTAATATCGCGATGAATAATATGATTCTGATGCGCGTGATCCAGCGCGTCGCATATTTGGATCGCGATGCGGATCGCCTCGTCCGTTTGCAGCGGCGCGCGCTCTTGAATAATTTCATTCAAATTATGCCCGTCTACGTATTCCATGACGATATAATGCGTCTCGTCCTCCTGGCCGACGTCGTAAATGCTGACCACGTTCGGATGAGACAGCGCCGCGGCGGATTGCGCCTCCCGGCGAAAACGTCTGACGAATTCATCGTCGCCCACAAATTGCTGTCGCAGCACCTTCACTGCGACGTTCCGATTGAGCAGCACGTCGTGTGCTTTATAGACAAGCGCCATTCCGCCGCCGCCGATGCGGGTCAATATTTCGTAACGTCCGGCCAAATCATGTCCGATCATGACAGTCGCTCCTCTCCCCGGTCGCCGCCGCCGTCCTGCAGGAGGACAACCGTTACGTTGTCTTCTCCTCCCGCTTCCAGCGCCAGCTGAATGAGATGCTCCGCCCGGTCGTCAAGCTCCAGCTCGTCGTCGGCCGCGGCCGCCCGGATCTGCTCCTCGCTGACCATATTCGTCAAGCCGTCGCTGCACAGCAGCAGCAAATCCTCGGCGTGCCAATCCAGCGCCTGCACGTCGATCTCGACTTGGGCGTCGGTGCCGACGGCCCGCGTCAGCACATTGCGGCGCGGATGATTGGCCGCTTCCTCCTCGCTCAGCTGTCCCGACCGCAACAGCTCGTTGACGAGCGAATGATCGGCCGTCAGCAGCTCGATCGCCTGCTTCGTTACCCGGTAGGCGCGGCTGTCGCCGACATGGCCGATGACGGCGCGCCCGTCATGCAGCAGCGCCGCCACGACCGTCGTTCCCATATGGCGGTATTTGTCGTCGCTGGCGGCCATCGCGTAAACCGTCTCGTTCGCATGCGAAATCGCTTGACGGATCAGCATCTTGCCTTCGCCTTCCGTCATGCCGCTGCGGTCCGCATGCCGTTCGAAGGCGCTGCGGAAGGCGTTCACCGCCAGCTCGCTCGCCACGTCGCCCGCCTGATGACCGCCCATGCCGTCCGCCACGATCGCAAGCGTCAATCCGCCCGGCAAATGCCCGACCCAGCACCGGTCTTCGTTCACATGCCGAACGCGTCCTACGTTACTTCGATTTGCCGTTAACAATCGTCATCACCTCGCCGTGGACTCCATATGCTTCGCCCTCAATTGGCCGCAGGCGGCCGCAATGTCATGACCTTGCTCCCTGCGGATCGTCACGTTGATCTTGTTCCGTTCCAGCACGCGCGCAAATTCGAAAATATCGTCCCGCGGCGTGCGCACGTAATTGCGCTCCGGCACGTGATTGACCGGAATGAGATTGACGTGGCACAGCATATCCTTCAGCACGTCGGCCAGCTCCTGCGCATGCTCCGGCTGATCGTTCACGCCGCCGATCAGGGCGTACTCGAACGTAATCCGCCGGCCCGTCTTCGCAATGTAGTAGTGGCAAGCCTCGATGACGTCGTCGAACGGGAACCGCCGGTTGACGGGCATCAGCTTGGAGCGCAGCTTGTCGTTCGGCGCGTGGATCGACAAGGCCAGATTGATCTGCGTGTTTTCGTCGGCGAATTTGTACATGCTGGGCACGATGCCGCTTGTCGAAACCGTAATGTGGCGCTGGCCGATGTTCAGCCCTTTCTCGTGGATCATGATGCGCAGAAACGCCATCGTCGCGTCGTAATTTTCGAACGGCTCACCGGAGCCCATAATGACGATGCTCGACACGCGTTCGCCGGTGGCGTCCAGCATTTGCTGGGCGCGCACGACCTGGGCTACGATCTCGCCGGCGTTCAGGTTCCGCTTCAGTCCTCCGAGCGTGGACGCGCAAAACGTGCAGCCGATGCGGCAGCCGACCTGGGTCGTCACGCATACGCTGTTGCCGTAACTGTGCCGCATAATAACCGTCTCGATCGCGTGGTTGTCATGCAGGCCGAACAAAAATTTGACTGTACCGTCCTTCGATTCCAGCTTCGTAATCTCGTTCAGCGTGACGAATTGAAACGACTCGTCCAGCTTCTGTCTCAGCTCTTTGGACAGGTTGCTCATCTCTTCGAAGCTGCCGGCCCGCTTCGCGTACAGCCAATCGAACAGCTGGTCCGCGCGGAACGCCTGCTCCCCGTTCTCTTTCATCCATTCCCGGAGCTGGTCGTGCGTATAGTCGTAAATAAATGGTTTCATCTCATCACACCTGTATCCCAAAGTAGACGGCAGCCCGGCTTAATGACAGCCGGCTTGCGCAAACGATAAGCGGGCATCGCTTCGCCTTGCGCCGCGCCGAACGTTCGGCGCGAAACGCAGAGCTGTGCCCGCCGGCAACGGCGGCAAAGCCGTCGGCGCTTGGCCGTTATCGCTTATTTTACCACAAACGCCCATGCCGAGTCATGGAACGCCTCAAGGACGCTTGACCAGCCGGGCGATATAGAAGCCGTCGCTTCCGAAATGCTGCGGCAGCAGTTGAATTTGACCGGTGAACGAAGCGCCGGCGGCGCCGCTGGCTTGCAGCCGCCGCACAAGCTCCTCCGGCCATTCCGGATCCAATGAAAATTCCGGATGCTCCGTCAGAAACCGGCCGATCTGCGCCTCGTTTTCTTCCTGTTCGATCGTGCACGTGCTGTAAACGAGCGCGCCGCCCGGCTTGACCAGGCCGGCCGCCGCATCGAGCAGCCGCCGCTGAACGGCGGCGATTTCGCGGATATCGGATTCGCTTTTGGTCCATTTGATTTCCGGCTTGCGGCGTATGACGCCGAAGCCCGAGCAAGGCGCGTCCAGCAGCACGGCGTCCATGGAAGCCGGACCGAACCGTTCTCCCAGCGCCGCGGCGTCGCCGCTGATCGCTTCGACGTTCGTCAGCTTCAGCCGCCCGGCCGCTTCGGCGATCAGCTTGCGCTTATGCTCATGCAAGTCGTTCGCCCATACTTTGCCTTTGCCTTCCATCAGCTCGGCCAAATGCGTCGTTTTGCCGCCGGGCGCGGCGCAGCAGTCCAGCACCGTCATGCCCGGCATCGGCGCAAGCGCCTCCGCCACCAGCATGGAGCTTTCGTCCTGGACGGACCACAGCCCTTCCCGGTAGCCTTCGGCATTCGCCGGATTGCCGCCCCGAACGAGCACGATGCCCGCAGGCGACATAGCGGAAGGCTCCGCCTCGATGCCTTCCTCCCGCAGCTTGGCCAGGGCTGCGTCGCGGGTCGTCCGCAGCGGATTGACGCGCAGGCTGCTTCGGGGCGCTTCGTTGCCCGAGGCGCAAATCGCCTCCGCCGTCTCGGGCCCGAATTGCGCGACCCACCGCTCCGTCAGCCACCGCGGATACGAGTGGCGCAAGGCGATCGTCTCCGCGGGCGAGACGCCCCGGATCAAGGAGACGTCCAGCTCCGCGCCGCTTCTGCCGGCGCTTCGCAGCACGCCGTTGACCATGCTCGCGATGCCCGCGTGGCCGCGCCGCTTGGCGATCGCCACCGCCTCGTGGACCGCCGCATGGGGCGGCACCCGGTCCAGCCAGACGAGCTGGTACAAGCTGAGCCGCAACAGCTGGAGCACCCACGGCTCCAGCTTCGCGAGCCCCTTCGCGACGAATCGTCCCAGCCAATAATCGATCGTTAGCTTCCGGCTGATCGTGCCGTACACGAGTTCGGTCGCCAGCGCGGCGTCCGCGCGCGGCAGCTTCGCGTCCTGCAGCGAGCGGTTCAGCTGCAGGTTGCTGTACGCGCCGGATTGCTCCACCTTCGTCAGCACGTCCAGCGCCACTTCGCGCGCTGTCGCCGCAGTCGGCGAGGCCGGAGGACGTCCGCCCCCGGCTCCGCCCCGGCGGCCTCGGCCTCCGCCCCCCGAAGAAGGCCGGCTCATGGCGCTGCCTCCGGCCCGAATCGGACGCCCGCTTCCAGCCGGGCGCCCTTCGCCCATTCCGCCGCGCTCATGACGCGCTTGCCCGCCGGCTGAACGTCAACGAGCCGGAGCAGACCGCTGCCGGCTTGCGCGAGAATGCCGCCGCTGCCGGCTTCGACCACCGTTCCCGGCTCGACGCCCGCCGCGGCCGCCGTCCGGTCTTCCCGCTCCGGCCTGCATGCCCAAATTTTGAACACTTCTCCGTTCAAATATGTAAAGGCGCCCGCCATCGGCGACAACCCGCGCACCTGATTGAACAGCTCCCGCGCGGACTTGCTCCAGTCGATGCGTTCGTCCTCGCGCGTCAGATTGGGCGCGTAAGTCGCTTCCGCTTCGTGCTGCGGAACGGCCTTCGCCGTGCCGTCGATGATCGACGGAAGCGTCTCCAGCAGCAGCTTCGCCCCCGCCTCGCTCAGCTTGGCGAACATCGTGCCAGCGGTGTCCTCGTCCGTAATCGGCAGCTCCACGGAGCTGATCATGTCGCCCGTATCCAGCCCCTCGGCCATATACATGATCGTAACGCCGGTCGAGCGCTCGCCGTTTATAATCGAACGCTGAATCGGCGCGCCGCCGCGATATTTGGGCAGAAGCGAGCCGTGTACGTTGACGCAGCCGAAGCGGGGCGTCTCCAGCACCGCTTTCGGCAAGATTTGGCCGTAGGCCGCAGTCACGATCAGATCGGGCTTCAACTCGGCGACCGCCGCCGCCGCCTCCGGACTGCGCATGCGCTCCGGCTGCAGCACGGGCAGCCCCATTTCGAGCGCCGCTTCCTTGACCGGAGGCGGCGTCAACGTCTTTTTCCTTCCCTTGGGCCGGTCCGGCTGGGTGACGACGGCGGCGATCTCATAGCCTTCCGCGGCCAGCCCCTTCAAGGAAGGCACGGCAAATTCCGGCGTTCCCATAAAGACGATGCGCATCAGGATTCGCCGCCTTTGTCGGCGCGTTCGGAAATGTCGTAGACGCTTTCCGCGATGTCGGTGAACAGCACGCCGTTCAAATGATCGATTTCATGCTGAAAGGCGCGGGAAAAAAAACCGCTCGCTTCCACGGTAAAAAACTGTCCGTCGCTGTTTTGCCCTTTGACGACGATGCGATCCGCCCGGAGGACGTCCCCGTTCAAATTCGGAATGCTGAGGCAGCCTTCCGGCCCGAGCTGCTCGCCTTCCTTCTCGACGATGACGGGATTGACCATTTCCACGAGTCCGTGCTCGTCCCCGACGTCGACGACGATGACGCGCTTCGAAATGCCGATCTGCGGCGCGGCCAGCCCGACGCCGTTGGCGTCGTACATCGTCTCCGCCATATCCTTCAGCAGCTTTTTCAAATTCGCATTGAATTTCGTCACTTCCTTGGCCACTTCCCGCAATACGGGATCCGGATCCTTCACGATCAAACGTATGCTCATTTGTTCCCCATCCTTATCTGTCATGCGCTCGAAGGCGCATCCGGCTTACTTACAATATGACTTGCGGGTCGGCGTCGATGCTGAACAGCGCCTGCCGGTCCTTCGGGCCTTCCAAAAATCCTTTCATCGCCCGGCGGACGAGCGCGGCGGCATCGATGCTCCCCCGATATTTTATCACACATTGAAAACGGTAGCGATCTTTCAATTTGGCGATCGGCGACGCCACGGGACCGAGCACCTCCAGCGCCCTCGGCGAGCCGCCGCCCAGCGGCGCCAGCACGCCCTCGTGGGCCGCCAGCTCGCGCAGCTCGGCCGCAAACCGGTCGGCAACCGGGGACAGCAGCGTCAGCTGCTCGTGGGAGATCGTCACCAGCACGAGCCGGCAATACGGCGGATAGCCCATCGCTCTGCGATGGCGCAGCTCCTCCGCCGCAAACGACACATAATCGTGCCGCTTGGCCGCTTCGATCGCATAATGGTCGGGCGCGTACGTCTGAATGACGACCTCGCCCTCCAGATGATGCCGGCCGGCGCGGCCCGCCACCTGAGTCAGCAGCTGGAACGTGCGCTCCGCCGCCCGGAAATCCGGCAGATGGAGCGAAGTGTCCGCCGCAATGACGCCCGCCAGCGTCACATACGGAAAGTCGAGCCCTTTCGCCACCATTTGCGTGCCGAGCAGCACATCGGCTTTCCGCTCTCCGAATTGCTTCAGCAGCTTTTCGTGAGCGTGCTTTTCCGAGGTCGTGTCGACGTCCATCCGAATGACGCGGATGCCGGGAAACAGCTTGGCCAGCTCCTCCTCGACGCGCTGCGTCCCGGTGCCGAAATAACGAATATGCTCGCTGCCGCAGGACGGACAGGTAAGGGGCGCCGCTTCCGCATGCCCGCAATAATGGCAGCGCATCGTCCGCGACTTCTGATGGTAGGTCAGCGCGATGTCGCAATGGCCGCAAGCCGCCGTATAGCCGCAGGAGCGGCACATGACGAAAGTCGCATAGCCGCGCCGGTTCAACAGCAGCACGGATTGCTCGCCGCGCTCCAGCCTCGCCTGCAGCGCGGCATGAAGGGCGCGGCTGAACATGGAGCGGTTGCCGCTGCGAAGCTCCTCGCGCATGTCGACGACTTCGACCGGCGGCAGCGGACGCCCGCCCGCCCGGTCCGCCATGACGATGAGGGCCGGCTCCTTGCCGGGCTCCGCCGGCGGACGGCCGGCGGCGGCGTACGACTCGAGCGACGGCGTCGCGGAGCCGAGCACGACGACGGCGCCGTGCTGCTTCGCCCGCCAGATCGCGACGTCCCGGGCATGATATTTGGGGCTTTCCTCCTGTTTGTAGGACGCTTCGTGCTCTTCGTCGATCACAATCAGTCCGATGCGGCTAAGCGGGGCAAAGATGGCCGATCGGGCTCCGATGGCGACGCCGGCGCGGCCGGCGCGAATTTTGCGCCATTCGTCATAGCGCTCTCCATGCGACAGCCGGCTGTGCAGCACGGCTACCGCCTCCCCGAACCGTCCCTTGAACCGCTCCACCATTTGCGGAGTCAACGATATTTCCGGCACAAGGACGATCGCCTGCTTTCCCTGATCCAGACAAGCCTGAATCGCTTGCAAATAGACCTCGGTTTTGCCGCTGCCCGTAATGCCGTGCAACAGCAGCACGTCGGACCGCCCGCTTTCCATCGGTGCGAGAATGCGCCGCAGCGCCGTCTGCTGCCCGTCCTTGAGCGGAAGCGGCTCCGTCCGCTTGTAGTCTCTTCCGGCATAAGGGTCGCGGGCGCTTTCCGTCTCGCGCAGAGCGAGCAGCCCTTTGTCCGCCAGCGCCCTGATGCTTGCCGCGGAAGCGCCCGTCTCCGCCACCGCCGTTTGCAGCGGCACGGGACCTCCGCGCGCCAGCATGTAAGCGAGCGCGTCCCGCTGCTTGGCCGCCTTCCGTCCCAAGCCTTCAAGCGCCTCGCGGGCCGCCTGCCGGTCCTCCGGAGGATAGACGGTCAGCACCTTGCGGACGGACAAGCGGTCCTTGATGGAAGCGCTCAGCGCCAAAGAACCTTCCTTGAGCGCCGCCTTAATGTCGCGGGCCAGCTCGGGATACTTATCCAGCAGCGCCTCGAGCTTGACCGCGCCTCCGCCGCCGCGAATAAAGGCCAGCGCCTCCGGCGGCAGCCGGAGGGCGGCCGTCTCCTCGTCTCCGACGGCGACGTACCTCTCCTCCTTCCCCTTCAGCGCGGCCGGGATCATCGCCTGAAGCGCCTGCGTCCAGGAGCAGCTGTATTTATCGCTCAGCCACTTCGACAGGCCGATCATATCCGGCAGCAGCGGCGGCACGGGATCGAGCAGCTCCGCGATCGGCTTCAGCCGTCCGCGGTCGACCGACGCCTCGTCCGCGAGCTCGACGACGAAGCCCTGCAGCACCCGGCCGCCGAACGGCACGCCGACCCGGCTGCCCAAGTCCAGCCACTCCGCCATGCCGGAAGGCACTGCATAATCAAAAGGCCGATCCGTTTCACGGCTCGGCACATCGACAATGACTTTGGCGATCATTCCGCGTTCCCCCCGCTGTCGGGAAGCCGCGACGTTATCAATTCCATCAGACGGGCGGCCGCTTCCCGCTTGCTCATGAGCGGCAAGCTCTCGATCAGCCCTTCCGGTCCGTATACCCGGATCCGGTTCGTGTCGGCGTTAAAGCCCGATCCTTCCTCGCTCACGTCGTTGGCCACGACCAGATCGCAGTTTTTGCGCTTCAGCTTATCCATCGCGTATGTATCCAGCTGCTCCGTTTCGGCGGCAAATCCGACGAGCAGCTGATGCTGCTTGCTCTTGCCGATCGTTTCCAAAATATCCGTCGTTTTGACCAGCTCCAGCGTCATCCGGTCGTCCCGCTTTTTCAATTTGCGGTCATACGCGACCGCCGGCCTGTAATCGGCCACCGCCGCCGCCTTGACGACGATGTCCGCTGCCGCGAACCGCTCCGTCACGGCGTCCAGCATTTGCTCCGCCGACTCCACCTTGACGACGGCGACGCCCGCCGGAGCGGCGGCGGCCGTCCGGCC
>Ga0065721_10049523_pt1 | contig 32307 bp, 27 predicted proteins | sample Mesricmetagenome_FD_59108 | JGI IMG/M metagenome (GOLD analysis project Ga0065721, IMG submission 59108) | Mesophilic microbial community from rice straw/compost enrichment Sample: eDNA_1 v2 (version 2) | ecosystem: Engineered > Solid waste > Grass > Composting > Bioreactor | place: USA: Davis...
GTAGTTTCACTATAATACGAATAGGGGTCATACAAGTAATTAATATATTTAACAGGAGCTATAGACCGTGTCTATGACCAACAACTACGAGCTGTATAAGGTGTTTTATTGGGCCGCGAAGACGGGCAGCTTGACCCAGGCGGCCAAAGCGCTGTACCTCACCCAGCCGAGCGTCAGCCATGCGATCAAGCAGCTGGAGGACAGCTTTGGCATCACGTTGTTTTACCGAACGGCCAAAGGAGTCGAGCTGACTCAGGAAGGCGCTATTTTGTACTCCTACATCGAGCAGTCGCACATTTTCATCTCCCTTGCCGAGGAAAAAATGGCCGCCCTCAAAAACCTGGAGAGCGGCGAGCTGAGAATCGGGGGAAGCGATTCGTTGTTCAAGCACTATTTGCTGCCTTATTTGGAGGAATTCCACGAGCGGTATCCGGGCATCCGGCTGCATCTGAATCACGGCACGACGCCGGAGGTCATCTCGTTCCTGAAGGAAGGGCGAATCGATCTGGGCGTCGTGCGCATGCCGATCGTCGATCCGCAGCTCGAAGTGCGGGAGAGCTTCCATCTGCAGGATTGCTTCGTCGCGGGAGCGCGGTATGAAGAGCTTAGGGGCAAGAAGCTGTCGCTGGACTCGCTGCTGGAGCATCCGATCATCCTGTTCTCGCGCAACAGCCGGGCCCGGATGACGATCACGGAAATTTTCCAAAGCTACGGCTACACGATCAAGCCGGAGATCGAAGTCGGCAGCGTCGACCTGCTCATCGAGTTCGCGCGCAGAGGGCTCGGCATCTCCTTCGTGACGCGCGAGTTCGTATCCAAGGAGCTGGAGGAAGGCTCCCTCTTCGAGGTCGAGCTGGACATTACGATCCCGCCTTCCCACGTCGGAATCATGACGAAGCGCAACATGCCGCTGTCAAGCGCCGCTACCCGATTTATGGAGATGGTTCGATAGCGCGAACTTATGAGGCGACAGGTTGTCAATTCGCGACCTTCTGAGGTACGATGAAGAAATAAAAAAACAGGAGGGAATCCGGAGGCAAAATGGAACAATTCGTACTATGGGTGAAATACTTGTTTCTGGGCGTCGTCCAGGGCGCGACGGAGCCGATTCCGGTCTCGTCGAGCGGGCACCTGATCATTGCGCAGAAGCTGCTGGGGCTGAAGCAAAACGGCCTGAGCTTTGAAATTTTGACGAACACGGCGTCTTTGATCGCGATCTGCTTTATTTTTCGCCAAGAGATCGGCAAGCTGATCTCGGGATTCTTCCGCTATCTGCTCACTCGCCAAGCGGAATACAAGGCGGACTTTCTGTTCTGCGTGTACATCGTGCTCGGCACGGTGCCGGCCGCCGTCGTCGCGGCGCTGTTCAAGGATCGGATCGAGGAGATTTTCTCTTCCGTACATACTGTATCGGTCGGACTGCTCTTGACGGGTCTCGCGCTGTGGCTCATTCGCAATCTTCGCGGCCGCAAGCAGGACGGCGACCTGTCGGTCAAGGACGCGCTTCTCGTCGGGCTGGCCCAAGCCGTCGCGCTGATCCCCGGCATCAGCCGCTCGGGGGCGACCGTCATTACGTCCATCGCCGTCGGAATGAAGCAGGAGACGGCGCTGAAGTTTTCCTTTATGCTCTACATCCCGATCAGCGTAGGCGGCATCGTGCTCGGCGCGTCCGACATCGCCGGCGATCCGAACCGCTCGCAGCTGGCGATTCCTTATCTGATCGCCTTCCTGACTACGATGATCGTCACGTACTTCTCGATGAGATGGTTCATGGGCATCATGGCCAGAGGCAACTTGAAGTATTTCTCTTACTACTGCTTCGCCGCAGGCATCTTATTTCTCTTATTCTTGTAACGCGCAACAAGGGGCAGCTCCCATAGGTCCGAACGACCGGACCTCGGGAACTGCCCCTTGTTTATCGCATTCCTTACTTCGCTTGAATATAGCCTTCCGCCTTAAGCAGCTCGGCGATCAGCACCGCGCCGCCAGCTGCGCCGCGCAGCGTGTTGTGCGACAGGCCGACGAATTTGTAGTCGTACAGGGAATCCTCGCGCAGGCGTCCCGCGGATACGCCCATGCCGCCCTCGATGTCGCGGTCCAGGTTCGTCTGCGGCCTGTTCTCTTCCTCGAAGTACGTAATGAACTGCTTGGGAGCGCTCGGCAGGCCAAGCTGCTGCGGACGTCCTTCGAACTCACGCCAGATCCGCAAAATCTCTTCCTTGGCCGGCTTGTTCTCGAACGAGACGAATACGGTCGCCAAGTGGCCGTCCGTGACCGGAACGCGAATGCACTGCGTCGTAATGAGCGGCGCGCTCGCCTTCACGATCTGGCCGTCTTCGACGCTGCCCCAGATGCGCAGCGGCTCCTGCTCGCTCTTCTCTTCCTCTCCGCCGATGTATGGAATGACGTTGTCGAGCATTTCCGGCCAGTCTGTAAAGTTTTTGCCCGCGCCGGAGATCGCCTGATACGTCGATGCGACGACTTGCGTCGGCTTGAATTGCTGCAGGGCGTGCAGCATCGGCACGTAGCTCTGAATCGAGCAGTTCGGCTTCACGGCGATGAAGCCGGTCTCGGTGCCGAGCCGTTTGCGCTGCGCGGCGATGACGTCCAGATGTCCCGGATTGATCTCCGGAATGACCATCGGAACGTCCGGCGTCCAGCGGTGCGCGGAGTTGTTGGAGACGACCGGCGTCCCCGTCTTGGCGTACGCTTCCTCCAGCGCCTGGATTTCGTTCTTCTTCATGTCGACGGCGCAGAAAATGAAATCGACCTGCGAAGCGACCTCTTCCACTTTGGAAGCGTCCAGAACGACAATATTTTTCACCGCATCCGGAATCGGAGTGGACAGCTTCCATCTATTTTGCACCGATTGCTCGTATGTCTTGCCCGCCGAGCTCGCGCTCGCCGCGATCGTCGTCACCTCGAACCACGGGTGCCCATCCAGCAGCTGAACGAACCTCTGTCCGACCATCCCCGTTCCACCGACAATACCGACCTTCAATTTATTTGACATCGCTTATTCCAGTCCTTTCCCTATCGCGTATTTTACGGAACCTTATACCTACTACCTATTCAAAACGAACGAAATGGTGTGCCGACGGCGCGCCGGCTTCGCGCTTCAACAAAAAAATCCCACCCCCAAGACTTTAGCCTTAGGGACGAGATTGTGTGCTCGCGGTACCACCCCGGATTCGCTGATATGTCGCCATATCCGCCTCTTCAAGTACGGCATTGCCGAGCAATGCTTATACTCTAGCCCTGTAACAGGAGCGCCTGTCGCGCCACCCCCTCGCCATACGAGGTTCCGGCGCGCTGCTCGGAGTCTTTTTTCAATAAAGCATTCTTTACTCCTTCCCAGCCGCCGGAGCTCTCTGCGAAAGAATGGCTTTACCTACTCGTCTCTTCATCGCATTTGTTATTGCGATTATATTATCAAATATCGCATTCGAGGTAAAGCTATTTTTTCTTCCGCAAAGCCAGAACGACGAACGCCACGACAAGCACGCCAGCCGCGATCAGCAGCAAGTTGGAATCGGTCGACCTCGTCTCCAGCGACGCGCTCGCCCCCGCATCGTCGTCCGCTTCGGGAGAGGCGGGAAGACTCGGGCTGCTCGAAGCTTCCGGAAGACGCGAAGGCGTCTCCTCCGCCGTCTGTACGGGATCCGGCTCGGCGCTTTCCGCCGCGGACTCCGCCGGAGACGGGCTTGGAGTTTCCTCGGGAGGAAGCGCGACGGTAAATCCGAAAGTCCCTTTGATCGGGTGTCCGTCCTCTCCGATAATGCGCCATTCGACCGTGTACTCGCCGTTCGGAAGCGCCTGCTCCAGCTTGCCCGTCAGCTTGGAAGAAGCGACGGACTTGTCCGCGAGCGGATACTCGATTCCCTGCGCGTCCTTCACCGTAAAGCTGCTCGCCTTCTCGATCCCCGTATTAAACGTCATGACGATCTCTTGCACTTCCGTGTCCACCGTTTGCTTGTTTTCCGGAGTAGAGGATTTCAGCCCCGTATGCGCCCAGACCGAAGCCGGCGCCAGCAGCATTGCGACAAGCATGACAAGCAGTATCCAGTTGAATCGTCTCATTATCCTCACTCTTTTCCAATTGACATCCTCTTCCCTGCATCCTCAGGATATCATATGAACAAATGCTCAACAATCGAAAGAAATGTGTCGGAGCAGACGAAAGCCCGCGATCGACGCGGGCATAAGGTTACTCTATTACGATTTAACGATGATTTTGCGAATGCTGTCCCCGGACAGATGAAATCTGGCTACAAGCTCGGATACCGTCATCCCGTCCGAGTGCAGCCGGCAAATTTCCTTGTTGCGCTCCGCAAGCAGTTTCCTCGTTCCGCTGACCTCTCCCCAACGCGCGCGACGCTCATTCGGCTTGGGGACGTAGATCAGCTCGCCGCCCGCATAGTTCTGCAGCTCCCGCAGCAAACTAGGGGGAAGCACATCTCTCCCGTTTTTGTAGATCAAGTTGGTCCTCCTTTAATTCTAACGCACCGATAATGGATAAGATTTTCTTCGCATATGCCTTAGCCATGTTTTCATTTCTCCTCCTTTTTTTCGATTGATGATTGCCGAAAAACAAACAGAGCGAACGCAAAGTTCGTATTTCCAGTATATTGAAATCCGCTCTATCCCACAAGGTATGAAAAAAGGAGGCCTTGCGGCCTCCTTCCCTAATCGGCGTCCCCGTCTAAACGGAGACCACCTCAGGATGGTAGATCAACTCGATCAGCTCCTTTCGCGCAAAATTCGTCGGGCCCGACACCTTTATTGTACGACCGAACGCATCCGGACAAAAGTGAATAAACGGCTATAATCAAACTTTACCGCCATCGCCGCTGCCGCTGCCTTTCATTCTCCGATAAGCGCGCTCATGGTACCGCGTAATGGCTTTGAACAGTTCCTTTCCGTCATCCGTAAGCGGCGAAGACGCATCGAAGCCGAGCGACATCGCCCGGTACGTCTCCGGAACCCAGATGTAGACGTGCACGTACTCGGTCAGCCGGAAACCGGCGCTCTCCCAGAACCGGATGCGTCCCGCGTTCTCCTCCGTCTCCTCCGCTTCCACTTCGATGACGATGCCACGGCAGCCCGGCTTCGCGCCCGCGATCCAATCCCGCAGCTGCAAGACGCAGCGCCGGCCGATTCCCTGCCCTTGCCGCGACCGCCTTACGGCTATGTAGTCGATAACCAGCAAGCCGGAGCGGTCATCGAACGCTGTCAGCGCCATCGCCGCGGCTTCGCCGTCCATGCGCCACACGTGCAGCGTGCACAGGCCACGCTCGAACATGCGCCTGACGATCGCTTCGCTCTTGCGCCCATGCTCGGGGAACGCCTCCCGATAAATAACGTCCGCCTCCGCCCACAACGCTTCATCCCATCGATCTGTCGTCAAGTGTTCCATGTGCATGTCGTCTCCGCTCGTCCTGATGTCTTTCCCTGTCAACTTCTCGGCGCCCACAGCATGATCGATACGCCGACGATGCAGATCGCGGCTCCGAGCCAATCGTACAGATCGGGCGTCTTCTTGTCGACGAGCCAGCCCCACAGCACGGCCAATACGATAAACACGCCCCCATAAGCCGCATACACGCGGCCGAAGGACGGGAAGTTCTGCAGCGTCGGAATGATTCCGTACAGCACCAGAATAATGCCGCCCGCTATGCCGTACCAGTAGGGCTTCGATTCCCGCAGCCACAGCCACACCAGATAACCTCCGCCGATCTCGGCCAGGCCGGCCAGCACGAAAATCGCAATAGACAAAACCACGAAGATGCCCCTTCCTCGTCAAGGAGTCAGCGCGCGTTGCACGACAGCGGTCAGTCGACGGACCGCTCAGCAACGCCGAACTCGCGAAGGCTGCTTCCCTTGGCGGGAAACAGCCCCCTGTTCGTCTTATTTTACCACTTCGACGAGCTTGTTGTCCTCTCCGTAACGATACGTGCGGGTGAAGCCGCTTCCGTCCGCCTCGCTGCCGTGCAGCTCGAACGTTCCAAGCAGTTCGTCGTACGCGACCGCGTCTTCGGCAACCGCTCCCAGCGCCTCCCTTACGCTGACCCATTGCAGAGCTCCCCGATCCTCTTTGAAAATATAGATTTGATTCTGCTTATGCGTAACGACGATCGCTTCCTCCGAGCCGTCTCCGTCCAGATCTCTCTCATAGGTCAGCGAGCTGAAGGTCGCATAGGTGGACAGCCCGTTGGCGTCCTTCTTCACATACCAGGCGCATCCTTCGCCGTCGGTTCGGCAGAGGGGCTGGTTGAACTTGAGCACTTCCTGGCCGAACAGGCGCGTCATGCTCGTCTGAAGCTCGTACATATGCCCCGTACCGTAATGGTAAAGCGTGCCCGCGGGAGAAACTCCATCGATCGCCATTCCGAAAGACTCGTGCTTCGTCGCGATCGAATCTTTCAGCACCGTGCCTTCTTTCAGCGTATAGAGAAACGCCGTTCCGAAGCCCGGAACCTCCTTCTGCTCGATCAGATCGACGTCGGACAAGGAAATCCGCTCCGCATAGCCCGTGTTAACGAGAGGGCTGTGGGTGTTGGACAGTCCGGGCAAAATGCCGCGATCCCCCCCGTAAATCGTCTCCCCCTTCTGCAGAATCCGTGCCTCGAGCGGCTTGTACGCCAGCGGAATCCGCTTCCCCGTCTCTCCGGCCGTTCGGTAGGAATCGGCGTCTCCTCCGGTTAGATTGGCCAGCAGCAGGAACGCCGCCGCGCAGATCGCCAGCGCCCCGACGATGCCGATCCCCTTGGCCAGCCGCCATCGCGGACGACGATCCGCGGACTGCAGCACGGTCTTCTTCATCTCGTCCGTAAATTTTTCCTCCCGAAACAAGCCCTGCTTAACTCGCTCCTCCCAGACAGATGCAGACTCGCTCATCGTTCCATCTCCTTCCGTTTGCGCTCCATCGCCTGGCGCGCCCGATGCATTCTGGACTTGACCGTTCCTTCCGACACGTTCAGCAGTTCGGCGATCTCGGGCATCGTCAGCCCGTGCTCCAGCGAGAGCAGCAGCACCTCCCGCAGCTTCATCGACAAGCTCATCAGCGCTTCCCTGATCTCGCGAACGGACTGCTCCTCCAGATACGCCGTCTCGGCCGATTCGCCCACTCCGCGCGGCTTCACCCACTCGAACAGCACGATGCGGCGCATATAGCTCGACCTCATCTCGTTGATCGCCGCGTTTCTCGCAATCGAGAACAGCCACGTTTTAAGAGAGGAACGGCCCTTGAACGATCCGAAGCCGCGATACGCCTTAAGGAACGTTTCCTGCGCGATGTCCTTCGCCTGCTCCCGATTTTTCGTTATCGCGTATGCATATCGCCTGACGTCGTCGCCGTACGCGGTCATGAGATCGTACAGCTCGGTCTTGTCCATCGCTTCCTTGCGCGTCAAATACTGCAGCTCCGCCTGCGAGTCCATCGCCTCACCTCCAACCTATTTGACAATACTCCGTCCCCGATCGTTCCCTTTCCTTATATAAACAAATATCGGCCCTCTCCTGTGCGGAGATGAGCCGATAGCCTTGTCGCGTTCGCGGATCAGGACGGATTGCCCAGCAACAACCCGACGATCGTATCCAACTGCTGTTCGAGAGAAAAAGGATCTTCCATGACGAATTCGTCATAATACTCATTGCCGTATACGTATACTTGATTGTTTTGAACGGCGGACAGCCCTTTCCACAGCTTGCTGTTCATCATTTCGTCCGTCGCTTCCTTCGCGCCGTAATATACGAAGATATGATCGCCCATATATTCCGGCAGCTTCTCCACCGAGATCGACTCGAACCCTTCCTTCATACTTTTGGCGATGTCGGTAGGCGGCAGCTGCAGCATTTCGTAGATTGTGGAGGAGCCGTAGTTGCCTCCCTCGGCGGCAAATACATAGACGACCTTGTCCGCGATTTGAACGATGGACACCGTCTCTCCGTCTTTAACGACGCCTTTGATTTTCTCGCGGGCCTCGGCCGCCTTCTTCTCGTACTCGGCGATCCATTGCTCCGCTTCTTCCCGCTTGCCGAAAATATCGCTTACGCTGCGGAACTTCTCCAACGGGCCCGCGGTGGACAATTCCGTCCAATACGGCAGAAATACGGTCGTGCCGATTTTCTCGTACTGTTCGATGCTGTCTTCCACCGATCCGATAATCAAATCCGGCTCCAGGGCGGTCAGCTTCTCCAGGTTCATCGGAAAACCGCCCAGATCCTCGACATTCGCCAGCGTCTCTTGCCCAATGCCCGCCTCGGCCATCCATCCTTCATCCATCATGAACGTCCGGACGCCGACCGGAACGATGCCCAGCTTGAGCAGATGCCCCATATATTGATCGGCGGCGACCCGCTTCGGGTCGGCCGGAACGACGACGTCGCCCTTCGGCGTCGATACCGTTCTCGTCGTCGGCTCCGTCTCCTGCTGCGTGCTTGCCGAAGCGCTGGCCGTTGCCGCCGGTTCGCTCGCCTTGGCGCTTGCGGACGGCTGTGCCGACGATTCCGAAGCCGGATTGGTCGAATTCGAGCATGCCCCCATAAGCAAAGATAAACTCAGTACCGTAGTCATTGCCGCGATTTTACTTTTCTTCTGCATGTCAAGCTCTCTCCCCGTTATCTGTTGATAATCATTCTCATTAACAGTATAAAAGGGCGGAGTCTTCCGTGAAACGGCAATTCCTTGCATCGCGCTGGGCAAATCCTGATCTTCGGCCAGCTTGTCCTTGTTCTGTCTGTAATAGGTCGGAGAAACTCCGGTATGCTTTTTGAAGCTTCTGCTTAAAGAGTGGGCGTCCGGAAAGCCGACGGACTCGGCGATTTCCTGCAGCGTCGCCTCGGTCTCGGCGAGCAGTCGCATCGTTCGAAGCACTCTCACCTGCGCCAGAAAATGAATGGGGCTTGTATGCAGCTCCGTCTTGAACAAACGCGACAGATGACCCGAGCTGTAATCGAGCGCCTTCGCGATCGCGTCCAGCGTTAACGGCTGATGATAGTTTTCCTCGATGTAACGGACCGCCAGCGTCACCATGTCGGGCTTCGCGGGTTTGATCTGCTGCTGGTGCAGCTGCCAGAGCAATTCGTAGATGAACTGGTAGAAGAGGGATTTCACTTGGACTTTGCTCAGGTCGGTCGCTTCCTGCCATCCTCTGAGCATCTGCTCGACTTTGTCGCCGAGCGGCAGCGGATAACGCGGAGCGAACACATATCTGAACTGAAACGGATTCCCTTCCTCCATGAGCCGGGCGAAATCCCGTCGAACGGGAACGGGCGGAGACACCCTGTACAGAATCAAATAGTACGTCAGCTCCTCGTTCGCCGCGATCGTCAAGCTCGTTCCTTTGCCGCCGTGGATCAGATAATCCGGCCGGATTCTATGTTCGGCCCCGTCCAGCCAGACGCGGCCCATCCCCCGCTTAATATAGAGAAAAGCGCTGGCCGGAAGCCGGTAACCCCGAAGCTCCTCCGCCCTCTCCATCCGATTGGAGCGAATATCGACCAATTCGACGTACACTTGATTCCACAACCGGATATGGTTGTCCAACTTCATGAACTCGCTCGCCCCCGAAACTAACCCTTCCGTTCGGAACAAACCTGCTGTTCCGTATTCCCATCATAGATGATAACCATTCTCATTGACAAGCCGGTTTGCTCGCAATAGCGCTATCCCCTTCCGTCAGCTCTGCTTCTTCCCGCTCCACTTTCCGCTCCTTTTGCCGCTATCCCCTCCGTTCAGTTCACACCCCTGCTGCCTACCGCTGTCTGCTCCTTTTGCCGCTAGCTCCTTCGTTCAGTTCACACTCCGACTGCCTTCGCTGTCTGCTCCTTTTGCCGCTATCCCCTCCGTTCAGTTCACACTCCTGCTGTCTCCCCTTTGGATGCAATCCCTTTCCATCGTTAAACGCCAATAACCGGATTTCTGAGCTGTCGGGATACAGACAAATGGAGTATCGGTCATGGCAGATCTCGAAGGAGACGTAGGACCAACCTGACTGAACGGGATACCGGCAAAAGAAAGGAAAAGACATTGCGCACCTATTCAAAATAAGGCTCAGACAAGCTGAGTGGACGGGATACCGGCAAAAGAAAGGAAAAGACACTGCGCACCTATTCATAATGAGGCTCAGACAAGCTGAGTGGACGGGATACCGGCAAAAGAGGCAGAGAGCCCCCCCGCCGCCGAATCTCCGCAAGAGAAAACCCGCGCCAATCGGCACGGGCAGGTCATGAAATCCGGTAAGTTTAATGGCAGCCAGTTATGCGTGTTTCGCGCGGGCGATCCGCGTCGCTTCGACCATGTTGCGCAGCGAGGCGACGGTCTCTTCCTGGCCGCGCGTCTTCAAGCCGCAGTCCGGGTTGATCCAGAACAGCTGAGGGTCGAGCACGCGCAGCGCGCGGTCGATCATGCCGCTCATCTCTTCCACTCCCGGCACGCGAGGGCTGTGGATGTCATAGACGCCCAGGCCGATGCCGAGCTTGTAGGTGTTCTCCTCGAAGCTGTGAATGAGCTCACCGTGGCTGCGCGACGTCTCGATCGAGATCACGTCCGCGTCCATCGACTCGATCGAGTCGATCATGTCATGGAATTCGCAATAGCACATATGCGTATGAATTTGCGTCTCGTCGTTCACCGTGCAAGTCGTCATACGGAACGCTTTGACAGCCCAGGCCAAGTACTCCGCCTGATCTTGCTCCTTCAGGGGCAGCCCTTCGCGCACGGCCGGCTCGTCGACTTGAATCATGCCGATGCCCGCCTGCTCCAACGCCTCGACTTCCTGTCTGAGCGCGTAGGCAAGCTGATAAGCGATCTGTTCGCGCGGAATGTCGTCGCGGACGAACGACCAGTTCATGATCGTGATTGGTCCGGTCAGCATGCCTTTAACGGGACGGGATGTCTGCGATTGCGCGTATTTCGTCTCCTCGACGGTCATCGCTTGCTCGAACGCGACGTCTCCGTAGATAACCGGAGGCTTCACGCAGCGGGAGCCGTACGATTGCACCCATCCGTTCTGCGTAAAGACGAATCCGGCCAGCTTCTCGCCGAAAAATTCCACCATGTCCGTACGCTCGAACTCGCCGTGAACGAGCACGTCCAGTCCGATCTCTTCCTGCAGCTTGATCCACAGGTCGATCTGCTCGCGGATAAAGGCGGCGTAACGCTCTCCGTCCCATTCGCCTTTGCGCCACAGTTGACGGGCTTTGCGCACTTCCGCCGACTGCGGGAAGCTTCCGATCGTCGTCGTCGGGAAAATCGGCAGCTGCCATTTATTCTGCTGCGCGACCCGGCGATCGGAGAACGGCCGGCTGCGTACAGGTTCCTGCGCGCTCAGCTTGGCGACCGCTTGCTGCACGTCTGCACGATTGCGTTCCGCGGATTGTCTGAGCGCCTGCACCGCGCTCTCGCTGTTCGCCAGCTCTGCCGCGATTGCCGCTCTGCCCTCGGTCGCGGCCTTGGTCAGCAGCGCGATCTCCTCCAGCTTCTCGTCGGCGAACGCAAGCGCTCCCTTCAGCTCAGGCGCCAACTTCGTCTCGCCGGCTACCGTGACCGGGACGTGGAGCAAGCTGCACGACGACTGCACAATCAGCCGGTCGGAGCCGACAATCGCGGTCAATTGTTCCAGCACGCCGAGCTTCTCGCCCAGCGACGCTTTCCAGATGCCGCGGCCGTCGATGACGCCTGCGCCCAGCACCTTGTCCGCAGGGAAGCCGTGCTCGCGAACTGCGGCCAGATTGCCCTCCAGTCCGTGAACGAAATCCAGACCGATTCCTTTGACTGGGAGCGACACGATATCCGAATAACGCTCGGCAGCTTCGAAGTAAGTCTGAAGCAGGATGTTCAGTTGCGGCACGGCGGCTGCGAACGTCTCGTAGATCGCCTTCAGGCGGCGAACGTCGTCGTCCCCGATTTTCGTCACGACGATCGGCTCGTCGATCTGCACCCAGCGCACGCCTTCAAGCGCCAGCTCGCGCAGCACTTGCACGTACAGCGGGATCAAACGATCCAGCCAGGCGTCGGTCTCGGATTTGTCGTAGCCCTTGGACAGCTTCAGGAAAGTCAGCGGTCCGACCAGTACCGGCTTGCCTTCGATGCCGAGCTTCTGCTTCGCTTCGCGATAAGCTTTCAACGGTTTGTTTTCGGTGACAGACGGCTTGGCTCCATCCAGCTCCGGAACGATGTAGTGGTAGTTCGTGTTGAACCATTTCGTCATCTCGCTGGCCGCCGCTTCCTTCGTGCCCCGGGCGATGCCGTAGTAGACCGACAGCGGAACTTCCCCGCCTTCGTATGCGAACCGCTTCGGAACGATGCCGAACATCGTCGCGGTATCCAGTACGTGGTCGTAATAGCTGAAGTCGTTGACCGGAATCAGGTCGATTCCTTTGTCCTTCTGCTTCTTGAGATGGGTCAAACGAATTTCCTGCAGCTTGGCTTGAAATTCCGCTTCCTCCAGCTTGCCGGCCCAGAACGCCTCCAGCGCTTTCTTCCATTCCCGATCCGCGCCGATTCGCGGGTATCCCAAAATACTGCTTTGCGCCATCTCGTAACACTCCTATACAAGTTGTTACGTAGAAGATACCATGGAATTCCGGGTATAGCGTAACTCACTTATCCTATATCTGGTTATAGCCTCTGGCTATATCATTGACCGCACCAGGCCGCTGTCCTCTTCCCGCCTGTGCGTTTCTATTCGAATGCTCCGCTCCCACACTGCGTTTCTCTCCGGAATTCCTGCTGCCAGCCATACGTTTTCATTCGGATTCTCGCTGTCCGTTTCGACTCAGAGTCTCGGCTCAGCGGCCGATCGCCTTCTCCAACGCCTCAATGTATGCCGTACCGAGCTTGGAGAGCGCCACGTTGCGGTGAGCGATCCATCCGACGTTAATCGTCTCGTTGCAGTCGAGCGGAACAGGGATGATCTCGTTGCCGTTCAGGTCCTTGCTCAGCACCCCCGTCGAAATCGTATAGCCGTTTAATCCGATCAGCAGGTTGAACAGCGTCGCCCGGTCGCTGACGCGAATGCTCTTTTTACGGGACAACGTACTCAATATCTCTTCGGCAAAATGAAAAGAATTGTATTCCCCCTGATCGAAAGACAGATACGGATAGTCCTGCAACTGGTCGATGGTGACGATGTCGTGCTGGGCCAGAGGATTGTGGATGCTGATGAAAATGTGCGGCTTGGCCGTAAACAGGCTCGTAAACTGCAGGTTGGCGCTTCTAAGCAGCTTGTGGATGACCTTGCCGTTGAATTCGTTCACGTACAAAATGCCGATCTCGCTGCGCAGCGTGCTGACATCCTCGATGATCTCGTGCGTTTTCGTCTCGCGCAAGGTCAGCTCGTATTCTTCCTGTCCGTACTCCTTGACGAGGCTGACGAAGGCGTTAACCGCGAACGCGTAGTGCTGGGTCGAGACCGAGAAATGCTGAGGAGACGGCTTCGCGTTGAGATACCGGCCCTCCAGCAGCTCGGCCTGCTCGACGACCTGGCGGGCGTAGCTCAGAAACTCCACTCCCTCTTTGGAGAGCGAGATGCCTTTGTTCGATCGCTCGAAGATGGCAATCTGCAGCTCCTCCTCCAAATCCTTGATCGCGTTGGACAGGCTCGGCTGCGAAATAAACAGCCGCTTGGCCGCTTCGTTAATAGAGCCGCGGTTAGCCACTTCAATGACATACTTCAATTGCTGCAGGGTCAAGACCGATTCCCCCATGTTCCGTAATATCGAAATTCTATCATTGATCGTGGGGAAAGTCATGATCCGGGAACGAACGCCGCGCCCCGCCATTGGTTAACTCGGCCCCTCAATTCCCTCGAGATCTGTTGCCCTTAGCTGGACGGAGATTGCCGATGTACGAATTTTTAGAACATCGCGCCAGATGAAAGCGTTATCTCGCTGCCATTACTCGAAATTTCTGATTAACTCCAGCAATTAAAGCGTTTTCAAACTCCCGTTGTTCGATTTTTTCGAGTACCGTCCCAAATGACCGCCACCTCGACCAAGTCAATGCTCGATTTCTCCGTACACTGCCCAACACGCTATCCCCTGACATAAAAAGAAGGCCGCCGATAGTCCGGACAGCCCTCTCCTTTGCTCGCCTAAATCTCAAACTCTACCCAGTCTGCGCCCATACGCCCACTCGACCACCCGCCCACTCGCCGCCAACCTAAATCCCCAGCTTCTGTCCCTTCTCCAAACGTTGGATCTGCTGCTCGCCCTGGTCGGCCAGCTCGCGGAATTGGCTGATCGTGTCCCGCATGCGGGGCAGCGCTTCCTGCTTGTAGGCGCTGATCGAATCGAGCGCGGCCAGCACGTCGGTGAACGCCTGCTTAAGCGTCTCCATCGACACGCTCGTCTCGAGCGCCTGCCTGTGAATGACCGCACCTTGTTCCTTCAGCATACGCGAGGTGCCGGCGATCAGCTCGTTCGTCGTCTGATTCAGCAGTTCGATCTTCTTCAGCACGATCCGCTGATTGAACAGGGCGCTGGCGACCGTCACCGATATGCGCAGCGCCGACACCGTCACGTTCTTCGCCCGGTCCACGCCGCGAATGAGCTCCTTGTTGTTGCGGATGACGACCTCGATCGCCATAATTCCCTGCTGGTTCACGACGAGCATCTGCTGCAGGTCCATCACCCGCTGGCGGAGCGGAAACAGCACCTCCTCGGTAATGAAGCGGATTTTGTCGGGATCTTCGCCCCGCTGCCGCGCCGCTTCGATCTGCGCCTCGATGGATTCGTCCATCAGCGTGCCGAGCTGGATCTCCTTCTGCAGCCTCTTGGTCAGCTCGCGCAGCGACTGCTGCTCCAGCTCCAGCGTCGTGTTGTCGTTCTTGAGCGTCGCCTTGCCTTTGTCCAGCGAGACGACGATGTCGGCGATGACGCCGTCAGCCTTCTGATACTTCAAGAAATAGGCCCGCAGCGGGTTGAACAGCTTGCCCAGCACGCCGCGCTTGGCGAAGTCGACGGCGCTCGGGTCCAAGTCCTTAAGCTGCGTATGCAGCTCGGCCAGCCCTTTGGCAACCTGGCCGCCTTCATCCCCCGTTCGCGCCAGATTGCCGACGGATACTTCCAGCAGCTTGTTTTTGTCCGCGGACGACTTCATCGTGCCGAGGCCGAAGCCTTCGATCGACTGCACGATCTCCTTGCGCTTATCCAGCGACTCGACGTCGAGCGCCATGATCGCCGCCACGTTCGCCTCCGCAAGCTGCTTCAGCTTGGCGACCTCCTCGGGAACGGGCTTTACCTCCTGCTCAATAACCGCCTTGATCTGGTCCGGGCTGGCGATCTCCATCGAAAATGACATCCGAATCCCCCTTCGATTTCAAGCTGCGTTCGCGCATCCCGCGAATCGTTACATTTGCACGTTGAACAGGTTGCCGATCTTGTAGACGACGTCGTCCGTATCCGCGTTGATGCTGGCCGCCTCGTTAATGCCGGAAATGCTCTGCAAGGCCTGGATGTTGGCGTTGTAGCCGATCGTGTAGATCGGAACTTTGTACGCTTCGACGAGTTCTTTAATGTCATTAAGCGAGTACCCTTCGTTCGTCTCCCCGTCGCTCAGGACGAAGATGACCGGCTTGCTGTTCGGATTAACGCGCAGCTCGTCTTGCAGCATCTTGAGCGCGACGACGATGCCGTCGAACGTCGCCGTCCCCCCGCCGGACTGCAGGCTGTTCACCGCTCCGACGAACATCGACTGCTGATTCGCGTCGTACTTCGCGATCGGCAAGTGGATGGTGACGTCGCTTGAATAGGCCACCAGGCCGATGCTGTTGTCGCGGCCGAGATACTTCTGCCCTTTCAGCAGCGATTCTTTAAGCCGATTCAGCGGCTCCCCGTCCATGCTGCCGGACACGTCGGTCACGAATACGGCCGCGATCGGCTTGCCGGCGTTTTTCTTCTCCTTCCACAGCTTCTGCGCCGAGGCGAGCAGAGCGCCGTCCGGAACGGCCAGCTCCGGCGTATACTCCTCCAGCCCGTTAAAGCCCAGCTTCTCCGCCGCCTGCTGGTACTGCTCCTGCTGCACGAATTCCGCGAATCGCCGAACGAGCTCGACCTTCTCCGGCGGCAGATCGCCCAGCGCGTACAGCGGGCTGTCGTGCCGAACGCCGAACGGCGTAAACACGTAGCCGCCCTTCAAGTCGGCCGCATTGACGTAAGTCTGGTACTCCAGCACGAAGCCGTCCAGCATCCCGGACTTGGCCGCGTCGCGCATCTGGATCGTCGTCGAAGCGATGAACGGCACGTTGGCCTGGAACTTCTCGAAGCCGGCGACCGCTTTCTCCCCCAGCAGGTTCGAGCTGTCGAACGAATCGAGCGCCGTGAGCAGGAAGTTCAGGCCCGTGGAGCTGGCGAACGGGTCGGTATAGCCCATCGAAAACTCATTGCCCGCGATCGCCTCCGTCACCGTCTTCACGTTCACCGCTCCGTATTTTCCGACCAGCGCGTCGTACTTCGCCTTGGCGATGACGATGCCCGGCACGTTCCCGGCGAGCCGCTTCGCGATCAGCTCCGTCTTGACGCCGCTCGCCTTCGCCATCTCTCCCCACAGCTCGTTGGAAGGAGTGAACGCGTCGGGTATGTACTTGCCGGACATGATATAGTCCGTCGCCGTTCCCGATGCGATATTTCTCACCTTGACCGATGCGGCTTGGCCGTTCACTTCGATTCCCGACTGGTTGAACTCGGAGGCGACTTCGGTCAGCCAGCCGTCGACGCCGGAGCCGGACTTCTCCGTAGAAGAGAAGATTTCAACATAGAAGCCCGTCGTATTGTCCACCGTCACCGGAAACTTGGAGATGTCCGGCAGCGCCTCCGCGACGTCCGCCGGATCGAGATCGATCTGACCCTTCACCGGCTCGGCGGTCGACACGGAAATGTCCGAGATCAGCTTGTTCAGCCGTTTCTCCGCGTTCTCCGCGGTCATCTCCGCCTTCGATTTTCCCAGATCGGACGTCAGACTGACTCCCCAATACACCAACGCGAACACGATAATCAGCAGGAATACGGATACCAATGCAAATTTGCGCGGCTTAGCCAACTCCCCCACCTCTCTTCATCTGTAATGCTTCGTCTGCCTGATCAGCGCGTCGATCTCCTTCATGCAGGGCATCTCCTCGATATCGCCGGGCTCGAAGGCGTCCAGGCGCGTGATTTCCAGCAGCAGCCGATCCAGCTTGAGCAAAATTTCTTCGTTCATCCCGATCGAATACTTCACGAAGCCGAGAAACTCGTTCAGCATCTCCGCCCGCATCTGCAGCAGCTCTCTGGGCATGCGCGCGGCTCTGCGGGAGCCGAGGCTCTCGAACTCGGACTCGTCGAACGCCTGCAGTCGGTTCAGGACGCTTCTGACGTTGCGGTAAAATAAGGACTCCGCCCCCGCGATGGCGGAAGCGAACTTCGAGTAACTCAACTCTTCCGGTTGAAACCTTTGCGACAGCACCTGAAGCAGCGTTTCTTTCTTCTTGCGGATACGGTCGAGCTGTTCGACGGCGTGTTCGATGTCCTCCTCCAGCAATCTGACCCGCTTGTAGCGGGACAGAGCCGCCGCGAAGTCCTCGCGCGATTGGAGCTGACGAAGGGGCGGCGTCGGCTCCTGCGGCTTGTGAAGGATTGCGTAGCTTCCCAGCAACAGCGCGACGACGCTGGCGAGCGGCAGCGTCACCCCGATCGCCGTCTCCAGCGCGCTCTCGCCGAATCCGACGCCGACCAACCCGGGCGACAGCACAACGACGTTCAAGATCGAGACTGCGGCGACCAACGCTAGCAGCTTGATGAGCTTCGTAGGCTTCGCCCCCTCTCCGGTCCGGCTCCGAAAACAAAAAAAGCCGCGGGTTTCCGCGACAGATTGGGACAATGGATGTTGTCTCCGGACCTTTAGTCTATTTTTACGCGATTGGACTTCCGTTTATGATGGCGTTTGCTCCCGAAAAGGCCGGCCCCCGCACAGGGACCGGCCAGCTTTCTACCGACGCAGCGTCAGACGCAGCGTGCGAATTTCGAACGGACCGAACGGCAGCTTCGCCGCGTCCGTATTTTCTCCCAATCTCGCGACTTGATTTTCCATCAGGTCGACTTCGTCGATCGCCGCGTACGTCGTGCCGAACGTGAAGTTCGCTTCCGCCCGCGTTCCCGACGTTTCGTACAGACGCACGATCAGATCGTCGGAATCCTCGGCCTTCTTGACCGCTTCGAGCATGACATGCGGCGAATCGATCCGCACGAGCGAGCCCCCAAAGGTCGACGGCTCCTGCCGATCTGCGCTTCCCGCCGCGAATGCGGTCAACGGAGAATTCAGCTCGTAGCCCTTCCGGTAAGTGCGCGCCGAAACGTAGTCCCCTTCATGCGGGTACAGCGCGTAGACGAACCGGTGAACCGCCCGGTCCGCTTGCGGATCAGGATAGGACGGGCTGCGCAGCAGATGGATGTCCAGCACGTTTCCGAGCGCGCTGAAGCCGTACTTGGAGTCGTTCAGCAGCGAGACGCCGTAATCCGGCTGCGACAGATCGATATACTGGTGCGCGCAGATTTCGTCCTTGGCGAAATCGTGCCTCGTATTGCGGTGCGTCTGGCGCTGCAGGCTGCCGAACTGAATTTCGCAGTTGACCTGGTCCGCCCGCACATCGACGGGGAACGAAGCTCGCAGCATTTTGCCCGACTCCCGCCAATCCGCCTCCGTCTCGAAGCGAACGATCCGCTCGCCCGCATGGAGAACGATTTTCTGCGTCAACGTCGACTCGCCGAAGCGGAACCGCTGCTCCACGACCGCTTTGGCCCCGTTCGCGTACGCGGCGACCGACTCCCGCTCCATCCGGCCGGCGACGGCCTGACGGTAGTTGCGGTCGAAATCCCACGCGTCTCCGCGATCGTGATAGACGGTCAGCAAATTGGCCCGCTCGCCGGACGCTACCGTCTCCCGCTCGGCCTGCTTGTCGTAGAGAGAGACGATGCTGCCGTCGGAGCCGAGCTTGACGCTCAAAAACTCGTTTTCCAGACCGTTCTCATCCGCGGCAGGCGCTTCCGCGCTCGCCTCGCTCGCGGCCTGCTCCAGCGGAGCAACGCTCATCGGAGGCACCGTCACAAGGTGCGGCTTGCCGTTCCAGCTCACCCATTCCCGCCGTTCCCACGGCAGCGAATTGGCCACGAACGCCTCTCCCGGCTTCAGTCCCGCAAAAGCTCCAGCCGATGCGTACGCCTCTTCGGCCAGCTGCAGCACCCGCTCGTAGAGAGCCGCATAGCGCTCCAGCGATTCGTCGTACACCCTGCCGATCGACGAACCCGGCAAAATGTCATGGAACTGATAGAGCAGCACTTCCTTCCAGATCGTCTCCAGCTCGGTCTGCGGATAGATAGACGCCGAAGCGCCGAGGGAGATCGCAAGCGAAGCCGCGAATTCGACCTCCCGGAGCGCCTTCTCCAGCTTGCGGTTATACCATTTGTTACGGCCTTGCGACGTCAGCGTCCCCTGATGCTTCTCCAGATACAGCTCGCCGCGCCACGTCTCGAACCGCTCCTGCTCCCGCTCCAGCTTGCGGAAGAAGGCAATGGAAGGCTCCTGAACGACCGGGATAAGACCCTGCAGGTTCTGCAAGCGGCCCAGCCGCTCCAGATGCTCCTCGCCCGGCCCGCCTCCGCCGTCGCCGATGCCGAACAGCAGAAGCGCATGGTCCGAGACGCCGCTGTCCATATACTCTCTCTCGATTTTCGCCAGCGACCGCGGAGCGGCCGGGCTGTTGTACGTATCCTCGGGAGGAAGATGGGTCAGCACCTTCGAGCCGTCGATGCCCTCCCACAGGAAACTGTGATGCGGGTGATCGTTGTAGACGCTCCAGCTCAGCTTCTGCGTCATGACGTAATCGACTCCGGCTTTCTTAAGCAACTGGGGCAGACTGGCGCTGTAGCCGAAAATGTCCGGCACCCACAGCACGCGCACGTCCTCGCCGAATTCCTGCTTGAAGAACCGTTTCCCGTACAAAATTTGCCGAACGAGCGCCTCTCCGCCCGATACGTTGGAATCGGGCTCGACCCACATCGCTCCCTGGACCTCCCAGCGGCCTTCGGCGATTCTGTCCTTGATGCGCCCGTACAGCTTCGGGTAGTGCTCCTTCATCCACTGGTACAATTGCGGCTGGCTCGCTCCGAACGCGTAGTCGGGGTATTTCTCCATATTTTTCAACACCGTGGAAAACGTCCTGGCCCCTTTGCGAATCGTCTCCCGAATCGGCCACAGCCAAGCAAGGTCGATATGCGCGTGCCCGACGGCGCTGACCGTAACGTCGGGATCTCCGCCCTTCTTGTCCAGCTCGGGCCGCAGCAGCTCGCGCGCCGCTCGAACCGTGCCTTCGTCTATCGTCTCCAGCAGATACGATGCTTCGTACAGCTTGTGCAGCAGCCGGGTCCGGCGAGCTCCTTGCTCCGGAAGATGTTCGGCCAGCTCCAGCAGAACTTCGTAGTCATAGTAGAGACGGCGCGTCTCCTCATGGCAGATCGCGATATCCGCTTCCTTCAGCGTGCCGCTGCGGTAGCGGCCGAACAAGTCGTTGCAGCCCGCGTCCGCCCACAGGTCGACGGCTTCGCCGCCTTGGGCGCGTTCGGTCACGTCGACCACTCTTTTGCCCGGCAGCCCAAGCGACAAGTCGAACTCCGAATTGATGTTGGTCAACCCCTGGATCGGCGCGCCGTCCTCGTCAACAAGGCACAGCTCTCCGTTCACGTCGATCAGCAGCACGACCTTGCAGCCCGCGGCGCTCGCGGGCACGGACCCGACAAACCGAAACCAAGCGCAGTCCCACAGCTCGCCCCATTTGTCTCCCGGCCGAAGGACCACGGGCTCTCCGGACGTTCTCCGCTCGTATGGAACCGGCTCTTGGGTTCTCCAGGCGTTAACTTCAAGGGAAGCCACCTTCGTATAGATGTGCTCCCGGATTTTCTCCAGCGTATGCTTGGCCCGACCGGTCATGATCGGCGCTGTCTCGTAGGGCATCGGTCTCTCTCCTTATCGCCGCATGGCTTTTGCAACGAATATACCATCACGAAATGATATATTCAACATAAACATTAAATTTTATATCATATATGTCTTTTACACCGAGAAGCCCAATAAAATCTGTTCCACCCGCACTCTTCTTTGATATAATAGCTATATAATTCAATTTACAGGAGCCGGATACATGAACAACGAGCGGCAGCCTCTATATATGCAAATCCAGAATTATTTCAAACGTCGGATAAACTCGGGGCAGCTGCAGGCCGGCGACCAAATTCCGACCGAGCGCGAGCTGATGGCGGCTTTCAGCGTCAGCCGCATTACGGTGGCGAACGCGCTGGCGCAGTTGGCCAAGGAAGGCTGGATCTATCGGGTTCCGGGGAAAGGCAGCTTTGTCGGCAAAGACGTCTCCAGCCTCGGCATCACGCAGGAAACGGATCGGGGCAAGGAGGCGGACAACGCCGAAAAACCCGGCTATTCCCCGGCGCGGGGAGCCGAAGCTGCCGCATCGTCCGGGAAAACGATCGGGTTTATCGTGCCGTCGGTGAACGACTTTTTCGCGCTGCGCCTCATTCGGGGAATAAACGACGTGCTTCGCGGCACGCCCTACTTCTTGAATATCGTGCTGACGAACGAGTCCAAGGAGCGGGAGAGAGAAGCGATCGCCGAGCTGATCCGGATGGGAGCGGTCGGCCTGATCATTTTTCCGGTTGACGCCGAAGCCTATAATGAGGAAATTTTGGCGCTGAAGGTGAATCGGTTTCCGTTCGTGCTCATCGATCGTTACTTGCCGGGGGTGGAAACCCACTTCGTCTGCTCCGACAGCCGCAAAGGCGCGGAGCTCGCCGTCTCCCGCTTGTGGGAGCTCGGGCATCGCGACATCGCCGTCTGCTCGGATTCGCCCCTGCAGACAATTACGGTGCAGGACCGGATCGCAGGCTACATGGACGCCCTGAAGCAAAAAGGCGCCCTGATCAACCCCGCCCTGATGCTGACCGAATTTTCGATCGGCGCCCATGACGTGGAGCAGGGCGGCCATATGCTGCACCGCTACATCGGCAGCCGTCTGGCGACGGCTTATATTACGCTCAATTCCACGCTTGGGTCGCATATCGCGGCCATCGCGGCCAAGCTGAACATGAGCGTGCCCGGAGACCTCTCCATCGTCACCTTCGACGATCCGTCTCCAGGGCTGGACAACCGGGCGCGCTTCACGCATGTCGCTCAGTCTGAAGAAGAAATCGGCAAGCAGGCTACGCGTATTTTGCTCGACGCTCTGAACGAAGGCCCCGGCGAATACCGTCAAGTCGTGCTGGAGCCGTTCCTTGTCGAAGGAACTACGACCGGCCCGCCGTCCGCCCGTTAGCGCTCCGGCGAGTATCGCTGCACGCGATTGTTGTCCAGATCGGCCACGTATACGTTGCCTGAAGCATCCACCGCGATGTCGTGCGGAGTGCGCATCTGTCCGACGCCTTCGCCCCAGCTTCCCCAGCGGGCGACGACGCGTCCTTCGGCATCCAGCTTGACGATTCGGCTTCGCTCCCGGTCGCTGGCTCCGTCCAGCGCGTCCCCGCCGTCGACGGCGTACACGTATCCGTCAGCTCCGACCTCTACGCCGTACGGACGTCCAAGCTCCGGTCCGTCCCACGAAGCGAGCCACTCGCCGTCCGGGGACAGCACCTGGATGCGCGCGTTTTTGCGGTCGGCCACGTACAGCCGGCCTTGCCGATCCGCGCTCAGCCCGTGCGGCAAGTTGAACTGCCCGTCTCCGCTTCCGTCCGCGTTAAGCTGCCAGACCAGCTCTCCGTCCGCCGTGAACTTGGCCACCCGCTTGTTCCGATAGCCGTCCGCCACGATAAACTCGCCCTGCTCCGTCACGACGACGTCCGTCGGACGAGCGAACATCGCCTCCGGCTGCGGAACCGGCAGCCGCGGCAAGACGTTGCGCAGGCGCAGCATCGTCTCCATATAGAACGGGTACTGCTTCCCATACCTCCGCAGCACTTCCCCCTCCGCGCTCAGCTTGATCACTTCGTTAAGCTGAACGTCCGTCACCCAGACGCTGCCGTCCGCGGCGACCGTCAGGCCGTGCGGCGATTGGAACACGCCCGCTCCGAACTCGGCCAGCACTTCTCCGGACGCCGGGTCCAGCTTGACGATGGTCGGCTCGGGGATAATCTCGTCGTTATTGAAAGCATAGCCCGCCCGGTGCAAATAATACAGATACCCCTGCGAATCGACGGCAACGCCGGAAGCCGCCCCCGCTCCCGACTGATCCGCTTCGGACAACGGCCACGTCACCGATGCCCGGTAGTCCGCCTCCTCGCCGGGCGCAAGCTCCGGCACTTCCTTGAGTACCGTCTCCGTCTTCCCGCCCGCCATGTAGACCGCCGCTCCCGCCAATGCGACCGCAACCGCGACCGCCGCGACTTTAAGCCGAACTCTGCTCCGTTTCCGCACCTATGCCGCCTCCGTCCAAAGGATTTACGCATTTTCAGTATAATCCTCTTGGCGGCGCGCGTCCCTCAACTGAAGGACGGGAAATTTCCCGGACTTAAGTCAGTCCGTTCTTGGAGTCCACGCTCAAGTACAAGTTCGTTTACGACCCCAGGCTCGTATACGAACCGAAAGCATCCATATCTTCCGCAGTATCCCGCATCGTCACGTCCGCTCCGAGCGCCCGGAACGAAGCGGCGATATTCTCGTAGCCGCGCTCGATATGGCGAACGCCTGCGATCGAAGTCGTTCCCTCCGCCGTCAGCGCGGCGACGAGCAGACAGATGCCTGCGCGAACGTCGGAAGCATGCACGAGCGTGCCGCGCAGCGGCGTCCCTCCCTTGATTCTCGCCACACCGGACCGGACGTCGATGCGCGCTCCCATCCGGTTCAGCTGAGGCACATGCTGGTATCTCTTCGGATAGATCCGGTCCGCCACCAGGCTCGTGCCGGGAATTCGCGTCAGCAGAGCGGTGAGCGGCTGCTGCAAGTCGGTCGGAAACCCGGGGTACATGGCCGTTCTTACCCGCGTCGGCCTGAGCCTGCCGGCGGCATAGGCCGTAACGGCTTGGTCCCCCTCCTCCACTTCCATGCCGATTTCCCGCAGCTTCGCGATGCAGGAGCCGAGATGCTCGGGAATGACGTCGTTCACCGTCACGATGCCGTTCGTCGCGCCCGCAGCAATGAGGAACGCGCCCGCGATCAGGCGGTCGGGAATGGCCGTGTACGTGCAGCCGCGCAAGTGGCCGACGCCTTCGATCGTAATCGTGTCGCTGCCCGCTCCCCTGATCTTGGCGCCCATCTTGATGAGCAGCTGCGCCGTATCGACGACTTCCGGATCTCTGGCCGCCTGACGCAGCGTCGTTCGGCCCGTCGCTCTCGCCGCGGCCAGCATCGCATTGATCGTCGCTCCGGAAGAGATCGTGTCGAAGTAGATGTCCGCTCCCCGCAGGTTGGCGCATTCCACCTCGTAATAGTCGGTATGGAAGACGAACTTGGCCCCCATCGCCATCAGCGCTTTAATGTGCTGGTCGATCGGACGGCTGACGAAGTCGTCGCCTCCCGGATAGCCCATGCTGACTTTGCCGTGCTTGGCCAGCAGCGCTCCGATGAAATAATAAGCGGTGCGGAACGCGGAGGCGCGCGCCGGATCGACGACCGTGCTGCGAATGCCGCGCGGGTCGATCAGCACCGCGTTGTCCTCGTCGCGGTAAATGATCAATCCGATGTCCTCCCCGATCCGGGAGAAGACGTCGAGATCGGTAATTTTCGGTATTCCTCTTAATAGAACCGGCTCGTCCGACAAGCAAGCGGCGGCCATCAGGGCGAGCGAGCTGTTCTTGGACCCCGGAACGGACACGGCTCCGCCGAACGGCGAGCCGGGATTAACGACGATTTGTTTCATGCTGTTCTCCTCGCTTGTTGCAATTTGGGGAAGCTTGCCCCATAATTTTTCGTTATACGCGGTATAACCTTCTTCGGACTTATCTTAATTAGGAATGAGGTTAACGATAATGAAGCCCAACTCTTGCCTCGTAGTCATACGAGGATTCCCCTATGATGAAGGCTCGACGCTTCAGATCGCTCAGCCGAACGTGATCATCGGCCGCAAGGACGTCGGCTGGGAGCCGGACATCGGCTTCGAGAACGCCTACGTATCCCGCAAGCAAGCCGCGATACGCTGGGAGAGCGGCAGCTACTCCATTACCGATTTCGAGAGCAAGCACGGAACGGAAGTGAACGGCGTCAGGCTTGCTCCGTTCTCGCCGCATCCGCTGCAATCGTCGGATACGATCTCCTTCGCCAAAGGGATGGTTATTCTGACCTTCTCTACGAGCATGTGGGAGGAAACGCTGGATTTCGGTCCGGCGTCCCAGCTGTCTCCCTCGGCCGCCGGTTACGAGCTGGACCCGGTCAGACGGCAGCTTCATCTTCGCGATCTGAGCTACGCTTTCTCCGATAAGGAATACAAATGTCTGGAATTGCTGCTGGCCAAAGAGCGCCAGTTCGTTCCCAAGGAAGACATCATCCGGTATGTATGGCCGGAACGCTCGGAGGACGACCAGCTTCCGCCGGCCAGCCCCGAGGAGCTCAACTCCCTGCTGTATCGGATTCGCCGGAAGACGAACGCCGCGCTCTCGATCGAGAACATCCGCGGCAAAGGCTACATCCTGACGCTGTCCGATATCGCCGCGAAAATGATATAGCGGATCGCGTCGAGTCTTTCAGTGTTATCCTATTGAATCCGCATCCTCTCTTCAATAGACGAACAGTCACAACCGAATGACAGAAAGATGACGGAATCGGCAATCGGGGCCGCCGGTTCCGCGCCATCCCCTTGTCCCGGCCGGGAGCCTCTAGCTTGCCTCGTAAGGCTCGATATGAATGTGAATATGCGAAATATTGTGATCGGCCTTCATTCTCTCCTCGATTTTCTCCGTTATCGCATGGCTCTCTATCACGTTTAAGTATTTGTTCACATTAATGGTGACGTCGACGAGCACGTTGTTGCCGTGAACCCGCGCTTTAATATCTTTGACTCCTTTTACTCCGGGACTGTCGTAGATCGTCTTGCGAAGCTTGTTCAGCTCGGTCTCGTCGAAGCCGTCGGTCAGCGCGTGTGTGGTGTCTCTGAAAATGTGCCAAGCGGTCCTGCAGATGATAGCCGCGACGATGAGCGCCGTCACCGGGTCCAGCCAGGCGATTCCGAACTGCGAGCCGACGATTCCGGCGAACGCGCCTATGCTGACGAGGGCGTCGGACCGATTGTCCTGCGCCGCCGCCATCAGCGCCTGGCTGTTAATGCGCTTGGCCAGTCTGGCGTTGTACCGGTAGACGAAGAACATGGCCGCCGCGCACAGCAGCGCCGTCCATCCCGAGATCATATCCGGCGATTCCAGATTCGGCGCCGAAACTTTGGAGATCGCCTGGACGAACACCTGAACGCCCACCGCCATCATAATGAACGAAGCGACGAGCGCCGCCACCGTCTCCGCCCGGAAATGCCCGTACCGATGGTTGCGATCCGGCGGCTTGCGCGATATTTTCAACCCGACAAGCACCGCGATCGAAGCGACGATATCCGTTGCGTTATTGAAACCGTCCGCCAGCAGCGCTTCCGAGCCCGATGCATGGCCGACGGCGAGTTTTAACGCCGATAGAACGATGTAGGCGCAGATGCTTACCCAAGCGCCTTTCTCTCCCTGCTTAATGTCCTGATAAGCTTCCATGCGCGGTCCCCTCCTGACTCCAACGCATTAAGCATACCGAACGAACTTCGTGTGGGTCTAGAGAAACAGTGTTGCAGCCGAACCCAAGAGTAGAGGGAGAACAATTAAGCTTTCCGCGTCAAAATAAGTTGCCGCCGGGCAAGTCGAAGCCTGTCGGGCGCTCTCGGCCCCGATGATGCAAAAAAGAGGTTGTCCCGTAAGCACTTTAAGTTGCTCTAAAAAATGATCGACGATAAAGGTGCAAGGGGTATGTACCTCCTTCCGATGCTATACGCTCCTGAAACCTGAATGGATAAACCCGTGATTAGGTGGTTTCAAGAGCGTATGAGGCATTCTCCAGGAGATACATACCCCTGCTTTTGTCTATCGATCATCTCAAGCAACTTTGCTTATGGGACAACCTCTTTTTTAACCGGTTCTTCCTAGTAAATTAAGCAAACCGATAAGTCCAGAACCGTTCCGTACCGAACCGCTGCCGGATTTCCTCGTCGCTCAGCTGGTTCTTGCCCAGCAATTCGGCCGCTTGGAATTGCGAGCGGTGAGCCTGAATGGACGCCAGCTTCGATTCGAGAAACCGCGTTATGTCAACGACGATGTCCGGCTTGCCGATCGCTTGCTCGTGATTGTTGGCGAACGCGATGCAGCGAACGGCCGGCCTGCGCGCTTCGGGAAGCCTCCCGATCGTGCGAACGACCGCAGCTCCGGTAGCGTCGTGATCGGGATGCACGCTGTAGCCCGGATAAAATGTATAGACCAGCTCCGGCTGGAGCTCGTCCAGAAGCGCTTGAATTTGCCCGTCCAGCTGCTCCTGGTCCTCGAATTCGATCGTCTTGTCATGGAAGCCCAGCAGGCGCAAATCCTGAATGCCGATCGCCTCGCAGGACTTCTCCAGCTCCTTCTTCCGGACGGCCGGCAGCGTGACGCGGTTGGCGAACGGCGGAATGCCCATATTCCGTCCCATCTCTCCGAGCGTCAGACAGGCGTACGTGATCTGCGCTCCTTCATCTACATGCTTGGCAAGCGCGCCCGACAACCCGAACGCCTCATCGTCGGGATGCGGCAATATGACCAATATACGGCGATTCATCTGCTTCATTCCTCTCCATTTCCAATTAAAAAGGCTCCCGACCGAGCTGCAGCGCGACAACCAGCTTGCCCTGGCTGTCATGGCCGGCCAGAATGAGCCGTTCCTGTTCCGACTCTTCGTAATGGGTCAGCCCTTCCGAATATACCCAACCTTGGGCCGTCTTCAGACCGACGCGGTACGGGCCTTCCCCGGATATCGAGCCTTGGCTGTATTTGACGGATGCATTCGTAATAAATGTCGCCGCCGGATGCTTGGAACTGTCGTAATGCGCCGCATAGGCGCCGCTCGTCATCTCAAGGTGGATGTAGAGCTCCTGGTCTTTGAGACGGTCAAGCCTCGTCTGTACGATCGATGGATCAATGAGTTGCATCTTTCTACCTCCGCTGAAGGTCAAGGATGAACTCATTTTAACATACTCGCGTCCTTGATCAACTATTAAAACCGTCCCGATCGGAAAATTGAGGAAATCAGCCAGATGAGCATAAAAAACGCGATGCCCAACCCGATCTCGATGACCGGAATGCGCCACAGCAGCGTTTTGGAATGGCTCAGCGCCGCGCCGACGATCAAGCCGAGCATGACGATGCTCAGCGACAGCAGCACGATGCTGAACGACAGTCGATTCCCGATGCGGTCCATCTTGGCCATAATGGCTTCGATCTGCGGCGTCGCGACCTCGATCCGCAGCTTTCCTTGGCGGAGCAGACGCGACGCGTGCTTCAGATTGGACGGCAGCTCGCCGAGCAGATCGAGATAGTCGGGTATGTCCTCGGCCCAGCCGCTCAGCCAGTTCCGCGGGTTCAGCCGCTCCAGGAACAGCTTTTTCCCGAACGGCTCGGCGACGTCGAAAATGCTGAACGAAGGGTCAAGCGTCGTAACGACGCCCTCCATCGTCAGGAACGTTTTGCCGAGCAGCGTCAGCTCCTTGGGAATCGAAATGCGGTGCCGCAGCGCCACGGAAAACAGATCGTGAACCGCTTCTCCGAGGTGAAGCCGATGGAACGGAACCTGGTAGTACTTCTCCCTCAGCTCTTGGATATCGGACAGCAGCCGCTCCCGATCCGCCTCGTCGGGCACGGCGCCCATGCGGGAAATGGCGCGCAGCACGCCCTTGGAGCTCTGGTTGCGCAGCGCGATGACGAAGGAAGCGAAGCTTCTCTTCGTCTCCGGCGACAAGCGGCCCATCATCCCGAAGTCGAGCCAGGCCAGCGTGCCGTCCGGCAGAGCCAGCACGTTGCCCGGATGCGGGTCCCCATGAAAAAAGCCTTCGACCAGCGCCTGCTGGAAAATCATCCGCGCATAACGCTCCGCCAGCTCCTTCCTGTTAAGTCCGGCGCGATCCAAACGGCCAAGCTCGGACAGCTTGATCCCTTCGACGTAATCCATCGTCAGCACGCGGCTTGAGCTGAATTCCCGATGCACGGCCGGCACCCGCATCTTCTTCGCTCCTTGGTTCGCCTGCGCGAACCGCTCGGCATGCCTCGCTTCCTTGTCGAAATCCAGCTCGTCCCGCAGCGCGCGTCCCAGCTCCTCCACCACATCGGTCAGCCGATAGTTCCTCGCCCACTCCAACCGGCTCTCCGCAAGCCTGGCCCAATCCGCCAATATGCCAAGATCCGTTTCGATCAACCGCAGAATATTCGGGCGCTGCACTTTGACGACGACGTCCCGGCCGTCCTTCAGCCGGGCATGGTACACCTGCCCGATGGAAGCGGCTGCGATCGGCGTCTCGTACAAGCTTGAGAACAGTCGGTCCACGGAGTCCCCAAGCTCCTGCTCGATAATGGCCGACGCTTGCTCGTACGGGAACGCCGTCACCTGATCCTGGAGCCGTTCCAGCTCCCGCACGATGTCCGCGGGAAGCAGATCGGGCCGCGAGCTGGCAATCTGACCGAGCTTCACGAATGTCGGACCCAGCTCCTCCAGCAGCAAGCGAATGCGCTCGCCGAGGCTTTTGCCCTTGACGCCCCTTCGCTCCTCGCTGCGGAAAAACAGCAGCTTATCGGTCAGCCCCATGTCGTGCGCCACGTAGCCCAGCCCGTTCCGGGCAAGCGCCGAAGCGATCGAACGGTAGCGCCGCAGCCTTCGAATCCGTTGTCTCAGGTTCATCCGCCGCCCCCGCCTTCCATTAATCCGCGCTCGTCCGCCGCTCCAACTCGTTCAGGCGTCCTTCCAGTTCGCTTAAGCGCCGTTCGAGGCGTTCGACGTCCTCCTTCGTCGCCAGTGTGCCGTCCCCCAGCAGCGCATGAATGCGGGTTCGCACGAGATCCTCCACTCGCGCCTTCGCCTCTTCCCCCTTGCGCACGAGCTCCTCCGTCAGCGAGCCCGACTCGGCCCGGCTTAGCTCCCCTTTTTTCACCAGCTCTTCGATCGTCCTTTCCACCTGCTCCTTGCCTGCTACGGCCAATCCCAATCCCAGCGACATCGCTTTGCCGATCGCGTCCTTCATGCTCCCCGCTCCTTCGCTAATGTTCGTTTAATTAACAGGTTGCGACAAAAGGAGCATTTTCATCCTTTACGGAACCGCAGTCGGTACATCCCGGCGATGAAGATCACGGTCAAGCACATGGCGATCAAAATGTGGCTGTACGTACTCGCTCCTCCCGCTTCCGCCGCCGTCCGATCCAGCACCTTGCCGATTACGCTCATCGACAGGGCTCCCGCAATGAAATTCAGCATCGCCAGCATTCCCATGCCAACCCCCGCCTGCTCCTTGGCGAGCGTGCGGGAGACCGTACCCGACATCGCGATCTGCAAGAACGTTTGACCGATCTGGCTGGCGATCAGGAACAGCGCGATCCAATGCGCCGCTTCGCCTACGAAGCCCGCAAGCAATCCGTAACCGAGCAGCAGAAGTCCCGACGCAAGCCCGACCAGCACCCCGTTGCCCCGCCGATCGGCCAGCTTTCCTCCTATCCGCCCCATCAAGGCCGAAGCGATGGCGGCCGGAAACAATACCGCTCCCACGCCGCCCGGAGACAAGTTGTTTAATGACGTTAAAAATTGCGGAGCCATAAACGTAACGGAAAAGTTCAGAGCCGCAGCCAGGAAAGCGATGAACAAGCCCGCCGAGAATCGGCCGTTGGCGAACAGCGCCGGAGGTACGAAAGGAACGGCCGCTTTGCGGATTCGCACGATGAACAATAGCAGCAATACGCTTCCCGCAACGATCATCTGCCACTTGCCTTGCGTAATGGCCAGCAAGTACGCAGCCGTCGCCGCGCCCAGCAAGCCGCCCCCGAGCCAGTCGATCCGTCCCGGCCGTCCTTTGTCGTCTCCCAAATACTTGCGGAACAGCGGCAGCGTCGCCAGCGACACGAGCGAGAACAGGAACAGCCATCTCCAGCTGCCCAGACCGGCGATCGCTCCGGCGACGACCGGGCCGAGCGCGCTGCCAAGCGCCAAGCCGACCGCCGTCGTGCCCAGCGCCCTCCCCCGCTTCTCCACGGGAAAATACCGAACCGGAACGATCATCGACGCGGCCGGCATTACGGCAGCTCCGGCGGCCTGCAGGATGCGCGCGGCAACGACTGTCGCGTACGTATCGGCCGCCATTCCGACAATCGACCCAAGTGCAAACACGAGCATTCCGAACGTCAGCAAGCTCTTCAACGAATAATTGTCCGCCAGCTTGCCGTAGACGACCGATCCGACGGCATAGACGACCATATAGGAGGTCATCACCCAGCTGACTTGCGACGGGACAAGCGCGAACCGCTCGGCGATGACCGGCAGCGCCACATTAAACATCGTTCCGTTCATCACCGAGAAAACAAGCGCGACCACGAGTACCCCCATTAACTTCTCGGCCCTTGCTTCTTCCGTCAGCGTTCCTTTTTCCGCAACGTCTGATTTCATTCCCATCTTCCTCCCCTGACTCCCCTCCATTTAGTGAGTATCCTCACTATATCTCTAGTTAGTGAGGATACACAGTAATTCATCGGGAGTCAAGCCGCCAATTGTAGGCAGCGGCAGGCTAAGGTTATACTGTAGGCATGAACGCTTCTTAAGGAAGCTGCAGGAGGTTCTATGTCCACTCAATCCGACGCTCGTACCGACGCGCATCCCGCTGTCCCTTCTCCGATAGACGCCCTTCACCTTCTGGTCAGGGCTACCCACGCGATGCAGCGAGAAATGGAAGGCGAGCTGGCCTCCCTCTCGATCCCGTACCCGATCTCGGCTCCGCGGCTGCGGGTTATGGAGGCTGTAGCCGAAACGGGAAGCATCCGCATGAAGGAGCTGGCGGAACGGCTGAACATTAAAGCGCGAACCGTGACAGACTTCGTTGACGCGCTGGAACGCGACGGGCTTCTGCTCAGAGCGCCCGATCCGACAGACGGCAGGGCGACGCTGATCCGGCTTACCGAGCTTGCGCGCGAGCATCTGAACGATGCGCTTGCCTATCAATCCCGAGCGGCTAACCGCATGCTCGCCAGCTTGTCGGACGAAGAGCGCGGCCATCTGTGCCGGCTGCTGCTCAAGCTTACCGAAGGCAAGGATACGTCGAA
>Ga0065721_10004968_pt1 | contig 32262 bp, 29 predicted proteins | sample Mesricmetagenome_FD_59108 | JGI IMG/M metagenome (GOLD analysis project Ga0065721, IMG submission 59108) | Mesophilic microbial community from rice straw/compost enrichment Sample: eDNA_1 v2 (version 2) | ecosystem: Engineered > Solid waste > Grass > Composting > Bioreactor | place: USA: Davis...
ATGCCCTCCGCCGCCGGAATGTCCGCCTGCCGCGACCGGCGCAACTCGCCGGGCGGGCGGCCGAACAGTTGCTGAAACGTCTCGTTGAAGCGCCGCACGCTGCCGAACCCGGCAGCCAGGGCGACCTCGCCCATCGGCAGCCGTGTTTCCTGGATCAGCTGCTTGGCGAGCAGCACCCGCCGGGTCTGGGCCACCGAGATCGGCGAGGCCCCTAGGTGCTGGCGAAACAGCCGGCGCAGCTGCCGCTCGCCGACACCGAGGCGCGCCGCCAGGCTGTCGACGTCTCCGGTGTCGAGCGCTCCGCCCTCGATCAGCGCCAGCGCCCGGGAGACTGTGTTGGAGGTGCCGCGCCAGGCCCCGAGGTCCGGCGACGCCTCTGGGCGGCAGCGCAGACATGGCCTGTAGCCGGCCTCCTGGGCCGCGGCCGCGCTCGGGAAGAACCGCATGTTCTCGGGCTTCGGCGTCCGCGCCGGGCAGATCGGCCGACAATAGATGCCTGTCGTCTTCACCGCTCCGAAGATGCGGCCGTCAAACCGCGGGTCGCGGGTGACGAAGGCGCGCCGGCAGGCTTCGAAATCCATGTCCATGACCGGGAGGATGCGCCCCGGACGAGTTCAAGTCTCGCGGTTTTCGGACACAGATCAGACGCCGTTCGCGGCTTTCGGACGGCGGAAATCGCCCCGTCAGCCGGCCCGCACAGGCCTGCGGGTGACGACCCTCGGCGGATTGACCGCGCTCGGGCTGTCCGACGTCGGTCGCTGCCAGCGCCATTCATAGGGACTGAGCCACACCCAGCCGCCGTCGGTCAGCCGCCGGGGCGTCAGCGCATAGCTGCGGATCCACAGCGGGTCGGTATTGTCACGCACGGCGTTCGTACCTGGAATCAGAAGTCCCCCGCCGTGAGGATAGACGGCGCGCAGTCGCCGCGGGATGCGGCGTTCGCGTCCATCCACAGTTGTTAGCCGATGGCGGCGGCCAGGCGCTTGTCCCGGCCGATGGACCAGGCCGAAGCCAGATGGGCGATGATCGTCACGACCACCACGGGCACCAGGGCCAGGAAGGCGATCGACAGCGAATTGTCGCCATGCTCAGGCTTGGCCATGTCGGAGATGCGGCCCACGTAGACCGGCCCCGCGCCTAGGCCGATCAGGTTGAGCACGAACAGCAGCACCGCCCCGGAGATGGTGCGCCGGTTGGGCGGCACCGCGTTCTGGACCACCGCCAGGGCGGGCGCCAGGTAACAGTTGTTCAGCAGGGCCGGCACGGAGATGCACAGCAGGGCGATCTGCCAGGTCGGCGCATAGACGATGCCGAACCAGAACGGGATGGTGATCAGGAAGGCGATGGCCGGGATCCAGGCGAACCAGCGACGGTCCTTGGCGCCCAGCTTGTCGGCGATCCAGCCGGCGGCGAAGGTCCCGATCATGCCGGTGATGCCGAGCACCAGGCTATAGTAGGCGGCGACCTGTTCCAGGCGCATGCCCTTCACCCGCATCAGGAACGGCGGGTTCCAGGTGAGCGCCGCATAGCCCACGAAGGCCGAGAGGCCCGCGGCCAGGGCGGTCAGCACCAGAGTGCGGTTCGAGAAGAAGCCGCCGATCGCCGTCCAGATCGGCGGCGCCTTGGCATGTTCGGTCTGCCCATCAAGCAGCTTGTCCAGGCCGCCGCGCCGGGGCTCGCGCACCACCAGCAGCAGGACGAGGGCGAGGACGATGCCGGGCACGCCCATGACGAAGAAGGCCGTCCGCCAGCCATGTTCGGCGGCGATCCAGCCGCCCAGGGCCGAACCGAACATGGAGCCGGCGGGCACGCCCAGGGAGTAGATGGCCAGGGCGGTGCCGCGCTCCTCCGCCTTGAAGTAGTCCGAGATCAGCGAATAGGACGGCGGCGAACCGCCCGCTTCCCCGATGCCGACGCCCATCCGGTAGAAGGCCAGCTGGACGAAATTCGTCGCCGTGCCGCAGAGGGCGGTGAACAGACTCCAGAGCGCGCAGGCGCCGGAGATGATCCAGACGCGCCGCACGCGGTCGGCCAGCCAGCCCACGGGAATGCCGAAGCCCGTATAGAAAATGGCGAACACGATCCCGCCCAGCATGCCGAGCTGGGTGTCGTCGAGGTTGAGGTCCTTGCGGATCGGTTCGGCCAGGATCGAGACGATCTGCCGGTCGAGGAAGTTGAGCGTGTAGACGACCGCCAGCAGCCAGACGACCAGATAGCGGTAGCTGCCCGAAGCCTTGGGCGCATCAACGGCGTCGACGCTCATCGTTTCTCCCCCTGGTCACCCGCAAGGTCGGCGTTCCGACTCGAAAAACGGGTATGCGTTTCCCGCGCCCTTCTCGCAGGAACCTGGGCGTGCGCCAAGCCGGTTTTCGGGCGTCTCAGCGCCTGAGCGGAACCACCTTGCCGACGGCGCCGGGGGCCGCGCCGACGATGGCGGCCACCTTGCGCGCGAGCTCGTCTTCTCGGAACGGCTTCTGGATGATGCGCTCCTCGCCCACCTCGCGCAGAGCCGCGAGGTCCGCGAAACCGGTGATGAACAGCGCGCGCAGGCCGGGCCGCAGGGCCTGAGCCTCCCGCACCGTCTCGACGCCGTTCATGCCCGGCATGGCGTAATCCGCCAACAGCAGGTCCACCGCGGCGCCGCCGCGCAGGAGGTCGAGCGCGGCGTTGCCGCTGCCGGCCTCGATGACCCCATAGCCGAACTCGCGCAGCAGCGAGGCGGTCACCTCCCGCACGGCGCTGTCGTCGTCCACCAGCAAAATCGTCACGCCCGAGGGCACGGCCGGAGACTCCGCCACGGGATCGGATGTCTGCAGCGCCGGCGCGGTCTCCGCCCGGGGCAGGTAGACGCTGACTGTGGTGCCCTCGCCCACGCGCGTGCGGATGCTGACGCCGCCGCCCGACTGCTTGGCGAAGCCGTACACCTGGGCCAGCCCCAGGCCAGATCCGCGGCCGACGCCCTTGGTGGTGAAGAACGGCTCGAACGCCTTGGCGAGGACCTCGTCAGTCATGCCGTGGCCGGTGTCGCTCACCGCCAGCACCACATAATCTCCGGGGCCAGGTTCTTCGGGACGGTTGGGCGGCGCGGTCACCGTCACGTTCGCGGTCTCCACCGTCAGGCTGCCGCCCACTTCCATGGCGTCCCGGGCGTTGATGGCGAGGTTCAGGATGATCAGTTCGATCTGGGTCGGGTCCACCAGGGCCGACCAGAGGTTCGGCTTGAGCACCGTTTCCAGACGCACCGTCCCGCCCATGGTGCTCTGAAGCAGCTCACGCATGCTCTCGACCGTCTCGTTCAGATCGACGGCCTTGGGCTCCAGCTTCTGGCGGCGCGAAAAGGCCAGCATCTGGGCGGTCAGCTTGGCGCCGCGCTCCGCCGCCGAACGCATGTATCCGATCCGCTCCATCAGCTCGCCGTTCATCCCCTCGCGGGCGGCCGCCCGCTCGATGAAGCGGATGTTGCCGAGGATGACCGTCAGCAGATTGTTGAAGTCGTGGGCGACGCCCGAGGTGAGCTGGCCCACCGCCTCTAGGCGCTGCATTTGCCGCAGCTCCTTCTCCACCCGCTCGCGCTCGGCCATCTGAGCGGCGAGCTCGGCGTTGCGCTCGGCCAGGGCGGCGGCAGCGGCCTTTTCCTCGGTGATGTCGCGGCCGACGGCATAGAAGGCGTCGTCCTCCGGCGCGGCGGTCCAGGAGATCCAGCGCCAGGAGCCGTCCACGTGCCGCAGCCGGTTCTCGAAGCGCGGCGGCACGAAGCCGGCGGCCAGCGTCTTAACGGCCCGTTCGGCCTCGGCGGCATCGTCGGGATGGACAAGCAGGGTGAAATCACTGCCGACCAGGGTCGCCGGGTCATAGCCCAGAACCGTGCGCCAGGCCGGGTTCACCCGGCGCAGCCGCCCGTCGGTGGCGGCGGCCAGGAACAGGTCGCGGCTGAGCCGCCAGATGCGGTCGCGCTCGGCCGTGCGCTCGGTGACCTGCTGCTCCAGGTTGGCCGCCAGGCTCTCCAGCTCGCGCTTGGCCAGCCGCTCGGCGGTGACGTCCCGCAGGACGCCCGCGAGCCGGGTGCAGATTTCGCCGTCGAACTGGGCCTGGGCGCGAAGCTCCAGCCACTGCTCGGGGCCGCCCGACGGCAGGGTGCGGAACTCCTCCAACAGGCTCCCGCCCCCCTTGTAGCTCCAGGTGGAGGCGGCCGTCACCGCCTCGTCCAGGCGCGGGCGATCCGAGGGATGGACCATCGTCAGGAAGCGCCGATAGTCGACCTCCGCCTCGTCGTGCAGCCGGAGCAGCCGGCGGCAGCGCTCGTCCCACTCCAGCCGCCCGGAGCGCGGGTCGAGGTCCCATGCCCCAAGCTGGGCGCCCTCCATGGCGAGGCTCGCGCGCATCTGCACCCGCGCGAGCTCAGCCTCCGCCCGGCGGCGTTCCTCGCGCTCCTGCGCCTGCTCCAGCGCCCGTTCGATGGCGGTGGCGAGACGGGTCAGGTTGCGCTTGAGCACATAGTCCGCGGCGCCGCGCTTCAGGGCGTTGGTGGCGAACTCCTCCCCGACGACGCCGGAGACGAAGATGAACGGCACGTCGGGCCGCAGGGCCCGGGCGATGGTCAGGGCCGAGAGGCCGTCGAAGTCCGGCAGGGAATAGTCGGCCAGGATGATCTGGCAGGCCTCTTCCTCCAGCGCGTGCACGAACTCCCGCCGGTTGGCGGCGCGGTGGACGCTGAACTTGAGGCCGGCCTTGTGCAGATGCGCGAGCAGCAGCTCGGCATCGATGTCGCTATCCTCCAGAAAGAGGATGCGAACCGCCTGGCGCCGCGGACCGGACGCGTCAGCCATGGCTCCCCTTCGGCGGCGGCTCGTTGAGTATGGCCCAGAACATGCCGAGGTCCTGGATCGCTTCGAAGAAGGCGTTGAAATCCACTGGCTTCACCACGAAGGCGTTCACCCCCAGCTCGTAGCTGCGCAGCAGGTCACGTTCCTCGCGCGAGGAGGTGAGCATGACCACCGGGATCTGCCGCTGCACGGGGTTGGTCTTCACTTGCTCCAGCACCTCGAGACCGTCCACCTTCGGCAGCTTGAGGTCGAGAAGGATGACGGCGGGATCGCCCGGCTGCCTGTCGGCGTAGGCGCCGCGGGCGTTCAGATAGTCCAGGGCCTCGGCGCCGTCGCGCGCGACGATGATGTCATTGGCGAGCTGGCACCTGGCCAGGGCCGCCAGGGTCAGCTCGAGGTCGCGGGGACTGTCTTCGACAAGCAGGATGGGCCGCAGGTCAGCCAAGTTCGGTTGCTCCGTGGTTCTCCGCCGACTGACGCTTCGGCACGGTGAAAGTGAAGGACGCGCCTTCGCCGGGGACGGCTTCGGCCGTGACGGTCCCGCCGTGCCGGTCGATGACCCGCTTTACGAGCGCAAGGCCAATGCCCGTCCCCTCGAACTCTTCCGAGCGGTGCAGGCGCTGGAACACGCCGAACAGCTTGTGGGCGTAGGCCGGGTCGAAGCCCACGCCGTTGTCCGAGATGGTGTAGGCGGAAGCGTCCGGCCGGTCCTCGCCGGAAATGGCGATGACTGCGGGCTCGCGTCCGGCGGAGTATTTCAGGGCGTTATCGATCAGGTTCTGCAACACCTGACGCAGCATGGCCGGATCGGCCCAGGCGTCGGGCAGGTCGTTCACCCGCCATTCGATGGGCCGGCCCGCAAGCTCTGGCTCCATTGAGCGGCGGATTTCGGCCACCAGCTTCGCCACGTCCACGCGCGAGAGCTTAAGCCCTGAACGGCCGAGCTGCGAGAAGTTCAGGAGATCGTCCACCAGCCGCCCGGCCGACAGGGCCGCATCGGTGATGCTCCGCAGATAGCGCCGGGAGGTCTCGTCGAGATTGTCGCCGACCCGGTCGGACAGCAGTTCGGCGAAGCCCACCACGTGCCGGAACGGCGCGCGCAGGTCGTGCGAGATCGAATAGGAGAAGCTTTCCAGTTCGCGGTTGATCTCCACCAGCCGGTTGGTCAGCTCGGCCCTTTCCTCGGCCCTGCGCAGGACGAAGTTCTGGACCGAGACGCGGAAGCTGCGCGCGCTTTCCACCTCCACCGGCGTCCAGGGCGTGGCCCGCAGGCGCACCTGCTCCTTCCAGAGCGCGAACGACTTGCGCGGATGCAGGCGGTCGCCCAGTTCGCGCGGCTTCTGCGGCTCTCCGGCCCATTCCACCGTCCGCACCACCTCGGGCCGGAACCACATCAGCCAGTTGGCGTGCAACTGGGAGATGGAGACGGCCAGCAGGCCGCTGGCCTGGGCGGCGAAGGCTTCGGCCTCGGGCCAGCGGGCCGCCATGCTGTCAATGGCGATCTCGTCTCGGCCTTCCTCGGCCAGCCAAGCCGCGATCCGACGAATCTCGTCGTCCGAGGGCGTAGAGCCCACGGACAGGACGCCCTCCTCGGTGACCACCGCGGCCCCCGCGGCGCCCGTCACCTGCTTCCAGAGGTCGGCGGCGCTGGCGAGGCCGGCCTGATAGTTCTGCGCCTCGGACAGCAGCGAGACGAGTTCGCTCTCCACCTGCTTCAGGGCCAGGCGACCGGCGGTCCGCAGGGCCTGCTCGCGGGCCTCCACCTGCAACGACAGCATCTGGCCCAGCACGCCGCAGGCGGTGCGGATCTGGGCGTCCACCCGGCGGGGCTCGCGGCTGTGCCCCGAGATCAGCCCCCAAAGCTCACCCTCGACCAGGATCGAGATCGACATGGACGAGCCGGTGCCCATGTTGCGCATGTATTCGAGGTGCACCGGCGAGACGCTGCGCAGCGCCGCGAAGCTCAGGTCGAGGGGCCGGCCGTCCACGGGGCTCAGGGCCGGTTCGATCGGGACCGGCTCATAGGTGGCGTTGGGGATCAGCCGCAGACGGTTCAGCTTGTACAGCTCCCGCGCCTGGGCGGGGATGTCGGCCGCCGGGAAGCGCAGGTTGAGATAGGACGGCAGCACGTCGTTGCCGTCCTCGGCCAGGACGGTGCCGACGCCTTCGGAATCGAAGCTGTAGAGCAGCACCCGGTCGAAACCGGTCAGCGCCCGCACCTCCCGCACCGCCAGGTCGGCCACGGCGACGATGTCGCCGGCCTCGCCGACCGCGTCCAGGAACCGCCGAAGCCGCGGATAGAGCCCCTCGCGCACCTCGGCGTCGGCCGCCGAGGGGACTTCGAACTCGACGATGACGCCCTGGGCCGTGCGATGGGCCGAGACCTGCAGGATGCGGTCCCCGAGGGTCAGGGTGCGCATGAGCGACGGCTCGGCGGCCACGTCCCAGGCCCGCAGCTCGGCCGCGAGCGCCTCAGGCAGCGCCCTCACAAAGCCGGTCACCTCGGGCAGGTTCACGCTGGCCTGCAGAACCTCCAGAGTGTCCGGGGCCACGACCACCAGGGCGCCGTGCGGCTGGATGCCGCCCGGAATGCGGATCGGCTCTGCGGCGCAGGCGTCCAGGTCGATCGTCGCTGTGGTGTCGTTCATGCGATCCAGGCCTCCAGCACCTCGAAGGTGCGCCGCGCTCCCACGATCGCAGTTCCATGCGTCGCCTCGGGCAGGCGGGCCTCGGCGAAGGCATGAAACGCCCGCCACATGGCCCCGGTTTCACGCCCGTAGGGGTTGAAGTACGTCAGCCCGCCCTCCGGCGTCCAGTCGGCCTCGGCCAACGCTCGGGAGATCAGCTGTCCTCCGAGGGTGGAGCCTTCCATCACATAGAGCGAGCCCAGGGCCGCCGCCTCGCAGCCCGCCAGGTCCGCAGCCGCCAGGCAGGCCGGAAGATGCTCCATCTCATCCAGAGACGCCCCGAGGGCGGCGAGGTCCCGTCGCAGGTGCGGCAGGCGCGTGCGCTCCTCCAGGAAAGCGCGCAGGCCCGGGTGGCGGCGGACGGTGCCTTCCCAGACCACATGGAACCCGTGGAACCGCTCCAGCACATGGCGGAACCGCTCCTGCTGGAGCGGCGCGCGCAGCAGGTCCAGCGCCGCCTCCAGGCGAGCGTGCGCGTCCGCCGTCTCCCGTCTCAGGCGGAGGGCCAGGGCGCCACTGGCGCGGTCAGGAGTTCGGGCAGCCGAAATCACGGGCGGAAACACTCCAGTTTCGCGCCCCTCCCCGACGCTGGGAACTTGAAGCGGAAGGCGCTGCCGGAGGCAAGTCGGCTGCGGCGTCAACACAACTGCGGGCGCGTGGAGAAATCCTGAGCCGCCCTCGCCTTGCCCGCCGCAAGGCGGTCATCTAACTCACCGCCCAGGGCCAGCCTGCTCGCCACCCCGGCGAACAGGAATCTTCAATCCTTGCTGTAAGGTCCGCTTCATGGACGCCCGCGTCCTCGCCCGTTCAACGAACCCCGAAGGCGCCTTGTCCCGCCAGACGCTCACCCACCTGCAACGGCTCGAAGCCGAGAGCATCCACATCATGCGCGAGGTGGTGGCCGAATGCGAGCGGCCGGTGATGCTCTATTCCATCGGCAAGGACTCGGCCGTCATGCTGCATCTGGCGGCCAAGGCGTTCTATCCCTCCAAGCCGCCGTTCCCGCTACTGCACGTGGACACCACCTGGAAGTTCCGGGCGATGTACGAGATGCGCGAGCGGATGGCCCGCGAACTGGGCTTCGAACTCCTGGTCCACAAGAACCCCGAAGCCGTGGCCCGGAACATCAATCCGTTCACCCACGGCAGCGCTCTGCACACCGACATCTGGAAAACCGAGGGCCTGAAGCAGGCGCTCGACAAGTACGGCTTCGACGCCGCGTTTGGCGGCGCCCGGCGGGACGAGGAGAAGTCCCGGGCCAAGGAGCGCATCTTCTCGTTCCGCTCGGCGGGCCACCGGTGGGACCCGAAGAACCAGCGCCCCGAGCTCTGGCGGCTCTACAACACCCGGAAGAACCCCGGCGAGAGCATCCGGGTGTTTCCGATCTCCAATTGGACCGAGCTCGACATCTGGCAGTACATCTTCCTCGAGAACATCCCGATCGTGCCGCTCTATTTCGCGGCCGAACGGCCGGTGGTTGAGCGTGACGGTACGCTCATCATGGTGGACGACGAGCGCTTCCCGCTGCGCGAGGGCGAAATCCCGCAGATGAAGTCGGTGCGCTTCCGCACCCTGGGCTGCTACCCGCTCACCGGCGCGGTAGAGAGCACTGCGTCCACCCTGCCCGAGATCATCCAGGAGATGCTGCTCACCACCACGAGCGAGCGCCAGGGCCGCATGATCGATCACGATCAGGCCGCCTCCATGGAGAAGAAAAAACAGGAGGGCTACTTCTGATGGCCCACCAGTCCGCCCTCATCGCCGAGGACATCGAGGCGTATCTGAAGCAGCACGAGGTGAAGAGCCTGCTGCGCTTCATCACCTGCGGNTCNGTGGACGACGGCAAGTCGACCCTGATCGGCCGNCTGCTCTACGACTCCAAGATGATCTTCGAGGACCAGCTCGCGGCCCTCGAAGCCGACTCCCGGCGCGTAGGCACGCAAGGGGGCGATATCGACTTCGCCCTGCTGGTGGACGGCCTCGCCGCCGAGCGCGAACAAGGCATCACCATCGACGTCGCCTACCGGTTCTTCTCAACCGACAAGCGAAAGTTCATCGTCGCCGACACGCCCGGCCACGAACAATACACCCGCAACATGGTCACCGGCGCCTCCACCGCGGACGCCGCCGTGATCCTCATCGACGCCCGCAAGGGCGTCCTCACCCAGACCCGGCGACACAGCTTCCTGGTCAGCCTGCTGGGCATCCGCCACGTGGTCCTGGCCATCAACAAGATGGACCTCGTGGGCTGGAGCCAGGAGGTGTTCGACACCATCGTTGCCGAGTACCACGACTTCGCGGCCCAGATCGGCATCCGCGAGTTCACCGCCATCCCCATGTCGGCGCTCAAGGGTGACAACATCACCGCCCCCTCGGCCAACACGCCTTGGTACGCCGGGCCGCCGCTGATGCGCTGGCTGGAAGACGCGCCGGTCGAGGACGACCTGCAGGAAAAGCCGTTCCGGATGCCGGTGCAGTGGGTGAACCGGCCCAACCTCGACTTCCGGGGCTTCTCCGGCCAGATCGCTTCGGGCGTTATCGCCCCGGGCGACAGGGTGAAGGTCCTGCCCTCCGGGCGGGAAAGCATCGTCGAGCGGATCGTCACCCTCCGCGGGGACCTGGACCGGGCGGTCGCGGGCCAGTCGGTGACCCTGACCCTGGCCGACGAGATCGACATCAGCCGCGGCGATGTTCTGGCGGCGGCCGGCGCTCCGCCGGAGGTAGCCGACCAGTTCGAGAGCACCATCGTCTGGTTCGACGACGAGCCGCTGCTGCCCGGCCGGCCCTACCTGCTGAAGCTCGGGACGCGGACGGTCACCGCCCAGATCACCGAGCCCAAGCACAAGGTGAACGTGAACACGCTTGAAAAGCTGGCGGCCTCGCGGCTGGAACTGAACGAGATCGGCGTGTGCAACCTGGCGCTTTCCGCGCCCATCGCCTTCGATCCCTATGCCGAGAACAAGGACCTCGGCGGCTTCATCCTCATCGACCGGTTGTCCAACCGCACGGTGGGCGCGGGGATGCTGAGCTTCGCCCTGCGGCGCAGCCAGAACATCCACTGGCAGGCCCTCGACGTGGACAAGCAGGCCCGCTCGGCCCTCAAGGGGCAGAAGGCCCGGGTCGTGTGGTTCACCGGCCTGTCCGGCGCCGGCAAGTCGACCATCGCCAACCTGGTCGAGAAACGCCTGCACGCCGAGGGGCGGCACACCTACCTGCTCGACGGCGACAACGTCCGGCACGGCCTGAACAAGGACCTGGGCTTCACCGAGGAAGACCGCGTCGAGAACATCCGCCGGGTGGCCGAGGTCGCCAAGCTGATGGTTGACGCCGGCCTGATCGTGCTGGTCAGCTTTATCTCGCCCTTCCGAGCCGAACGGCAGATGGCCCGCGAGCTCATGGGCGAGCGCGAGTTCGTCGAGGTGTTCGTCGACACGCCCCTGGCCGAGGCCGAGAAGCGGGACGTCAAGGGCCTCTACAAGAAGGCCCGGGCGGGCGAGCTGAAGAACTTCACCGGCATCGACAGCCCCTACGAGCCGCCGGAGAATCCGGAGATCCGCATCGACACGACCCGGACCTCCCCCGAGGAGGCGGCCCAGGCGATCTTCGACTGGCTGGAAGGCGGCTTCGATCCGGGGATCTAGCGACGAGCCGCGTCCACCAGGGCGCGGATCGCCCAACGCTTCACGTCCCGCGCCTCGGCCGGGCCGAGCTGCAGCACGTCCTTGAACACCACCATGGCCTCGGTGCCGATCAGCACCGCCAGGGCCCGGGCAAGGCGCGTCCTGGCCTTGGGCGAAAAGTCGGCCCCGTCCAGCGCGGCCTCGATCAGCGGCGTGCGCCGGTTCTGACGCCGGGGCGAGGCCTCGCCGTCCAGGGCCTGGGCCATGGAGTTGGCCAGCATCATCCGGAACTGCGGCTCGTGCGCGTCGAGCAGCTCGTCCAGGGCCGCGTCCAGCCGCTCCAGCCGCGCCACCGGATCGGGGCCGACGCCCTGGTACAACGCGTCCGGCTCGGGCATGGCCAGGTCCAGCGAGGCCTCCACCAACAGCGCCTCGATGCTCGGGAAGTAGCGGTAGGCGGTCGCCCGCGAGACCAGCGCCGCTTCAGCCACCTCCTCCAGGCTGGGCCTGCGTCCTTCCTTCGTCATCCGCGCGGCGGCGTCCAGGAGCGCTTGGCGCGTGCGCCGCCGCTGGTTCTCGCGGCTCACTGCGGAAGCTGCTGGTGGATGGCGGCGAGGTCCAGCCAGACGTTCTCGCGCCGGATGTCGCCGTTCTCGGCGAATTCGATCACGTGCAGCAGGCGGAACTCCAGCGGCCGCCCGCGCCCCTCAAGGCCGAACGGCCGGCCTACGGCCCGGCCCCGCCACAGGGATTCGTCGACGAGGAAGTCCTCGCCGTAGAGCCGTCGCAGGCATTCGATCCGGCCGTCGGCCAGATCGGCGAACAGGGTCTCATAGAAGGGCCGTGCGCCCGCCCGACCGTGGGTCGGCCCCGTCGGCCAGCCCACGATGTCGTGCTCGGCGTCGGCGTGCATCGTGGCCAGCACGCCCTCCACATCGTCCGCCTGTTCGAAGGCGAAATGCTCGTCGATCTTCCGATCCATCTGCGCGCGCGTGAGCGCCATCTCGCAACCCTCCAATCCGATTGAGGGCGAGATAGTGAGACAATTGTCTCACGTCAAGACGCTCGTCTCAGACGAGCTCGCGATCAGAACTCCAGCACGATCTTCCCGAAGTGCTCGCCCGCCCCCATGGCTGCGATCGCCGACTTCGCTTCGGTCCAGGGATAGACCTTGTCCACCACAGGCCGGATGCCGTGCAGCTCGATGAAGCGGCACATGGCTTCGAACATGTCCCGGGAGCCTACCGACAGACCCTGCAGCCGGGCTGAATTGCCGATCAGGGCGGCGGGATTGAACGGCTCGCCGGCGCCGGCGACGATGCCGATGACCGCTATGTGGCCGCCGATCCGGATGGCCTTCATGCTCTCCTGGATGGTGCCGCCGCCGCCGACCTCCATGATGAAGTCGGCCCCCACGCCGCCTGTGACCTCCCGCACGGCCTTCGACCACTCGGGGGTGGTCCTGTAGTTGACGAGATGATGCGCCCCGAGCGCCTTGGCGCGCTCCAGTTTGGCGTCCGAGGACGAAGTGATCAGCGTCCGCAGGCCGGCCCGGGCGGCGAACTGCAGGCCGAAGATCGAGACCCCGCCGGTCCCTTGCAGCACCACCGTGTCGCCCGGCTCCAGCCGGGCGTCGTGGAAGAGGCCGCGCCAGGCAGTGAGCGCCGCGCACGGCAGGGTCGCCACTTCATGGTCGGTGAGGATGTCGGGGACCTTCGAAAGGCCCTCCTGACTGAACACCTGCAGTTCAGCGCCTGCGCCGGGGATCGGAAAGCCCAGGGCGCTCGTCAGCTTCTCCAGGGTCGGCGGCCCCGAGATCCAGTTCTGGAAGAACAGGGTGGAGACGCGGTCGCCCGGCTTGAAGCGCGTCACACCCGGGCCGATCGCCTCCACATAGCCGCAGCCGTCCGAGAAGGGCGTGATCACGTCATTGGCGCTGGCCGCCGCCCGCCCGTACATGCCGTGGATCATCAGGAAGTCGCGGTAGTTCAGCGAGCACGCCTTCATCCGCACCAGCACCTGGCCGTGGCCGGGCGTCGGATCGGGCGCTTCCACGACCTTGATGGCGTCCGGCCCCCAAGGGGCGGTCACTTGCAACGCACGCATTCTGGTTTCCTCCGCTTGGAGGCATCATGGGGAGGCCCCCGCGGCCTCCGCAACCGTGTCGCAACGTCAGCCGCGCGTCGAGGGCAGGACCGGCGCCTTCCCCCATTGGGCGGGGTCGTGGCCGAACACCATCACCGTGTCGGGCTCGCGCAGGGCCAACAGGGCGTCCAGCGAGCGCCCCATGGCCGCATGGTCGGCGCCGGCCGGGAACGCCCGGGTCTGCACCACCTCGCCATGGTAGCAGGCGTCCGCCACCAGGATGTGGTCGCCCTCTGCGCTCCGCACCCGCATCGACTGATGGCCGGGCGTATGGCCGAAGGTGGGAAGCAGGGTCACCGTTCCGTCGCCGAACAGGTCATGCTCCCCGTCAACCAGCTTCACATCGTGGCCGAGGTCGAAGAACCGCTGGGGCATGGCGTAACGGCGACGCATCTCCGCGTCGGCCCCCGCCACCCATTCCCGGGCCTGGACCACCACCGTGGCGTTCGGCAGGGCGTGCAGGCCGCCGGCGTGGTCGAAATGCAGGTGCGAGAGCGCCACGTAGCGGACCCTGGCCGGGTCGATGTCCAGCCGCTCAAGGGCGGGACCGACCAACTGGTCCGGCTGGACGGTGGCGTCTAGGCCGTAGTTCCGCAAACCCTGGAGATAGGGGTCCTCGCGGTCGCACAGCGCCGCATGCAGACCGCAGTCGAACAGGGCCACGCCGTCAGGATGTTCGATCACATAGAACGGGATCGGCACAGCCACCCGCTCGGCCTTCATGCCGAGGCCGGAACCGGGACTGTGAAACTGACCGCACACGCAACCAAACAGCCGGATCGTCATCGCCCGCCTCCCTCAGGGCGCGAGCCTAGGCCGCCGCGCCGGCCAAGGTCCAGAGCCGGTCAGCGGTCCAGCCGGCCGATGGCGTAGAGCCTCAGCGCCCCCGCCGTCCCCGCAAGGCACATGGCCGCCATCAGGAGGTAACCCTTGGCGCCGAAGTGGTCGAACAGCGGGCCGGAGGCCAGGGTCGCAAGGCCCATGAGCACGCCCGAGGACAGGGCCGAGTTGACGGTCTGGGCGGCCGATGCGTTGCGGGACGTCGACAGTCGCTCGGTGAGCTGGAGGGCCGCCAGGAACGTCGCCGCATAGGTCAGGGCGTGCAGGGCCTGCAGCGGGAACAGCAGCCACAGCGGCGGCGAGAACGCATAGGCGCCCCAGCGCACGACCCCGGCCATACCCCCCAGAACCAGCAGCCGCCGGGCGCCCAGCCGGCGCCGCCACGGCTCCAGGAACCAGAAGAAGCCGATCTCGCCCGCGACGCCCACGGCCCAGAGCACCCCGGTGGTGCTCTCGGGAATGCCCTCGGCGCGCCAGGAGAGCGCCGAGAAGCTGTAGTAGAAGGGGCGTGGGCCGACTGGATGGCGCCGGCCGAAGCCACGGTCAGCATGAAGGCCGGATCGCGGATCAGCTCGCCAAGGCCTGCCCAGCGGTCTGCGAAAGCCGTGCGCTGTCCCGCCTCATGCACCGGGTCGGGCGGCAAGAGCGCCCGTGCCATGAGCCCGGCCAAGGCGGCGGCGGCGGTGATCCAGACCAGCACCACCTCGGCCGACCCGCGGGCAAGCAGCCAGCCGACCACCAGATTGGCCACGATGAAGGCCGCCGAGCCCATGCCGCGGGGCCAACCGTAGTTGAAGCCGTCCCGCCGGGCGCGGGAGAGCACGATGACGTCCGTGAGCGGCGAGATGGTGGAGAAGGTCGTCGAGGCCGCAAACCACAGAACCGCCCACCCCGCAAATCCCCACGGCAGAGCCATCAGACCATAGATGACCGCCACGGCGAGGCCCAGGAGTGCGAGCGCGGTCCGGCGCAGGGCGAAGCTGTCGGCCCACAGGGCGATGAGCGGCGCAGAGATCACCCGCACCATCATCGGCAGCGACAGGATCAGTCCGATCTGCGCGCCCGAGAGGCCCTGGTGGGCGAACCACACCGGCATGTAGGGCGAGGCGGCGCCGGTCCCGACGAAGACCGCCGCGTAGAACAGGCCCATCTTCATCGGCGGAGACATGCCGCGGGGATACACGGAGTCGCCCCCGCCCGCGCGGCGACGTAAGCTCCCGGCAAAGAACAGACAAAGGGAGGCGGCGATGGACCGGGCGGACAGCCAGGATCGGGCGCTGCGGGCGCGCGCGGAGGCGGTGATCCCCGGGGGCATGTACGGCCACCAGTCCACGGTCCTGCTGCCGGACGACTATCCGCAGTTCTTCGCCCGTGGCGAAGGCGCCCACATCTGGGACGAGGACGGGCGGCGCTACCTCGACCTCATGTGCGCCTACGGGCCCAATCTGTTCGGCTACGCCAATCCCGAGATAGACGCCGCCTTCGTCCGCCGGCTGGGTCTCGGCGATACGCTTACGGGGCCGACCGCCCTGATGGTCGAGCTGGCCGAGGCGCTCACCGCCCTGGTGAGCCACGCCGAGTGGGCGATCTTCTGCAAGAACGGCACCGACGCCACCTCCATGGCGCTCTCGATCTCGCGGGCCCACACGGGAAGGCGGGTCGTGGTCCGGGCCAGGGGCGCCTATCACGGCGCCGCCGCCTGGTGCACGCCGCGGCCGGCGGGCGTCATCGACAGCGATCGGGCCCACCAGCTCTTCTGCGACTACAACGACGTGGCCAGCCTGGAGGCGGCGGTGGCGGAGGCGGGCGACGATCTGGCCTGCATCTTCGCCGCCCCGTTCCGCCACGACGCCTTCGTGGACCAGGCTGAGCCGGACCCGGCCTACGCCTGCCGCGCCCGCCAACTCTGCGACGAACGCGGCGCCCTGCTGGTGGTCGACGAGGTCCGCGCGGGCCTCAGGCTCGCCCGCGACTGCTCATGGAGCCGGCTGGGTGTCCAGCCGGACCTGTCCACCTGGGGCAAGTGCATCGCCAACGGCCACGCCCTGTCGGCCCTGCTGGGATCGGACAAGGCGAGGTCCGCCGCCGCCTCGGTCTATGCCACGGGCTCGTTCTGGTTCCAGGCGGCGCCCATGGCCGCGGCCCTGGAGACCCTGAGGCTGGTGCGCGAGACGGACTATCTGGAGCGGATCACGGCCCTGGGCGAGCGCCTGCGCGTCGGACTGGACGAACGGGCCCGAGCCGCCGGCTTCGGCTTCCGCCAGACGGGGCCTGCGACCCTGCCGCTGTTCCTGTTCGACGACGACCCAGACCTGCGGAAAGGCTTCTGCTTCGCCAGCGCCATGCTGGCCCGCGGGGTCTATGTGCATCCCTGGCACAACATGTTCATCTGCGCGGCCATGACCGAGGCCGACATCGATTCCGCCCTCGACGCCGCCGAGAGCGCCTTCGACGAGCTGAGGCGCAGAGCCGGCGCCCTGCCGCCCGTGGAGAAGCTCGCCTTTCTGACCGCTGGAGCTCGCTGAATGGACGATTATTCCGAGTACGACGGCCTGGGCCTGGCCGAGCTGGTGCGCAAGCGCGAGGTCACGCCCGCCGAGCTCACCGAAGCCGCCATCGCGCGTATCGAGCGGCACAACCCCACGCTCAACGCCGTCGTCCACAAGGCCTATGACGAGGCCCGCCAAACGGCCGCCTCCGACCTGCCGGACGGCCCGTTCCGCGGCGTGCCGTTCCTGATCAAAGACCTCGGCGCCCAGGTGAAAGGCTGGCCGCGCACCTCGGGCAGCAACTTCGCCCAGGTCGCCGCCGACGCCGCCGACAGCGAACTGATCCGCCGATACCGCGCCGCCGGCGTGGTCCTGCTCGGCAAGACCAACACCCCCGAGTTCGGCATCCCGGGCGTCACCCACTCCGAACGGCTGGGCTCGTGTCGCAATCCGTGGAACCCCGACCACATCTCGGGCGGCTCCTCGGGCGGGGCGGCCTCGGCCACGGCGGCCGGCATCGTCCCCCTGGCCCATGCCAGCGACGGCCTCGGCTCCATCCGCATTCCCGCCGCCTGCTGCGGGCTGTTCGGCCTGAAGGTCACCCGCGACCGCACGCCCATCTGCGAGGTGACGGACGGGGCGCTGGGCTTCTCCGTGCACCATGTGGTCAGCCGCACCGTCCGCGACAGCGCCGCCATGCTGGACGCCACCGGCTACGCCCAGGCGGCCGATCCGTTCCAGGCGCCGGCCAAGGAGGGGCCCTATCTGGCCGAGATCGAAAAGAGCCCCGGCCGCCTTCGGATCGCCTGGTCCGCCGAGACGCCGAGCGGCCGACCGATCCCCGAAGAGATGCAGGCCGCCCTGCTCCGCACCGTGGACCTGCTGAAAGGCCTGGGCCACGAGGTGTTCGAACGCGGCCTCGGCGTCGACTACCGCGAGCTCTATCGCGCCCAGAGCCTGGCCAGCGCCTCCAACTTCTCGGCCAACATCCAGCGGTGGATCGACCACCTCGGCCGGGAGCCCGAGGAGCACGAGCTCGGCCCCCTCGCCCGCCGCGCCTATGAGGCCGGCAAGCGTCTGACCGGCCAGCAGGCCTTCTGGGGGTTCCAGCAGCTGCGGCTGATGAACCGTCAGATCCTCGCCGCCTTCGAGGACTTCGACGTCTATCTCTCCCCGGTGATGGCCACGCCCGCGCCCCGCGCCGACTGGCTCGACCCGCTGATGGACGACCTGCGCGAGTTCGACCGCCGGCAGGCGGCGACCTACCCTTACACGCCGCCGTTCAACTTCACCGGCCAGCCGTCCATGTCCGTGCCGCTGTGGCGATCGGCGGACGGCCTGCCCATCGGCATGATGTTCAGCGGCCGCTTCGCCGACGAGGCGACGCTGTTCCGCCTCGCCGCCCAGCTTGAGAAGGAAGTCCCCTGGAAGGACCGCCGGCCGGCGGTGTGGGGCTGATGCGCGCCATGTTTGTTCTCGCCGCCCTGCTGGGCCTCGCGTGTGTGGGCTTCGGCGCCTTCGGGGCCCACGGCGTCACCGATCCCAAGGCGCAGGAGTGGCTGCGCACGGGGGCGCTCTACGGCTTCGTTCATGTGTTGGCGGTGTTCGCCACCGCCCAGTTCGGCTCGCGTCTCGCGCCGCCGCTGTTCCTGGCCGGGGTCGTGGTGTTCTCCGGCTCGCTGTTCGCCATGGGCCTGGGTGCGCCGCGAATCCTTGGGGCGATCACCCCCATCGGGGGCGTCAGCTTCATGGCTGGCTGGGCCGCCGTCGCCTGGGCGGCGGCGCGCGGTCAGGCCTGAGACTTGGCCGCGGCCCTGGGCAAGGCCAGCTGTCGCAGCGCCAGCATCGATCCGCCCAGGGCTAGCAGCATGACGATGGCCATCGGCCGCGGCGTGCCGTCGTGGAAGACGCCGGCCAGGCTGGACGCAAGCGCCCCCGCCCCGAACGACAGTCCGCCCAGCAGGGCCGAGGTGGAGCCGGCGCGCCTGGGATCGACGCTGAGCGCCCCGGCGGTGGTGTTGCCGCCCATCAGGCCGTAGCTCGCCAGCACCAGGAACAGGAGCGGCAGCACCGTCCAGCGCTCGCCAAGGCCCGTGATCGCGAAGAAGGCCAGCGCCAGGGCGAAGGCCACCGCCAGGACGCTGACACGGGCCAGCACCTGATCCGGCGTGAGGGTGCGCAGCAGCCAGCGGTTCACTTGGTTGGCGCCGATGACCCCCGCCGCATTGACGCCGAACAGCCAGCCGAAAGCCTGGGGCGAAACCCCATAGGTCTCAATGAGCAGCTCGGGCGAGCTCGCGATGTAGGTGAAGAGCGTGGCCCCGTTCAGCGCCCCGGCCAGGGCGTAGCCAACCAGCCGCGGCTGGCGCAGGAGCGCCGCATAGGCCTTGAGCGGCGTCTCCGAGCGCGCCTGGAGGGTCGTCTCCTCGCTGCGGGATTCCTTCAGCCGCAACAGGGCCGCCACGCCGAGCACCACGCCGCAGAAGGCCATGAACCAGAAGTTTAGCCGCCAGCCCCCGAAGCTCAGCAGCACCCCGCCTAGCAGCGGCGCGAGGATCGGCGCGAGCCCCATGACTAGCATCAGCAGGCTCAGCACCCGCGCCGTGTCGCGATGGTCGAAAAGGTCCCGGACGATGGCCCGGGAGACCACGGCCCCCGCGCAGGCGCCCAGGGCCTGGATGAAGCGCCCCGTCAGGAGCTGCCCCGCCGAGGCGGCCAGGGCGCACCCCGCCGAGGCAAGGATGAAGATCGCGATGCCCACCAGCACGGCCGGGCGGCGACCGAAACGATCCGAGGCCGGCCCGTAGAAGAACTGGCCGATGGCCATGCCGGCCAGGAAGGCCGCCACCGTCGCCTGGGTCTCGCCGGCGCTGGCCCTCAGGTCGGCGCCTATGGCCGGCAGGCTCGGCAGATACATGTCGATGGCCAGCGGTCCGAGCCCGGTGAGGGCCCCCAGCATGATCACTAGGCCCCACGGAACCTTGGCCGGCGAAGAAGTATCCTTGGCGTACGTCACGACAGATGCCCTAGTGCGGATGGCGCCGCGGCCAAAGCCCATTCGTGGCGAAGCCTGTGGGCCACGACAGATTGGGAGGGGAAGCCAAGTGTCCGCGCTCGAAAACATGATGCCGGCGCCGAACCGCGTTCGGGTGAACGGGATCGAACTCGCCTACTACGAAGCCGGCCCCCGCGAGGGCGTTCCCATCGTCCTGTGCCACGGCTTCCCCGAACTGGCTTTCTCCTGGCGTCACCAGATCAAGGCCCTGGCCGACGCCGGCCGCTGGGTGATCGCGCCCGACCAGCGGGGCTACGGCTTGTCGGACAAGCCCACGGCCGTCACCGACTATGACCTTGAGCATCTGACCGGCGACCTCGTGGGTCTGCTGGACCATCTCGGTGTCGAGAAGGCGATCTTCTGCGGGCACGACTGGGGCGGGTTTGTCGTCTGGACCATGCCGCTCAAGCACCCCGACCGCGTGGCGGGCGTGATCGGCCTCAACACTCCGTTCCAGCCGCGGGCTCCCATTGATCCCATCGCCATCTTCCGGCGCCGCTTCGGGCCGGACATGTACATCGTCTGGTTCCAGACGCCCGACGAGCCCGAGGCCGTGCTGGGCGAGGACGTCGAACGGACCATGCGCTTCTTCATGCGCAAGCCGGCGGCCCTCCGGACCGTAGCCCAGCCCACCGAGGGCGGCTCGACCTTCGCCTTCCGTGATCTCATCCGCGCCTGGGACGGAAAGACCGGGGGCGATCCGTTCCTGACGCCAGAGGAACTGGCGGTCTTCGTGGAGGCTTTCCAGCGCGGCGGCTTCTTCGGCCCGGTGAGCTGGTACCGCAACTTCACCCGCAACTGGGAACGGGCTGAGGGCGATCCGATGCGCCTTGATGGCGTGCCCTGCCTGATGATCACCGCCGAGCTCGACGCCGTCCTGACGCCCGAGATGGCCGAGCCGATGAAGGGGCTGGTCGGCGATCTTGAGATGCACATGGTGGCCGGGTCCGGCCACTGGACCCAGCAGGAGAAGCCGGAAGAGGTGAACTGGCTCATCCTCGGCTGGTTGGACAAGCGGTTCCCGAAGTAGACTAGGCGCATGGAACGCAACACGCCCTCGCCCGCCGTCTCCGCCTCTCAGCACCGGCGGGGCCTCTTCCCCGAGAACGAGCCCTACGCCCAGGGCTGGCTGGCGACCGGCGGCCCGCATGAGATCTTCTACGAGGAGTGCGGCAATCCCGATGGCAAGCCTTGCGTGATCCTGCACGGCGGTCCGGGCGGGGCGATCAACCCGACCATGCGGCGGTTCTTCGATCCGATCAAATGGCGCATGGCGCTGTTCGACCAGCGCGGCTGTGGCCGCAGCCGGCCGAACGCCAGCCTCGAGGACAACACCACCTGGGCCCTGATCGAAGACATCGAGCGCCTGCGTGAGCACCTCGGCGTCGAAAAGTGGTGCGTGTTCGGCGGCTCGTGGGGCTCCACCCTCGCCCTCGCCTACGCCATCACCCACCCCGAACGGGTTGAGAGCCTGATCCTGCGCGGCGTCTTCCTGCTCACCGAGCGCGAGCTGCGCTGGTTCTACCAGGACGGGGCGTCGATGCTGTTCCCGGACGCCTGGGCCCGCTTCTGCGCGCCGATCCCCGAGTCCGAGCGGGGCGACATGATGGCCGCCTACCACAAGCGCCTGACCCATCCCGATCGGGCCATCCAGGCCGAGGCTGCGGCGGCTTGGAGCCAGTGGGAGGGCGACACCATCTCGATCCGCGGCCCGGAGGCCCGCCCGTCGAAGTTCAACGAGATCGACTTCGCCATCGCCTTCGCCCGGATCGAGTGCCACTTCTTCGTCAACGGCGGCTTCTTCCCCTCGAAGAACTGGATCCTCGAAAACCTCGACCGCATCCGCGACATCCCCGGCTGGATCATCCAGGGCCGTTTCGACGTGGTGACGCCCATGGAAAGCGCCTGGAAGCTGAAAGCCGGCTGGCCCGAGGCGCGCCTCGAGGTGGTCTGGGACGCGGGCCACGCCTCCACCGAGCCCGGGATCGTGGATGGCCTGGTGCGGGCCACCGACCAGGCGCTGAAGCTCTGATCCGCCCATGAGCCGGGCCGAGATCGTCCGAGCCTATCTCAAGACCATCGAGCGGCGCGGCGATTCCCTGGCCTTCTTCACCGAGGACGCCGTGCAGGAGGAGTTTCCGAACGCCCTCGTCCCGTCGGGTGCGCGGCGGACTCTCGCCGACCTGCGCGCGGCGAATGACCGCGGCCGGGGGGTGCTCAGCTCCGAGACGTACGAGATCGTAAACCTGGTCGAGAGTGGAGACCTGGTGGCCGCCGAGGTGCTCTGGCGCGGCGTGCTCGCCATGCCGCTCAGGTCCTTGAAACCGGGCGACGCCATGAAGGCCCGCTTTGCGGTCTTCTTCGAATTCCAGGGCGACAAGATCCGGCGGCAGCGCAATTGCGACTGCTTCGAGCCCTTCTGAGTCCGTTCACCGAACGGCCGTACCGCAATTTCGGCTCTTTCCCCTGTTTCAAACGCTCGTTAGGTTCCCCTACGACAGCTATGCGAGGGGAAACGGTCAATATGAGCGCGATCAGTAATGCGCCGGCCGAGGATGGCCACATCCACGGCTTCGGCACCAAGGCGTACCGCAGCTATGTGCTTAATGCGCTCCTGCTGATCTACATTCTCAACTTTGTCGATCGCGGCCTGCTTTCCGTGGTGGCGCCGCAGATGAAGCCCGAGCTGGGTATCTCGGACACGGCTTTCGGCCTGCTCACCGGCTTCGGCTTCGCCCTGCTCTACACCGTCGTCGGCATCCCCCTCGCCCAGTTCGCCGAGACCCGGCACCGGGTCTGGATCATGACCGTCTGCGTCGCCCTCTGGTCGCTGATGACGGCGCTGTGCGGCCTCGCCGCCCCGGTCACCATCGGCAGCCTGGCCATCGGCGGCTTCTGGATCCTCCTCGCCTGCCGCGTGGGCGTGGGCATCGGCGAAGCCGGCTGCACGCCGCCGGCCAATTCGCTGATCGCCGACTACTATCCGCCCAGCCGGCGCTCCACCGCCCTCGGCTACTACGCCATGGGCGTGACCCTGGGCGGCCTGCTGGCCAACGTCATCGGCGGCCCGATCACCGACGCCTACGGCTGGCGCATGGCCTTCTTCGTGGTCGGCCTTCCCGGCCTGCTCGTGGCCATCATCTTCAAGCTGACGGTGAAGGAGCCGCCGCGCGGCTACACCGACCCGCCCGGCACGGTGCGCAAGGCCAGGCCGCGTTTCGCCGACGGCATCAAGGAACTGATGGCCAAGCCGTCGTTCTGGTGGATGACGGCCGGGGCCACCATCGCCTCCTTCTGCGGCTACGGCATCGCCTCGTTCCAGTCGCTGTTCATCAACCGCAGCTTCGAACTCACGGCCGGCCAGGCCGCGATCTACATCAACGCCCCGGTGGCGGCGTCGGCGGCGGTCGGCACCCTGGCCACCGGCTGGCTGGCCGAGCGGATGGTGAAGCGCCATCCCAACGCCATCGGCTGGCTGCCGGGCGTTGGCCTGACGCTGAGCGTGCCGTTCTACTTCCTGGCCTTCACCACCCAGAACCTGGCCCTGTGCCTGTTCGGCCTGATCATCGGCGGCGGCGTGAAGTACGGCTATCTGGCCTCGCAGTACACGATCGGCCAGGGCGTGGTGAGCGCCCAGTTCCGCGCCGTGGCCACGGCCATCCTTCTGTTCGTGATCAACCTGCTGGGCTACGGCCTCGGCCCGCTGTTCATCGGCGCCCTGAGCGACCTGCTGTTCAAGGTGAAGGTCGCCAACCTGGGCGCGGCCGAACTGACCCGCCAGGCCTGCGAAGGCGCGGCGCGCAAGGCCCTGGGCGCCGCCGATCAGGCGGTCTGCGCCGTGGCCCACCCCGAAAGCCTGCAGCACTCCATGCTGATCACCTCGGCGCTCTACGCCGTGGCGGGCCTCTGCTTCTTCATGACCTGCCGCTGGCTGAAGCGGGACATGGTGGCCAAGTAAGGCCGCCAGGAGGGCTCGGGCCTAGAGCAGGCCCGAGCCCTTCGTCACCTCGGTGTAGCGGTGCACCCGGGCCGACTGGACGAGGCCGAAGCCGATCATCACCGTCAGCATCACGGTGCCGCCGTAGGACAGGAGGGGCATCGGCACGCCCACCACCGGCGCCAGCCCCATCACCATCGCGCCATTGATCAACACATAGAGCGTGAAGGTCGCCGTCACCCCCGCCGAGGCCAGACGCGCGAAATGCGAGTGGCTGACGTAGGACGTGCGCAGCGCCATGAAGATCAGCAGAGCGTAGAGCGTCAGCACCGACATGCAGCCGACAAAACCGAACTCCTCGGCCAGGGTCGCGAAGATGAAGTCGGTCTGCTTCTCGGGCAGGAAGTTGAGCTGGCTCTGCGAGCCGAGGCCATAGCCCTTGCCCAGCAGGCCGCCCGACCCCAGGGCGATCATCGACTGAAGGATGTGATAGCCCGAGCCCGACGGGTCGCTTTCCGGATTGAGGAAGGTGAGCACGCGCTGGCGCTGATAGTCGTGCATCACGAACATCACGAACGGCGGCACGATGGCCACGAAGGCGGCCACGCCCAGGGCGATGATCTTCCAGGACAAGCCGGCGAGCACGACGATGGCAGCCCCGGTCATGAGGATCAGCATGGCGGTGCCGAGGTCCGGCTGGTGGGCCACCAGAAGCACCGGCAGGGCGATCATCCCCGCCGGCGCCAGCAGCCACCAGGATAGCCTGGCGCGCTGCGCCGAGGCGCCGTGGTAGTAGCGGGCCAGCGCCAGCACGATGCCAAGCTTCATCACCTCCGAGGGCTGGAAGCTGAAACCGCCGACGGACAGCCACCGCTGGGCGCCCAGGCGCGTGTCCCCCACCAGCTCCACCGCCACGAGCAACAGAAGGCCCACGGCATAGAGCGGATAGGCGATGGCGAACCAGACCCGGATGTCGATCATCGCCAGGCCGATCATCATCGCCAGGCACAACGCAAACCGCAGCGCATGCTTTGCCGCCCAGGGATCCCAGGACGAGCCGGCGATGGAGAACAGCATCAGCACGCCGGCGCCGGTGATCAGGCTCAGCACCAGGACGAACAGCCAGTCCACCTCGGCCAGCTTGACGATCAGCCGGTCGCGTTCGCCGGGACGGGTGAGCGCCGAAACAGTCATGCAGGCCCTCGTGTGGGCGGAGTGAGCGGATCGCCCGAAGCGGGCATGGGGGCGTCGGGCGGCTCGCCGAAGACAGGATCGTCCGGCACCGTGTCGAGCTCGAGGTCGGGCTCGAAATGCGGCATGGGCACCGGCTTCTCGATCCGGCCGCGCAGCTCAGGATCCTTGAGCAGCGCCACCCGCATGATCTCCCGCGCCCGGGGCGCCGCCGCGGTGGAGCCGCCCATCCCGTGCTGGACGATGACCGCGAGGGCGTAGCGCGGTTCATCCAGCGGAGCGAAGGCGACGAACAGGCCATGGTCGCGCAGCCGCCAGGGGCCGCCCTTCCCGCGCGGTCCGCCGGCCCGGTAGGTGTAGACCTGAGCGGTGCCGGTCTTGCCGGCCATCAGGATGTCGCCGAGCCCCAGCTGGCTGGCCACATAGGCGGTGCCGCCCGCCTCGGTCACCGCGGCCATGCCGGCCCGGACGTAGTCCAGATGTTCCTGGCTGAACGGCAGGTCCGGCACGTCGGCGCCGCTCGGCAGCTCCTTGCCGCCGATCGACTTGATCAGGCGCGGGTTGAGCGCCTTGCGGCCATTGGCCAGACGGGCGGTCATCACCGCCAGCTGCAGGCAGTTGGCCGTGAGCATCCCCTGGCCGATGCCGTAGCTGAGCGACTCCCCCGGATGCCACTTGGGGTCCTTGGGACGGTTCTTTCGCACCCATTCCGTCGAGGGGACGATGCCGCGCTTCTGGCCGGGGATGCCGATGTCGAAGATCTGGCCGAAGCCGAACTCCCGGGCCACCCGCGCGATCCGATCCGGCCCGATCCGGGCGGCCACAGCGTAGAAATAGACGTCGCACGAGTTCTTGATGGCGTCCCGCATGTTCTGCGGGCCGTGGCCGCCCTTCTTGTGGCAGCGGAAATAGCGGCCGCCGAAGTACATCCCGCCGCCGCAGTGCACCCGCTGTTCCGGATCGACGCCGGCGTCCAGCGCCGCCAGGGCGGTCATGGTCTTGAAGGTGGAGCCCGGCGGGTAGGTGCCGGACAGGCACTTGTCCAGCAGCGGCCGGCGCTCGTAGTTGGCCAGGCCCCGGTATTCGGCGCTGGTGAGGCCGCGGACGAACCGGTTCGCATCGAAGCTCGGCGCGGACATCATGCAGAGGATGTCCCCCGTGCGGCAGTCCATCATCACCGCCCCGCCGCTCTCGGCGCCGAACACCTCCAGGGCGCGGTTCTGGATATCCACGTCGAGGGTGAGTTGGACCTCCTTGCCCGGCACGGCGGGGATGTCGCCGGCCTCGTCGTGGCGCACCTCCCGGCCGTTGGCGTCCACCTCGACCTTCTTGGCGCCGGGCCGGCCCCGCAGCTCCAGGTCCAGGGCCTTTTCGATGCCCTGTTTGCCGATCCGGAAGCCCGGGTGGAACATGATCGGGTCGGAGTTGGGCCCGGTCTTCTGGATGTCCTCCCGGTTCACCTTGGCCACATAGCCGATCACATGGGCGAAGGCGCCGCCGTGCGGATAGACTCGCACCTCGCCCATGTCGGCGGTGACGTTCGGCAGTTCGGCGGCGCGGACATTGATGGCCGAGAACTGCTCCCAGCTCATGTCCTCCAGCACCGAAACCGGCGCGCGCTTGGGGGCGCTGTTGATCTCACGCAGCAGGCGCCGACGACGACTCTCGTCCAGCGGCACGAAGTTGGCCAGGGTCTGCAGCGTGGCCTCGGTGTCAGTGTCCTTGTCCCGGGCCACCAGCAGGCGAAAGTTCGGGCGGTTGGCCGCCAGGACCGCCCCGTTGCGGTCGACGATCAGGCCCCGCGGCGCGGGCACCAGCTTGAAGTTGAACTGGTTCGACGTGGCCAGCTTCTCGTAGCGCTGGGTCTCGAGGATCTGGAGATAGGCCAGGCGCGCACCCAGGGCCGAAATACCCAGGCCCGCCAGGCCGCCCAGCAGGATGGTCCGGCGGTGGAAGACGCTCTGCCGCTCGTTGACCTCCTCGAAGAAGATTGCGGGTTCGGCCATCGCGCTAACGGAACCTCACGTCGGCGTCCTCGAACCGCTCGATCAGGCGGTCGGCCAGGGGATAGAGCACGACTGTGGCGAGGAATTGCCAGAAGACCGACAGCGGGCTCGGCATGCCCCGCACGTCCAGCATGACGAACAGGAAGCCCGCGCCCATGGCCACGGCCGTGAGCAGGCCATACCAGCCCCACATCGCGCCCCGCCCCTGCCCGGCCATCAGCGCCCGGCCGGCCAGCGCCCCGCCATAGGCGATCAGCAGGCAGACGGCCCACAGTCCCAGCGGGCCGCCCCACAGCAGATCGAGGAAAAAGCCCAGCAGCGCCACGCAGAAGGGCGCCAGCATCGAGGGGCGGATCACCGCCCAGGCGAAGGCCAACGGCAGGGCGAACACCGGTTCCGGCAGCCCCAGGCCCCAGATGCGGATCGGCATGGCGAAGAGCAGGGTGGCGATGATCACCTGCAGCATAGGGATGCCAAGCCAGCGCCACGGCTCAAGCGTCCGGGCGCCGCCGGTCATCGCGCAGCTCCGTTCGGGCTGGCGGGCGCCGCTGGCTGGGTCGCGCCCGAAGCCATCCCCTGCGAGGCGGGTGGCGAGGCCGTCCTGGGCGCCGGCGCGACGGTCTTGGGTGTGGGCGTTGCAGGGGCCGGCGGCGGCAGGGTCGTGGCGCCCGGCGTGGGCGGAGGCGCCGAGGTGCGGTTCAGCTCGGCCCGATTGGCGAGTTGGGTGAAGTCCTCGAACAGCAGGATGCGGACATAGTCGACCGGAGCGCGGTCCGAGGCCAGCACCACGCGCCAGCGACCATCCAGCCCCTTCACGGCCCGTCCCACCGGCAGGCCGCGCGGGAAGAGCCCGCCGTCCCCGGAGGTGAGCACCCGGTCGCCGTCCCGCACCGGATCCTGGCCGCGCAGATACTCAAGCCGCGGGTTCGGCCCGCCGTCGCCCGTGAGGATGGCGCGGGCGTTCGTGCGGTCGATCATCACCGGCGTGCGCGAGGCCACGTCGGTCAGCAGCAGCACCCGGCTAACCCCATCGGTGACGCCCACGACCCGACCAACCAGGCCGTTCTCGCTCATCACGGGATGGCCGATCTTCACCCCGGCTTCCTTGCCGATATTGGCGAGGCGCGAATTGGCGAAGGGGCCGCGGCTGTCGGTGACGATCCGCGCCGCCACCATCGGGATCGGCGGGTCGGTCTTGAGGCCCAGGAGCGCCCGGTAGCGCTCGTTGTTGTCGCGCAGGGCGATGGCCACGTCCCGCCACTGGCGCATCTCCTTGAGCTCGGCCTTGAGCCGGCGGTTCTCGGAGACCGCGAAGAAGTAGCCGCGAATGGCCTCGACGCCCGCGCCGGTCCAGCGGCCCGGGGCCGACAGGACCTCGCCCACCGGCCCGAGCGCCTTGTCCGTGGCGGTGCGCGTGCGCCCGTAGGCGTCCGTCTCGAACGCCTCACGCCGGTCGGACAGCAGGATCGCGCCCGAGGCGATGAGGACGACGAGGAAGACGATCCCCGCCGTCCAGGTGAGCGGGACCTTCAGTTCACCGAGCGGATTGTCCCGCAAGGACATCGACGTTCACGCCCCCAACAGCGGCCCGGCCGCGCTCCGTCCCGGCGGCAATCCTACGCCAGGGTCGACTCCAGCACGCCCTTCATCCACTTCGGATGCTCGAGCACCTTGCCGCAGCCCAGGGCGACGCACGACAGCGGGTCGTCGGCGACCGTCACCGGCAGGCCGGTATGATCGCGGATCTCGGCGTCCAGGCCGCGCAGCAGCGCGCCGCCGCCGGTGAGCATGATGCCCTTGTCGGCGATGTCCGAGGCGAGTTCCGGCGGGGTGGCTTCCAGGGCCATCTTCACCGCTTCGACGATCTGACCCACGGGCTCGGACAGGGCGTCCGAGGCCTGCTTCTCGCTGATGCGCACCTCCCGCGGCACGCCCTGCATCAGGTCTCGGCCCTTCACCTCGATCGAGAGCCCCTCGCCGTCGGCCGGAGCCCGGGCGGTGCCGATTTCCTTCTTGATGCGCTCGGCGGTGGTCTCGCCAATCAGCAGGTTATGGTTGCGGCGCATGTAGCTGATGATCGCTTCGTCCATCTTGTCGCCGCCCACGCGGACGCTGCGCGAATAGACGATGCCGGAGAGCGAAAGAACGGCCACCTCGGTGGTGCCGCCGCCGATATCGACCACCATCGAGCCGGTGGGCTCGTGGATCGGCAGGCCAGCCCCTATGGCCGCAGCCATGGGCTCATCGATCAGGCCCACCCGGCGGCCGCCGGCGTTGAGGCAGGAATCGTTGATGGCCCTGCGCTCCACCGCCGTCGCGCCCGACGGCACGCAGACGATCACCTTCGGGTTCACGAAGCCCTTCCGGTTGTGAACCTTCCGGATGAAGTACTTGATCATCTCCTCGGCGACTTCGAAGTCGGCGATGACCCCGTCGCGCATCGGGCGGATGGCTTCCATGTGACCGGGAGTACGGCCCAGCATCTGCTTGGCCTCGATGCCCACGGCATGGACCACCTTGCGGCCGCCCACATTGCGGAGCGCGACCACTGAGGGCTCGTTCAACACGATCCCCTTGCCCTTCATGTAGATGAGCGTGTTGGCGGTGCCGAGGTCGATGGCGATGTCGTTCGAGATCGCGCCGAAGAGGGATGAGATCATGCAGGGCCCTGGTCGATGGGGGCTTGGGGTTTGCGCGCCAGACGCCCGTTCGCGGCCCGACTGACGCGAACACCATGCGTCGAGTCGCTACGATCTGTCTGGCAGGCTTCACGTCCCTCTGCCCTGCCCCATTAGCCATTTCAAGGCTTAAAGAGCGGTGTGCGCCTTCGCGTCGCGCGCGAGTTCCGGCCACGCTGTTTCGCCTTAACCGCGCCATGAATCCGGGGTAGCCGCCAGCGCCCCTTGCGACCTGGGATCAGGCCTCGTCCGCGGGCCGGGAAACGCGCCGGTCGAGCAGCAGCAGGGACAGCACCACAAGGAAGCCGAAGGCCGCCAGCAGGCCCGAGAGCGCATGCGCCCGCTCCCACTCCAGCGCCTCCACCAGACGCCAGATCTCGATGGAGACCACCTCGGTGCGGCCGGGGATGCCGCCGCCGATCATCAGCACCACCCCGAACTCCCCGATCGTGTGGGCGAAGCTGAGAACGGCGGCCACGGCGTAGCCCGGGGCGGCCAGCGGCAGCGCCACCCGCCGGAACGTGTCCCAGCCTGACGCGCCGAGGGTGGCGGCGGCGTCCAGGTGATCACGGCTGATGGCCCGGAAGGCGTTGCGCAGCGGCTGGACCGCGAAAGGCAGCGAATAGATCACCGAGCCGATCACCAGGCCGGTGAAGGTGAAGGCCAGGGTGCGGACGCCCAGGGCCTGAAGCGGCGCCATGAGCAGGCTGTCAGGTCCCAGCGCCACCAGCAGATAGAAGCCCAGTACGGTGGGCGGCAGCACCACCGGCATGGCCACCAGGGCGCCCACGGCCTCGCTCCACCAGGCCCGGCTGCGGGCCAGCCACCAGGCCAGCGGCGTGCCGATGGCGAGCAGGATAAGGGTGGTGAGGGCGGCGAGCTTGACCGTCAGCCACAGGATAGGAACGAGGCTGCTCACGGGACCTCGTAGCCATGTTTGCGGATCACCGCCTTCGCGTCGGACGATTTCAGGAAGGCGACGAAGGCCGCCGCCGCCGGATTTCGGGCGCCCGTCTTCAGGACCACCGCCTGCTGCGCAATGGGCGCGTGCAGCCGCGCCGGGACCAGCCAGCGCGAACCGCCCCTCTCGGCGACCACCTGGGACAGGGCGACGAAGCTTACCTCGGCCGCGCCTGTGGCCGCGAACTGATAGGCCTGGGTGACGGACACGCCCTGGACGATCTTGGGGCGAAGGCGCTCATGGAGCCCCAGGGCGCGGAGGGTCTCCACTGCGGCAAGGCCATAGGGGGCGACCTGGGGATCGGCGATCGCCAGCCTGTGGAACCGGCCTGCGGACAACACCTCTCCACGCGGATCGACCCGCTTCGGATCGCGGCTCCACAGCACCAGCCGCCCGGTGGCGTAGGTGAACCGCGAGGCTCGCTCGGTCAGGCCGCCCGCCTCCAGCTTCCGCGGCCGCTCGGCGTCGGCCGAGAGAAAGACCTCGAACGGCGCCCCATTGGCGATCTGGGCGGCCAACTGCCCGGACGCGCCGAAGCTGAGGACGGCGCGATGTCCCGTGCGCTGCTGGAAGCGTGCGGCGATTTCCTTCGCGGGCTCTGCGAAGTTCGCGGCCACGGCCACCTGCACCTGGGCCGCACAGGCCAGGCCCGGCGCCAGCAGGATCACCGCCGTTAGCAGCAGGCGGACCAGTCGCCTCATGTCCCGGCCGCCCGGTCGGGCAGCGGCCGCCGCCCGCCGAAGACAAGGGCGACGGCGGCGATGGGAGGGGCCGTGCGGATCATGCGGACAGCTTAGCCGATCTTTCGCCCTACGGGATCAGCGCCTCGACGATGGCCGTGACCTGGCCGCCCGAGGCCTTGGCCCCGCCGCCCACCGCATAGATTTTCCCGCCCACGGCCGCAGCGGCCAGACCATGGCGCGGCGTGCGCATGGCCGGCTCGGCCCGCCACTCATCGGTCCTGGGGTCATAGGACCAGGCTTCCGGGATAACGCCCGGATTCTCGCCGCCGAAGACGTAGAGCCGACCGTTCAGCGCCGCTCCCGCCAGGCCGCCTGAAGCGCGCGGCATCGGCCGCAGGGTTTCCCAGCGGTCGGTCTTGGGATCATAGCGGTCGAGGCGAGCCGAGTTGCCCTCGCCCACGCGCCGGCCGCCCGCGAGGTAGAACATCCCATCGATCACCGCTCCCGTGGCGCTGTTGCGCGCCTCCGGACAAGGCGCGGCGGTAGTCCAGCGGTTCGTGGCCGGGTCGAAGACCTGGTGCAGGTCGATGTCGCCTTGGTCGTTCCAGTCGCGGTTGCTCTCGCCCTTCGGCGCGCGGCCCGAGGCGATGTGAATGCGCCCGTCCAGGGACACGGCCACGGTCTCGCACTGAAGACGCGGCATCGGGGCCATGGGTCGCCAAGCCTCGCCATCAAGGACCAGGGCGTCGGGAATGGCGATCCAGCCGCCCTCGTCGCCGACCCGGAAGCCGCCGAAGGCGTAGGCCTTGCCGCCTGCGGCGGCGAGGACCGGGTGGTGACGGGCGAACGGCAGCCGCGGCCCTTCGCTCCAGCGATCGGCGGCCGGGTCATAGACGCCCGTGCGGTCCAGCGGATTGATGCCGCCGCCCAGGCCGCCGGGTCCCGGCGACATGCCGCCGGCGATGACCAGCCGGTCGCCCAGCCCGGTTCCATAGACCTCCTGCACGGTCCAGGGGACATCGGCGCGAGCCTCCCAACGGGCGGCGGCGCGGGCCAGGCCGGGGACGACGATCAGGGCTGCGGCGGTGAGGATGGAACGGCGGTCGATCATTCCGCCATGGAAACGCTCAGCCCAGCGCGGTCAAGG